>Ga0123356_10005306_pt1 | contig 13141 bp, 13 predicted proteins | sample TergutEmb28metaG_2_FD_92546 | JGI IMG/M metagenome (GOLD analysis project Ga0123356, IMG submission 92546) | Embiratermes neotenicus P3 segment gut microbial communities from Petit-Saut dam, French Guiana - Emb289 P3 | ecosystem: Host-associated > Arthropoda: Insects > Digestive system > Gut ... | reverse complement strand
TTTTTGAAAGGTTTTAGCCTTTTCGGTTGTGTTATTATTAGAAGGGGATATTCCTTTGACAAAAGACGGTTTTATCGACCATATAGTCGAAGCCTATGCGGACACCGTTTTCCGCATATCCTTTTTGCATACCCGCTCTCGTTCCGATGCCGAAGACATCCTGCAAGAGGTGTTTCTCTCAATGCTAAACCCGCCCGTTTTAAACGACGAAGAACACCTAAAGGCATGGATTATCCGCGCAACGATTAACAAATGCAAAAATCTCCTAAAGTCCCAAAGAAGAAAGAGAACCGTTCCACTGGAGGAAGCTTACAGCCACGCCGGCACTGAACCTATCAAAGAGGAACATATCGATTTAGTTGCCGCTCTACAAAAACTGCATGAATTTGACCGAGAAATCCTATATTTGCATTATTACGAGGGCTATTCGGCAAAGGAAATCGCAAAAATTTTCGGTAAAAGCGAAAATGCGGTTTTCATTCGTTTGAATCGAGCGCGTAACGAATTGAAAAAATTACTAACGCTATAACCTTATTACTTAAAAAAAGGAGTTTTTGACCATGCAAAACTTATTTAAAGAAACGTTCGACCCTTTCACGGTCGGCGAAGAAAAAAAGCAAGAACTGAAAGACAAAATGCGCGAGGCCGAGTCCGTTGTAGGAGTTGCCGCCTCGCAAAGTACGCGCCGTACCTCGAAAGAAAAACCGCGTTTTCGTTGGAATAAACGCCTCACCCTTATCGCGGCGTCGATGGCGGCCGTTTTCGTATTCTGCGCAATCTTTATCCCTGTGATGGCTTCGCGGGGTGGCGGCGGCTCCGATGTGCCAAGCGTCGATGCGATTAGTTTAAGCGCGATTTTGAGCGGCAACGGCAGCTCTAAGCTTATCAGTAGCTATGACGAGAAAGCGATAGAGGCTTTTGTTAAAGAGGCGAGGGAGGAGGGCTTTGACCCCGTTTTTGCCCCGGACGGCGGGATGCAGATGGAAAACGCGCTGACGGGAAGAGTTATCATTCAAGCGCCGGACGGCTCGTGGACGCTGGCTTACGGGGATGGTTGGACGGCGCAAACCGGCGGAGATTGGCCCGATAACGAATTTACGGCCTTGCTCCCCAAGCCGGGGTTTCCGGGGTTTGAGGTTGCTTCCTCCCGCACCGATAGCGAACGGTTTAACGTCACGTTTGCGGGCGCAAGTTTTGAGCAACTCAGAGCATACGTGGAACAGGTAAAAGAAAAAGGCTTTACGATTGATGCGCAAACGCAGGATTTCGGCGCGTACCAATACTCTGCCAAAAACGCGCAAGGCTATTCGCTTTTCATCCATAGCGCATTCAACGTTACGGTGATTGAGCTTGAAAAACCTTTTTAGAGGTTATTCTTCTCTCGACCGCCCGTTTGTTTACGCCATCATCGACAACGCCACGGGCCTGCCGATATTTTTGGGCGCGCTAATGGAGATATAGTTTTAACGAAAAACGAAAACGTCGGATATATTCGGCAACGAGCATAAATACCCGTAACATTTTGCGGGTATTTTTTTGCATTGTAAAGCGACGGATAAAAAGGAAAATCATGGCTATAATTCGTAAATTGTAAATTGTAAATCGTAAATGCGAAAAGGAATAGCCTTATGCAAGCCTCATGTCCCCCGCAGCCCTCAATCCCCCTCAAAAAAGCCTATCTTGGCATCGACATCGGGTCGATTTCCACTAAGGCGGTTGTCATTGACGAGCAAAACAATATTCTCGCAAGCAGCTACCTATGGACGCAAGGAAACCCCTTAGAGGCCATAGCGTCGGTCTTAAAGGAATTGCGCCGCGCACTTCCTGTGGGATACAAAATTGAAAACGTCGGCACAACGGGTTCGGCAAGGTATTTGATAGGCTCGGCTTTGGGCGCCCGCATAATTAAAAATGAAATTACAGCCCACGCCGTCGGCACGCTGTCCGTTTTCCCCGAGGCGAGAACGATTTTAGAAATCGGCGGCCAGGATTCTAAAATCATCCTCATAAATAACGGCGTCGTTTCGGACTACGCGATGAACACGCTCTGCGCGGCCGGCACCGGCGCGTTTTTGTCCAGCCAAGCTAAAAGGCTTGACTTAAATTACGAGGATTTTGCCGCGCTCGCGCTCTCTTCCTCTAATCCCGCAAAATTAGCGGCGCGGTGCACGGTGTTTGCCGAATCGGATTTGGTGCACAAGGCGCAAATGGGTTATCAAAAGGCGGACATCGTGGCGGGGCTTTGCCGCGCGGTCGTCCTCAATTACTTAAACAACGTCGGCAAGGGCAAGAAAATTCTAGCCCCCGTCGTATTTCAGGGCGGCGTCAGTAAAAATGCGGCGGTGGCAAGGGAGTTTGAAAGAGAACTGGGGCTGCCGGTGTTAGTGGACAAAAGCGGGCATTTGATGGGCGCGTTAGGCGTCGCCATCCTGTGTAAGGGCGAGAAAGAAGGGACGGAATTTGATTTTGCTTTGGCCGATACGGAATTTAAAACCAGAGGCATCGAGTGCCCGCATTGCCCGAATCATTGTGAAATCATTTGCGTGTATAAAGAGTCAGCCTTACTGGACGCCTTTGGCAACCGCTGTGAAAGAGGGCTGGAGGTTTGTTAAGATAAATAATCCGTCATCTTTTATCTGTTACAATCGCTTGCATTTTTCCTACGAATAAGTTATACTGCTTTATATGAAAAGCATGACGGGCTACGGCAAGGGCGAAGCGGCGGACGGGAGCGGCCGAAAAGTAACAATCGAACTAAAATCGGTGAATAACCGGTATTTAGAAATAAACACGCGCCTGCCGAGGGCTCTCCAATTTTGCGACGACATTATCCGAAAGATTTTGCAGTCCGTTTTAGTCCGTGGCACCGTGGACATGTTTTTTAGTTATGAGAACCGGACGGAAGGAGGGAAGGCGGTCGTTGTGGATTGGCCGTTGGCGCGCGCGTACGTGCGGGCGTCTCAAAGCATCATCGAGGAGCTCCCCGTAGAGGATGACTTCGGCGTCGCCGCGCTGATGCGCACGCCGGACGTAATAATAACCGAAAGCGTTAAGGAAGACCCGGAGGCAATCGGCAAGCTGGCGGCCGAGGCGGCGGAAAAAGCGGTATCGGAACTCGATAAAATGCGCGCGGCGGAGGGCGCGGGCATAAAGACGGATTTAGTGGCAATTCTCGGTAGCATACAGGCCGCGCATACCTCCGTTGCGTTGCGCGCCCCGCAGGTCGTCGCACAGTTTCGGGCTAAAATCGAAGCGCGCATGCGGGAAATTTTAGATTCGGTTGCTTTAGACGAGGCAAAGCTGTTGAACGAATGTGCGTTTTTTGCCGACAAGGCCGATATTCACGAGGAGCTCTCGCGGCTTTCCTCCCATATCGGCCAGTTTCTAAAATGTATAGAGTTGAGCGGGCCTCAAGGCCGCAAACTTGACTTTATCGCTCAGGAGATGAACCGGGAAATCAACACCATTGGCTCAAAATCCAACGATTTAGAAATAACGAACTTAGTAATACTTATGAAAAACGAGCTCGAGAAACTGAAAGAGCAGATAAGAAACGTGGAATAGGTGACCCATGAAAAACAAAGGATTACTCATTGTCATATCAGGCCCTTCGGGCGCCGGCAAAGGAACCGTGTACGACCGGATTTTGGAGCGCGCGCCGGAGATTCAAAAGTCGGTTTCCGTCACGACACGCCTTCCGAGAGCCGGCGAGCAGGAGGGCGTACATTACTATTTTAAAACGCTTACCCAGTACCAACAAATGATTGCAAACGGCGAGTTTTTAGAGACTGCCTCCGTTTACAGCAACTATTACGGCACCCCGAAAGCGGCGGTGCTCGGCCTGATTGAAAAGGGGCGCGACGTAATGTTCGAAATCGACATCCACGGGGCGCGCCAAATCAAGGCGCGCTACCCGCAAAGCATCCTCATTTTTTTGATGACCCGCGATTTCGAGGTTTTAAAGGAGCGCCTCATAAAGCGCGGCACAGAAACCCCGGCCAGCCTTAAGACCCGGCTTTCCAGCGCGAAAAACGAATTGGCGCAATACGAATTATTTGACTACATCGTGTTCAACGACACGGTGGAGCAGGCGGCTTCGGACGTACTGGGCATAATTTGTGCCGAAAAGAGCCGCGTGAAGGCGAATGAGGCGGCCATAAAGAAAATGCTTAGTAATTAACATAGTGAATACGTTAGTGCAGTAGTGCAGTAGTGCAGTAGTGCAGTAGTGCAGTAGTGTTGGAAGAATTGAAGTCTGCAATCAAAGTAATAGTATTAGTATTCGCAAAAATAGCCTCTGTTCGCTTATTAAAGAAGAAACGACAACTACTGCACTACTGCATTATTGCACTATTGCACTAAAAGGAGAACCCATTCCCATGATGATCGACCCCCCCATAGACAAATTGCTAGAAATAACCGGCTGCAAGTACGCGCTGGTTTGCCTTGCGTCCAAGCGCGTCCGCACGCTCCTCGAGAAAAAGGCGGACATGCTGGAAGAAACCGGCGAGCATGCGGTGACGTATGCGCTACGCGAGATTTTTTCCGGTGAGATAGAAGCCGGATTGGAGGAGTAGCGTTGGATTTAGCGAATAGCGAATAGCGAATAGCGAATAGCGAATAGTTAAGGATAAGAGTTCTCGGATTCAAAGAGAGGTTTCTTTTGTTCCGTGCGTTTTGATTGGATTCAGGTTATCTAATGACCGGTATCGTACCCCAGTGCACCTCGCCTCTCTAGGCTTTGCTGTCGGCTTGGTCGTCCTGGATCCGCCGTTCTCCGGACGGCTCCCGCCCGCAAGGCGAGCGGGGTATGGTACCCTCGGTCGGAATCAAACCATAGCTATTCGCTATTCGTTATTTGCTATTCGCTATAAAAACACAACGTGTTTTTATGAGCCTACAGGGTAAAACCGTGGCGTTGGGCGTCACGGGCGGTATCGCCGCATATAAGGCTTGCAGTTTGGTCAGCCTTTTGAAAAAGAACGGAGCGGACGTGCACGTCGTGATGACGAAAAACGCCCGCGAGTTTGTGCGCCCGCTCACTTTAGAAACACTCACAAAAAACCCCGTAATCACCGACACGTTCCGCCGCCGGGCGGAATTTGACGTCCAACATATTTCATTGGCCAAAAAAGCGGATATTTTTGTCGTTGCGCCCGCCACGGCAAATTTTATTGCAAAATTCGCGCACGGGATTGCGGACGACTTTTTGTCGACGACGGTAATGGCGTACCAGGGCCCCGTTTTGCTCGCTCCCGCGATGAACACCGTCATGCTGCAAAGCCCCGCAAACCAAGCCAATACGGCGCTGCTTGCGAGCCGCGGCGTGCATTTTATCGACGGGGCGGACGGCGTTTTGGCGTGCGGCGACGAGGGCAAAGGCCGTATGGCCGAGCCCGAAGAAATCGCCGCGCGGATTGAGGAAATTTTCGAGGCCTGCCGCGCCGCCGCGTCAGCGTGTCCGGTGGCAGGAACGTCAGGCAGCCTAACAATAACCTCCGGCGGCTCAGCCGAAACCCTCGGCAGCCCGCCGTCCGTGCAAAAGAGCGATTTAGCGGGTAAAACCGTGTTGGTTACCGCCGGCGCCACCCGCGAGCCGATTGACCCCGTCCGCTACATTACTAATCGTTCGTCCGGTAAGATGGGCATCGCGATTGCCGAGGCTGCCGCGCGTAGGGGAGCACGGGTGATATTGGTGCACGGGGAAATTAAAGTGGACAGCGGACAGTGGACAGTGGACAGAAAAGAGGATGAAAATCCTATTGAACCGTCAACCGTCAACCGTCAACCGCCAACTTTTTCAGAATCGCGAATCACCGCAGTAAAGGTAGAAACCACCGACGAAATGTGCCGCGCCGTCATGCAATACCTGCCCGAATCCGACATCGTCATAAAAGCCGCCGCGCCGTCCGATTACAAGGTCGTAGCGCAATCCCCCCAAAAAATCAAATCGGAAAACCTCACGCTGAACCTTGTCAAAAACGTTGACATCGCGGCGGAGGTCGGCCGCATCAAGGGCGATAAAAAACTCGTCGTATTCGCCGCCGAAACCGAAGACTTAATTAAGAACGCGCAACAAAAACTCAAAAACAAAAACGCGGATTTAATCGTTGCCAACGACATAACGAAAGAGGGAGCGGGTTTTTCGGTAGACACCAACATCGTTACCCTCATCTCCCGCAAAAAATCCGTCTCCTACGACAAAATGCCCAAAGCCGCCGTCGCCAACCTCATATTAGATTGGGTAACCGAGTTGTAGGGCAGCCAAAACCTCGTAGGGGCAAGGCGTGCCTTGCCCAATCGTAAGATGTGCACGCCGTTGCACCCGCAAAAAAATGAAAACTATTGGCTCTTATTCAATTAGGTTGATTCAATCATCTTGTTATACAAAATCAAATCGTAGGGGACGCCGCCCTCGGCGTCCCGCACCATATTTAAACCGCCTTTTTTGCGGCGCGGGACGCCGAGGGCGGCGTCCCCTACGAAAAAACATATTGGAGAACCGGTAATTCAACCCAATTGAATAAGAACCAAACTATTTCAAAAATTAACATAATCAAGGAGACTAATCAAAATGGCAGTAATAACACTAATTTGCAATCAATGCGGCGGGCAGGTAAATTTGGACGATTCGCGGGAATTCGGGTTTTGCAATTTTTGCGGCACCAAGCTTCTGATTAAAAGCGACGTGATTCAAAATACATACAACACGACGTAACATATTACGCAAAATGTTACAAAGCACGTTTACGGCAAAGGCGGCAAAGACGCCGAAGAATTGGTGGCGGACGGCGAGAAGTTTTTAGAGTTAGAGCAGTTTACAAAGGCTAGTAAAGCGTTCAAGAAAGCGTTAGAAGCAAACCCTTCCGATTGGAGAATTTGGTTTGGCTATGCCAAAGCGGGCGGAGACTACGACGAGGATGGGGACTGTGATCCCTTATCCGCTTTCAAAACGGCATTAAAGCTTGCCGACGATGCGGAGAAAGAAATTATTTTCACTGAGATGAGAAAAAATCATGTGTTGAATGATTTTGTCGACGAATATTTAACTCAATTAAGGCCTAACGAATGGCGTAATTGGTTCAATGTGGCAGTGCGTTGTTACGGGCGCACTTTTAGAGAAAAGCTTACGAAAGCCTTTACATTAGCTGATCAAAGCGGAAAAAACGAAATAATAAATTATCTTATCAATAGAACTGATAAGTTAAATCAATTTAAGTATGATGAAGATGCCGCAGATTGTTTAATTAGTCTCATGCCCGACGATTGGCGTACATGGTTTGTTAAAGCAAAAAGAATTGTTCTCACGACTTGTTTTGTGAAAGATGTAAAAGCAGCTAAGCCGCTTTGTGCTACGGCTTTTGAGAGCGCTTTTATGATGGCGGATGCGTTGGGTGAGGCCGAGATAATTAAATATTTGTCAGGCCCAGAAAAGAACTCTAGCGCTGGGGTACTTTATAAAGTTGCACGTAAAAGTGTAAAAAAAGCGCAAAAATTAAAATCAAGATAGCGTAGCCATAAAAATAAACATGCCTAATTTCGCCGAAATAATAGTAGACATCTCAAATCCGGAGGTAGACCGGATTTTTGATTATGCCGTCGGAGAGGCGGAGGGCGTTGTGCCCGGGGCGCGGGTGATGGTTCCGTTCGGGCCCCGGAGCATCGAGGGGTATGTGATAGGGCTTAAAGAAACGTCCGGGTTAGACCCCAAAAAAATCAAAGCCGTGATTTCGGCGCTCGACCCGATGCCCGTCATCTCAACGGAAATGTTTGCACTCGCTAAGTTTATGATTCGGTCATACCGGCTGACGATGGCGAACGCGCTGCGGCTTTTCATTCCCGCCCAGATGCGCGGCGGAAAAATCAAGGAGCTCAAAAAACTCTACGCCGAAGTTAATCCGGAATATCTTTCGCTCCCCACAGAATCGTTCATTAAGTCCTCCGCTTTGGCGCAGCTCGAAGTATTTGAATACATAAAGGCGCAGGGAGAGGTGCCCGTTACCGAATTAAACCAAACCTTTTCCGCCTCCGCACTCCGAAACCTTGTCGGCCGCGGCGTAATCGTCACCACCGAGCGCGGCGTTTCCCGCAGGCCATACGAGGGTTTGGAGGCGACGGAGAAACAGTTTGAGTTGACGGACGAGCAGAGGCGTGCAGTTGCAACAATTACACAAGGGGGCGGGGAACTTTGTGTAAACAGTGAATTGGAATCGTCGAATATAATTACACAAAGTGCCCCGCCCCCTTGTGTTACCCAACCCTCAACCTTCCTCCTGCACGGCGTGACGGGCAGCGGCAAAACCGAGGTCTATATGGCCGCCATCTCCGACGCGCTGCGCCGTGGCAAAACGGCGATTATGTTGGTGCCGGAAATCGCGCTCACGCCGCAGGTTTTAAAGAATTTCCGGTTGCGCTTCGGCGAAAATGTCGCGCTCTTGCACAGCAAATTAAGCGCGGGGGAGCGGTTCGACGAATGGAGACGGTTGCTTACGGGCGAGGCGTCCGTAGCGGTGGGCCCCCGCAGCGCGGTGTTCGCGCCGCTTAAAAACGTCGGGCTGATTATCATCGACGAGGAACACGATGCAAGTTACATTTCCGAAACCAATCCGCGCTATCATACGGCCGAAGTCGCTGAATTTAGACGAGCCTACAATAACTGTACGATGATTTTAGGCAGCGCGACGCCGTCGGTTGAAACGTACTTTAAGACGCGTACGGGAGAAATTAAGCTTATCGAGCTCCCTAACCGCGTCAACCGCAAGCCCTTACCCGCTATTGAGACCGTCGATATGTGCCGCGAGCTAAGAGAGGGCAACAACGGCATGTTCTCGCGCCGGCTTTTGGCCGAGCTACGCGAGTGCTTTAAAAATAACAATCAGGCGATGTTGTTTATCAACCGCCGCGGGTATTCCTCGTATGTGATATGCCACGCGTGCGGCTACGTGGCAAAATGCACGCAGTGCGACGTATCTTTGGTGTATCACAAAGAGGACAACGCGCTAAAATGCCATTACTGCCAAGCCCGGTTCGCCCCGCTTGCCGCTTGCCCGCAGTGTGGCAGCCCGCACATCCGCCAGGGCTTTATCGGTACGGAACGCGTCGCCGAGCAGCTTATTAAGCTCTTCCCCGACAAAACGGTTTTGCGCATGGACAACGACACGACGCGCGGCCATGGCGCGCACGCCGACATTTTAGAGCAGTTTGCCCGGCGCGAGGCGGACGTTTTGGTCGGCACGCAAATGATCGCCAAAGGCCACGATTTTCCGCATGTAACCTTAGTGGGCATCATAGACGCCGATTTAAGCCTGTATTTTGCGGATTACCGCAGTATCGAGCGCACATTTCAGTTGATTACTCAGGTTTCCGGGCGGGCGGGACGCGACGAGATCGCGGGAAAGGTCATCCTGCAAACCTACACGCCGCGCCACTACGTCTACAAATACGCGGTGAATAACGATTATAAGGCGTTTTTTGAAAAAGAGTGCAACCTGCGCGAGGTGACCAAGTACCCCCCCTTTAGCCGCATCGTGCGCGTATTAGTCAGCGGCGAGGCCGAGGAACTCGTGTCGGATACCTTAAAGCGGATATTTCTAGACGTTACTTTGCTCTCAAAAGCACATCCGGGCTGCTTTGCCTACCTTTCGGCCATGCGTTCGCCCGTAAAGCGTATCCAAAACAAATTCCGTATGCAGATCCTTACGCGCATTGTGGATAAGCAAGACGAGATTACCTCCGCCATCTTTGACATCGCAGAACTCCACCGTAACCCTAAGATTCTTTGTTTTGTTGAACAGAATCCGAATAATCTGAGTTAATTTGCTTGACGCTGGGTATAGGTTTATGGCATAATGACCGTAGAAAGCTCATGGAAGAAGAAACAATTCTTTGAGAATTCTTAATCGGGCAAGTTATTTGTATCTAATCAAGGCGCTTTTTGTGATGCGTCCGGGTTTTGGAGTGAGCATAATTCATGGCAACAAGGCAGATAGTCACCGTCGGAGCCGAGGTACTGCGGGAAAAAGCGAAAATTGTCACCGAGTTTAGCGAGCGGCTTTGGACGCTGCTCGACGACATGCGCGAGACGATGATTCTAGCCAAGGGCGTAGGCCTGGCTGCGCCACAGGTGGGCATTTTAAAGCGCGTCGCGGTGGTTTCGACGGATGACGGAAAAACCGTTTACGAGCTGGTGAATCCCGTTATTGTAAAAAGCGCGGGAAGCCAGATCGAAGAGGAAGGCTGTTTGAGCGTGCCCGGGCGCGTGGGTTTTGTCGAGCGTCCCCTAACGGTCGCCGTCAAAGCGCAAGACCGCTTTGGGAAACCGATTAAAATCAAAACAGAAGAGGGCGACCCGTTTTTGGCGATCGTCTTTTGCCATGAAATCGACCATCTGGACGGAGTGCTGTATACGGACAAGGCGATTGAGGGGTATAAACCGCCGGAAAACAGTGATAAGTGATAGGTGATGAGTGATAAGTTAGGGATAATTGCGGTTGGGTTCAATAGAAATGTTCTTTTTCTCCTAAGGAACAAAAGAAATTTGCTCATACTTACACATGCACTTATCCTAAACTTATCACTCATCACTTATCACTAATTACCGGAAGGAGGTATGATAACATGAATGTAATATTTCTCGGGACGCCGGAATTCGCGGTTTCGTCTCTTGCGGCAATACTAAATTCGTCTCACCGCGTATTGGCGGTCGTCTCTCAGCCCGACCGCGAGACGGATAAAAAGGGCAGGGTAGTGCCGACGCCGGTTAAGGCTTTTATCAGTGGCCGGTGGCCAGGGGCCAGTGGACAGATAAAAGAAGATGGATTTATGTCTCAAACCCCGAATCCCGAATCCCGAACCCCGAACCCCGCCCCATATGTTTTGCAGTTCGACAGCGTAAGCAAAGAGGGCATTGAAGCCGTCAAGGCCCTTAACCCTGACGTTATGGTGACGGCGGCGTTCGGGCAAATACTATCGGACGAGTTCCTTTCAATCGCGCCCGTATATAACGTTCACGCCTCGCTCCTGCCGCTATACCGCGGAAGCTCGCCGATTCAAGCCGCCATTTTAAACGGCGATAAGGAAACTGGCGTCACCGTCATGCAAACGGTTAAAGACTTGGACGCGGGCGACATTTTGTTGCAGGAAAAGCTTGCAATCGGCGAAGATGAGCCGTTTTATTCCCTGCACGGCCGGCTGGCGGAATTGGGCGCCAAATTGATTGTGGAGGCGCTGGATAAGGCGGAAAAAGGGTCATTGAGCCCCGCTTCGCAAAACCACGCGTCGGCAACCCATACCCAAAAAATCGTAAAATCGCACGGCCGGATTGATTGGAGCGAGGGTGCCGATTTGATTGCCCGAAAAATCCGCGCCTACAACCCTTGGCCGACGGGGTATACCTTTTTTGACAGGGACAACATCAAAATTTTTGAAGCCAAAACGATCAACATGGATACTTTGTGTGACGTAGCACCCGGCACAATCCTCTGCGCCTCCGAAAAAGCGGGGCTTTGCGTGCAATGCGGAAGCGGCATACTCAGCATCCTATCTCTGCAAGCGCCCGGCAAGCGCGTGCTGCCCGTAAACGAGTTTTTGCGGGGATACAGGATTGCGGTGGGCGCAAAGTTTGAATGAAGGCCGTACTTTCCAGTTTACCAGATAACAGATAAAAGATAAAAGATAACAGAAAAAGGATGTGATTTTTAATTGTGCCCACATCCCATATTTCCCACAAACTATTCATCCAATTTCTGTTATCTGTTATCTGTTATCTGTTATCTTGGCTCGGTATTTGCATATTTAGACCAATTGTTTGTAAAGGAGTATCCCCATGAACCTCACCTCGGAAAAAGCTGTATACGAAACCCTGCGCTCCGTTTATTCGGACGGGGCGTTCAGCACGCAAGCGTTAAACCGCGCCCTAAAGAATTCCGCCGTCAACGACAAGCCGTACATCACCAAGCTGTTTTACGGCGTGCTGGATAAGAGCGTCCAGTTCGATTACATCATCGCAAAGGCCGCCGCGCAGCCGCCGCAGAATGCGGTCGCTATTTTGATTAAGATTGGATTGTATTTGTTGCGCTACACCGCTACGCCGGACTATGCTGCGGTCAGTAAAACGGTCGAGCTCGCCAAACAGTCCGGAAAAACGGGCGCGGAGGGCTTTATAAACGCGGTCTTAAAAAAATCGAAAGAAATCAGGCTTCCAAAACCCGATACGGCGTCGGGGCTTGCCGTCGTTGCTTCCTACCCGGAGTGGATTGTTAAGCGCCTCGCCGCCGACTACGGATTTGCGTTTGCGCACGACTTTTTGATGTGCACATTGCCGACGGAAACGCACATCCGAGTCAACCGCAACCGCATCGGCGTTGCGGAGTTTGAAGAAAAATATCCCTTCATCTTGCGCACCCCTTCAAAGTACGGGTACTATGCCACAAATACCCAAATGAATAAATTAGACAAGCGCGAATTTATCGTCCAAAGCTTTGCGTCGATGGACGCCGTTCAGTATTACTTGGACGGCATCGCCCCTAAAAACATTTTAGACCTTTGCGCCGCGCCGGGCGGGAAGTCCGTGTACCTAAAGGAGCTGTTGGGCGAGGCGGAAATCGTCGCGTGCGATATCTACGCGCACCGCGTCGAGCTTATCCGCAAATACGTCGAGGATGCGGCAAGTTCCGTTACGGTGGTGCAAAACGACGCGACGGTATTTAATCCGGATTTTGCCGGCAAGTTTGACTTGGTGGTTTGCGACGCGCCCTGCAGCGGAATCGGTGTCGCCGGCAAGAAGCCGGAAATCCTGTGGAACCGTAAGGAAGAGGATGTGGCGGAGCTTTCCGCATTGCAAAGTAAAATCTTAAACGTTGCGGCCGCCTATGTGAAACCCGGCGGGCGGTTGTGTTATTCCACCTGCACCGTATTCAAAGCGGAAAACGACGAGGTGTGCGAGCGTTTTTTAAAGGCGCACAGGGAATTTTCTAAGACGAAAGACTTTTTGCGCCTCTACCCCCACATAGACAACTGTGACGGCTTTTTTGCCGCAAGCTTTACGTTGGGAGATAAAAAATAACAGATATTACGCTTACGTGTATATGTCCGTATAAAAACGACTACCAGTATTGCATTTTTTACGGACATCTATGGGTAA
>Ga0123356_10005304_pt1 | contig 13142 bp, 8 predicted proteins | sample TergutEmb28metaG_2_FD_92546 | JGI IMG/M metagenome (GOLD analysis project Ga0123356, IMG submission 92546) | Embiratermes neotenicus P3 segment gut microbial communities from Petit-Saut dam, French Guiana - Emb289 P3 | ecosystem: Host-associated > Arthropoda: Insects > Digestive system > Gut ... | reverse complement strand
TTGGGAGGGTTGGTTCTGGGGCGCAAAACACGTCTGGGGCTGCGAGCCGGTCGGCGAGATGATGCCGATGTCAAACCTGTACCCCGACATAGCGGCACATGCGGAGCTCCTTTTGTTCTGGGGCTGCGACCCGGAAACGACGCCGCTGGGCGTTGTCAGCCAGCTCCCGAGCAGGTTATGCTACTGGCTCACGCAGATTGGGCTCAAGACCATCTATATATGCCCTGACCTCAACTATGGGGCGGCAGTCCATGCAGATAAATGGATTCCGATCCTGCCGAACACTGACGCGGCGATGCAGCTTGCGATCGCCTATATGTGGATAACGGAGGGCACATACGAGAAGGAATATATCGCATCGCACGCCCACGGCTTTGAAAAGTTCGAGGACTATGTCCTTGGCCGCGAGGATGGCATCCCCAAGACCCCGGAGTGGGCATCGCCAAAATGCGGCGTCCCGGAGTGGACTATTAAAGCATTGGCCCGCGACTGGGCGAAAAAAATCACCAGCATCATACATTCAAATGGCGGAAGCTTCATAAGGGGTCCCTATGCATCTGAGCCGGCGCGACTTGAAGCTATGCTTCTTGGTATGCGCGCGCTAGGAAGCCCTGGCGTCCATCAGGCGAAGATGATCGAGTTCAACCTCTGGAACACGGACTTCCCGTTACCGTATCAGGGCGAATTCATCCCGCAGGTTCCGCAGATAAGCGATCCGCTCAGGCCTGTTGATGGCGACGTTGCCCCTGAAATCAATATGAAGCGCTTCGCTCTTACCCCTGCGCAGAAGGAGCGCGCCCCGGAACTCATCGAGCTATTTGAACAGCAAACCGCACCGTTACAATTCATTCCGCGTACGCTCATACACAGGGCGATCCTCGAGGAAAAAATCGAGTGGTACGGGATGCAGTGCTTCTCCTCAAGCCAGATTGCCAAGCAGCCCGGAAACGTCAGATTATCAACTAACGAATACCAGTTTGAGCTTATGCAGTTCCCGCGCCCGGGACTCTCCCGCCTCCATATGATATGGACGTCTGCACCGTGCCAGACCACCTGTTGGAATGATGGCAACCTCACGATTAAGGCGTTCCAGAGCCAGGATATTGAGTGCATCGTCGCTCAGCACCCGTGGATGGAAAATGACTGCTGCTTTGCTGACCTCATTTTCCCCGTCGTCACGAAGTTTGAGATGAACGATCTGTGCAACGACCTGTCAAGCGGTTCGTACACTTCCGTTTACGTAGAGCATCCCGCCTGCCCGCCCGTCGGCGAGTCAAAATCCGATTTCGACGTTTGCGCTGAAGTCGCGAGGAAACTCGGCGAAGAGTATTACAAGCTCTATACCGGCAATTTCACCGAAGAAGAGCGCGTGCGCCTCTTCTACAAGGCCTCCGGCTGCGAGGAGCATATGTCATGGGAGGAATTCTGCGAACGCAAGATTTTCGTAGTCCCGTGCAAAAAGGACGCCTTGGATCTCCCGCCTGGTATGAGGAAGTTCTATGAAGACCCGAAAAATAATCCGCTGACCACTCCGACCGGGCTGCTGGAATTCACCTCGACTGCGATCGAAAAGAATATGCCAAATGACCCGGAACGCCCGCCGATCCCCAAGTGGGTTGAAAATAGCGAAACCCACGACGAGCGTCTCAGTTCCGTGCGTGCAAAGGAATATCCGCTGCTCTGCATGACAAATCACGGCAGGTGGCGCATGCACGCCCAGTGTGACGACATAGTCTGGAACCGCGAGGTAGGGACTATGAAGGTCCGCGCGAAGGACGGCTATCAATACGAGCCCTGCTGGATCCATACTTCAGAAGCAGAAAAACGCGGGATCAAGCACGGGGACATCGTAAAAGTGTTTAACGAGCGCGGCATTGTCCTGTGCGGGGCTTACGTGACCGAGCGGCTCATGCCGAGCGTCTGTTATGTAGATCATGGCGCGCGCGTTGACTCCATCATCCCCGGCAAGGTCGACCGCGGAGGGGCGATAAACCTTATCACACCTACCGGCATGACCGGAAAGAACATGACCGGCATGGCTACCTCCGGCTTCCTGACACAGGTCGCGAAGGTCACAGACGAGGAGATGAATGGCTGGAAGAGGGATTACCCCGAATCCTTTGCAAGAAAGATCGACTACGCTACGGGAGTCTGTTTAGATGGGTGGCTTTTGGAGAATTGACAATTGACAATGGACAATTGACAATTATTAATTCGTAGGGGCGAACTGTGTTCGCCCGCGAGATGAATTTTAATTTGTAATTTGGAGGTTTATATATGGCAAAAGTATTTTGTGTTGATGTTGCTAAGTGCAACGGGTGTTTTAACTGCCAGCTTGCATGCAAGGATGAGCATGTGGGCAACGATTGGACGCCATACGCTAAGCCGCAGCCGGAAATCGGTCAGTTCTGGGTAAAGCTCCAGGAAAATGTCTGCGGTTCTACACCAAAAGTGAAGATCCATTATATCCCGCAACTGTGCAATCACTGCGAGAAGGCGGCTTGTATGGAGGCTTGTGTTAACGGCGCATATCATCGCCGGGACGACGGTTTTATTATTCTCGACCCGGAAAAATGCAAGGGTTGCGGGAAGTGCTTCGAGGCATGTCCATATGATGCGATCTTTAAGAACGACGAACTCAAGATCTGCCAGAAGTGTACCGGCTGCGCACATCTGCTCGACAATGGCTTTAAGCTTCCGCGCTGCGTTGAGGCTTGCCCGACCGATGCGATGCTTTACGGCGAGGAGGCGGAGATGCAGGACTTCATAGTCGGCGCATCGGTCCGTATGCCTGAGACCGGGCTTCGCCCGAAGGTGTTTTATCGAAACATCCCCGGCAAATTCATCGCAGGCACCCTCTACGACCCGATTGATAAAGAGGTCGTTATCGGCGCACGCTGCCGCGCGACAAACGGCGGCAAAACTGTCGAGGTGCTTTCTGATGAGTACGGCGACTTTTGGTTCAATGATCTGGCCATGGGAAAATACGATGTGGTCATTGAAGCCAAGGGTTATGAGTTCGGGGTTTTTGACGCCGTGGATGCAACTAAGGACGTTAATCTCGGCGATGTCGCGCTCAAGCGGAAATAGGTTCTTTGGAAATATGGAATTCGGAATTTGGAATTCTGAATTGCGTGTATTGCGCTTCAATCAATAGCATGGTAAAATCCCGTCAATCAGGAGCGTATTCAATAAAGGTTTTTTCGTTTCTGACTTGTTACGGGGAAAAAATATTTGAAGGAATAAAGGAGAGAAAAATGAAAAAGACCATCAGAGTAGCTTTAGCGATTGCCCTTTCAGTAGTTATGGTACTAGGTATTGTTGCATGCGGACCCGGCGGCGGTGGCGGCGGCGGCGGTGGCGGCGGCACAACGGCCCCGGCGACAGCTCCCGGTCACGTCGTTGCAGTTCCCGCACCAGTAGTGGTAGACCCGGGTGTGCCGGAAGATGAGGAGCTTGTACAGACCAGGACTACGCCTCTCACGCTCACTTTTGCCCACGCTTCCCCAGCAACTCACGCCATGAACGTTGGCGCAGTTATGCCTTTTGTTGAAGCATTTATGGAAGCGACAGAAGGAATGGTCGAAGTCATCGTCCATCCGGGCGGTTCGCTTACCTCACCGCAGACCTTGTTTGACGACGTCACGATCGGCGCTATCGACATGACATATGGTACTGCGGCATTTACTCCCGGCCGCTACAGACTCCTCGAAATAATGGAGCTTCCCATGACTTTTGTCTCCGGCACTGAGGCTGTTGACGTAGCCTGGGACATGATCGAGAACAACCCTGATTTTGCCGGAGAGTATGCAAACTTCAAAATTTTCGCCCTGTTCTCCACGCCAACGGCTCAACTTTGGACACAAGACACTCCTCTAAGGGTGCCGGCCGATCTGCACGGCCATGTCCTCAGGGTGCCTAGCGCGATGGCTGAAAGATCGATTCAGGCTGCCGGCGGCGCCACAGCGCAGATGCCAATTATGGAGGCGTACGACTCTCTTGACCGCGGCGTGGTTTCTGGCATGGGGCTCGACTACGCCGGAATCGCGATGTACAGTTTGTGGGACGTCCTCGACTACGGGATCGAGAATCTGCACCAGTACATTTCGATGCAGATGATGGCTATGAGCTGGGATGCTTGGGATAAGCTCAACGATTTTGAAAAAGCTGCCTTTGACCGCCTCAGCGGCAGGACTTTGTCCCACATGGCCACAGACCATTTCCAGGCGACCGCAGACTATGCGCTTGAGACTATGAAGACTGAAGGCCACGTTGAAATGATATATCTGACGCCTGAAGAAAGAGCGCAGTGGGAAGCTGTTTATGCACCGGTCGCACAGGACTACATTGACACCTTAACTGCCGCAGGGCTAAATGCCCAGGAAGTCCGCGAAGATATACTCAGATTCCGTGACGAACGCCGTGCCGGGACGAGGAACTGACGTACTACAGTATTTTGTCAAACCTGCTTTTATCCGTTTTCACTTTCAAAGCTCGCGGCAGCTGTGGTTTCCGCAGTTGCCGCGATTTCCATGGAGTGCGGCGGGAGACGGTATCCTGTCCGCGTTTCAGGAAACGGTTCGGTTTTTTATTCAGGCTATACTAATTCGGAAGGTGTGACTCATGAGAAAAGTAGTACGAAAGGTAAACAGATGCGCAAATTATCTGGCCTCGTTTATCCTGTGTGTTTTGATGTTTATGACCGTTACTGATATTTTTCTTCGCAACATTTTCATGATTTTCTTGCCAGGCGTCTTTGAACTGACGCAGTTCCTTCTCTGCATGATCGTTTTTTGCGCGGCCGCTTACGCGCAGGACAACGGCGCACATGTCTGTATCGACGTTATTTACGGGGTATTGCCCAGAGTGGGGAAATGGGTCATTTCGCTTGTCAGCTCCATTTTCTTCCTGGCGATTAACATTGTTATGACTTATTTTGTATTCCAACTGGCTCTCGCGCAAATCGAACGAGGGGACTTTACTTCGAGCCTTGAGATACCTTGGTGGACGGTTTCGATGCTTGCCTCTGTCGGCATGTTCCTGTTTACTTTGTCTGTCGTTTGCGATTTGATTTTCATTATTAAGGACAAGGGGGTGCTGACAATTGACGCCAGTTGAAATTGGGATTCTTGGCATCATTGCACTGTTCATTCTTCTCCTGGTACGCATTCCGGTCGGCATTTCAATGATCATAGTCGCCGCCATCGGCAACAGCATGATCACATCGACTCTCCCGTCCCTGCTAAAACTTGGCAGCGACGTTGTTCGCACCACGCAAAGCCATGCTTTAAGCGTCGTCCCGCTGTTTGTCCTGATGGGGCTGTTTCTGACCAAGGCTAACCTAGGCGCAGCCTTGTTCGACCTACTCAACTATTTTCTGGGCAAGCGAAAAGGCGGAATGGCGATCGCTACGCTCGGCGCCTCGGCAATGTTTGGTTCTGTCTGCGGAAGCGTTATCGCTGCAACGACGACGCTGACTGCTGCTGCTGTGCCAGAAATGCGCAAGCATGGATACGACCCGGGATTTGCCACCGGCGTCACTGCTGCGGGCTGCGCGATGGGTATGGTCATACCTCCCAGCACCGCGCTGGTCGTTTACGGCTACTTGACGGAGGAGTCGATCGGGCAGATACTGATGGCAGGCATTTTGCCAGGGATACTCATCATGCTGCTCTTGATGCTCACAGTTCCGATCATCCTCAAGTTTAAGCCGCGCCTTGCGCCAAAGGTAGTCACTGAAGTTATCCCATTCCCGTGGCAGTCGCTAAAGATCGTATGGGCCGTGCCATTTATTTTCCTTGTTGTTTTCGGCGGTATATACCTTGGCTGGACAACTACGACAGAAGCTGGTGCGCTCGGCGCTTTTGCATCGCTTGTTTTTGCGGTTGCTACCCGAAAGATGTCGATAAAGGCTTTTATCGAGTCATTGGGAACGGCGACTAAAATCACCGGCATGGTGTTTTTTATGATTATCGGCGGCAGCGTCTTTGGCATGTTCCTGACGAGGAGCCTTATACCCATGACGATGACTCGTTTTATCGGAACGCTTGATGTTTCGCCGTTTTGGATCATGATGTTTTTCCTGCTAGTCTACACGTTTCTGGGCATTTTCATGGACGAGATGGCTACGCTTGTTATCATGACCCCGATAGTTTATCCTATAATCATAAGCCTGGGTTACAATGGAATATGGTTTGGCGTTGCGACGATAATCATGTTCATGGACGGGCTTGTCACTCCGCCGGTCGGCATCGTCAGCCTGGTGGCTTCCTCGGTCGCCAAGCTACCATCTACTCAGGTCTTCGTTGCGCAATGGCCGTTCTGGATAACCCTGAACGTCGCTGCCATCCTCATCATCGCTTTTCCGGACATAGCGACGGTTATCCCCAACATGATGTGGGCGCGGTAGCACTTCAGGGATTAGGGAGTAGGGAGTAGGGAGTAGGGTCAGGGGTCAGGGGACAAGGGCCGGAATCCAGAATCCAGAATCGAGTTGCACTTGAAGACCTTGAAGCGATAATCATTACAATTGCATTGGGGCAGCAGCAAGGACATTGCCGCTGCCCTGTGTCAAAGAACTGAAAGGAGCGCGAATAATGGCGAAATATTCTATCAGAAACAAGCGGCTTTCCGACGAAGACTTTTTCCGCATACGGAAAGAAGAGGTCCTCCCGCAATGGGAGACAAGCCGGGATATCGAAAACCTGGACGAAAACATCTCCGCTGCTTATGAGCTTTCAGTCGGGGCGGGGCGAAATTTTGCGATAAATGTGCTTGACGCCGAGCAGCGCGGTACGCTTCGTTACCAGCCGCAGTTTGGCCAGGCTCTCACTGAGTTTATGATCGACGGTATGGGTTATGTTGAGGAAAACTCACCTCTTGTCCCTGACGGCTCGTGGAATATTTTCTCTGACTCGTACACGCGCAAGAATAAATACGATTTGGCGGCCGATGCGATCGAAAGAAGCCGCAAGGCAGGCATGACGCTCCTCAACGGGTGGCCAATCGTCAATCACGGGGTGCATGACGCAAGAAAAATAAAAAAGGCCATAAAATCACCTATGACCCTCAATTCGACCGACGAGGATGGGCGGCTTGCCTCGGAGATCGCGCTTGCCGCAGGCTGGAACGCATGCAACTGCCGCTCTATAACCGAGGTCATGTCCCACTGCAAGGACATCACGCTCGAAGAGGAGATCCGCATCAACCAGTATGAAACAAGGCTTGCCGCAATCTATCACGAGCGCGGCGTGCCGCAGAGCCCGCACATATCATGCAACCTCACCGGATATGACAGTTGCGGATTTAAGTCGTTTATAATGGTCGCGCAGTCCCTTCTTGGCGCTGAGCAGGGTCTGAAGCTTGTTTATCTCGATTTCGGCATAAACATGAACTTGCTCCAGGACGTCGCGATGATGCGGCTTACCAAGAGGCTCTGCCGTGAATACTGCGACAGGTTCGGTTATACGGAGATAAAATTCATTCAGAACAGCGCGATGTTCCAGGGGGCTTTCCCGGCTCGCCTCGATGAGTGCAACTCCATGCTGAATCTTGCTATGCTTATCGGGATACTCGGAGGCTCCACAACCTTGACGCTAAAATGCCAGGATGAAGCTTTTGCGACGCCCACAAAAGAGGGCATGTGCGCGACGGTCCGTATGGCGCGCCACATGAAAAGGCTGCTTGGCGACCTTAAGCTGCCGATCAGCGCCGAGGTGCTTGAAGAAGAAAAAATGCTTGAGCTTGAAGTACGGACTATGATGGAAAAATGCCTCGAAGCGGGCGACGGCGACATTGCGCTCGGCCTTTGCCTGGGTGTTGACGCCGGATGGGTTTCAACAATGATTTCCCCGTGGAAATATAATAAGGGCAACGTCCTTCTCATGCGCGATTCTGAAAACGCCATGCGTTACTATGACACCGGAGATATGCCGCTGCCTAAGGAGGTCAAGGAATACCATAAAGAGAAGCTGCAGAGCCGCGCGAAAAAAGAGGGCAGGCCGCTAGACTTTGATATGGTTGTGGATGATTTGATGTATGCTTCGCGGCTGCCGGTAATACAGAAATAAGTAGCTGGTCACACCCACTTGCGCCAGTCGCTGCAACGCTATCCTTTCCGCTTCGACATCGCATCCATGCGCTGACTCGCGGCGCTCCACCATCCTTGGTTGCGCTTGCGGATAGCTTTTGCAGCGGACTGGCCGGGGGTGTGACCAGAAATAAAGAGGTGATTTGATGGTTCTTGATGATAAGGCGCGGGAGGTTTATTCCCGCCAGATTCAAATGAAGGAAATCGGCGAAGAGGGGCAGCAGAAGCTTGCCGCAGCCTCTGTTCTGGTGATCGGGTGCGGCGGCCTCGGGGCGCCGGTGCTGTATTACCTTACTGGAATGGGAATCGGGCATATCGGGCTTTGTGACTTCGACGTCGTTTCGCCATCAAACCTCAACAGGCAATTGCTTTTTACTATGGATAATCTGGGTAAAAGAAAAGCGCCAACAGCGGCTAGCCGTTTGCTGGCGCTTAATCCCAAACTTAAGGTAACTGTCTATGATTCTTTTTTCGACGAGCAGCTTGCTGCTTCGATAGTGCCGGAATACGACATCGCTGTGGACTGCCTTGATAATTTCGATACCCGTTTTATATTAAATGATGCCTGTATCGATGCTTCCAAACCGTTTGTCCATGCCGGCATCGGGGAGTTTTATGGACAGTTTCTGACTGTTACCCCCGGCATGGGGCCTTGTCTGCGATGCTTGTTTCCCGGCGGGGTCAAGAAAAGCGATCCAAACAAGACTTTCGGAGTAGTTGGCCCAACTCCGGGCGTCCTTGGGTGTTTTCAAGCTCTTGAGGTTCTGAAATTTTTGCTCGGGCTGCCGGTTTGTAATGACGGCCTCATGACCTACGACGGGCTAAATCTTAGCCTTGAAAAGGTCAGCCTGGAGGCGTCGCCTGATTGCAGGTGCAGGTCACAGATACTTTCTTAAAACATCCAGGACTACGGTAAGGTCGAGCGGTTTGCCTATGTGGCCATTCATGCCTGCTTCGAGGCAGTGCTCTATGTCGTCGCTGAATACGTTTGCGGTCATTGCAACTATGGGGATCGTTTTTGCCTGAGGCAGTTCTAAGCCGCGGATGCGGCGTGTCGCTTCAAACCCGTCCATTTCGGGCATCTGCAGGTCCATGAATATCATGTCATACTTCTCCGGCGCTTCGCTGAATAGTTTTACGGCGGTAGCGCCGTTTTCCGCGCAAACAATCTCGAGTTCTGTTGGTTCAAGCAGCATAATAACGATTTCCCTGTTGATATCTACGTCTTCAGCAAGCAGGATGCGTTTGCCCTTATAGTTATCGCTTATTTTTGCAGGCGCAGGTTGCGGTTCTTCTTCGTGGAAATCAAACAGGGCCGCAAACTGGTCTTCGTCCAACGCATGAATACTTGCGCTGCTCCATTTTCCCTCGTTTTCAATAAAATCCTGTTCCATGGAATTGCTGCGCTTTGCCTTGAAGGTAAACGCAAAGGTCGCGCCCTTGCCGAGTTCGGACTGGATCCATATGCTACCGCCCATCATTTCGACCAGGTTCCTTGATATCGCCAGTCCAAGACCTGTTCCGCCGAACCTGCGCGCTATGCTGGTTTCGGCTTGCTGGAAAGACTGGAAAAGACGCGCTTGCTGTTCCTTGCTTATCCCGATGCCGGAGTCGGTGATCTCTATCTGGATTGTGCACACATTATTCTCTTCAGCGAGCAGGAGAGCCTTGAGTGAAACAGAGCCTCCGTTCGGGGTGAATTTTACTGCATTGCCTAGCAGATTAGTTATGACCTGCGTAAGCCGCTGTTCGTCGCCGATAACAACTGAGGGAAGTTTATCGTCAATGTGCAGAGTGAAGCTCTGCTCCTTTTCATCCACACGGAATGAAACAACGTTCATCGCGTTCCTGAGCAGATTCACAAGGTCGAAGTCCGAATATGCTATCTCTATTTTGCCGGATTCGATTTTCGACATATCAAGTACATCGTTGATGATTCCGAGCAGATGTGCGGAGGCGTCTTCAATTTTGCTAAGAGCATAATGAGTCTTTTCAATCTCTGTTGCTGATTTCCCGATCGCTGTCATGCCGAGTATCGCGTTCATCGGGGTTCTTATCTCATGGCTCATGTTCGAAAGGAATGTCCCTTTTGCCTGTGATGCCATCTGCGCCTCGTTTCTGGCTTCTGTTAATGCTGCAAGCGTCTCCGAGTATGACTTGCAGAATATGTATACCAGGATGTTTAGCGCAACGGATACCATGAAGTATAAATAGTTGTAGACCATCGTAAATGCGGGGCCGAGCAGATTTATGTTAAATGCTACCAGGGCGACCGCCTGCGCCAGACTTACAACGACGATATACGCAACAAGCCCTTTTGGTCTCATATATGTGAGTGAAATCATCGCCGTGCAGACCGAATATGTGAACAGGAGGAAGTCCCCGCGAAAATATATCGCGCCGAATGTCAGCAGGGCTGCCATTACTGTCGGTATCAGAAATGCCACTAATCCGCTGCTAAGGCGGCTTCTCTCAAAAACGACATATGCAACTACTACTGCCACGCTGATAATGATTCTGACAACGGTGATGTGCGCGTCGAAAAACAGCCCCGTGTATGTGGATACAAGGACGCCATAAACGCAAAGTATCAGGAATATCTGCGGCGCAAACACGTTTTTGTCCACCCCGCCAAATACATTTTTATGGATGCAGTTGATTATTTCCCATTCACCTCGCTTCCGGCGCGTTAGCGTTTAATTGTTATCCTCCGCCAAATACGTGGATTATTTCCACGTCGTCCCCGGCGGATACGGTTTCTGTTAACCAATTGTCTTCTTCAATGACCGTGCCATTGATTTTGACGATTATCGTGCTGAAGTCAAAGCTGTTTTCAGCCATAAGCGATCCTATGGTAGAGCCTCTGCGCCAGGGGTAGGGGCGGTGGTTAAGTTGTATCGTTGGTTCTTGCATATAGTCTCCTTCAGGGGTCAGGGGTCAGGGATCAGGGATCAGGGGTCAGGGGTCAGTTCAAGATATGGCCGTACTACCGCTACAAGCTCCGGGAGGTCCATTCCGAGTTCTACTAGTTTTTCCATTGTCGGGATGCCGTTTGGCGTCCAGCCGCGCCGTTTGTATACGGCGTCCACCAGTTGCTGGAACTGATCCTTGCGGTAGTCCATGATTATCTTTACTTTTTCCGCCGTGCTCTTCCCTTGCGGTTCGACGCCGATTGTTTCTTTAAGCTGTTTGTCGTAGCGCTCCTCGCGAGAGAGGTACTCCCCTTCTGATATCGGGCCGAGAGACCTTATGGGGGGCATGTCGTGCTTGCGCTGCCCGCTGCCCATGCGCAAGATGAATATGCGCTGGAACGTATATACGCGTTCGCTTTGCTTTACCAGGGAGGCTTCGTCATGCTTGAATCCTGATACGCCCTCGTATATGTCGAAGTAGTTCTGAACATGTTCAGGAATCTTTGCCGGTTCTTTTTCATGTTTGTTGTTTACGGGGATAACATCGTTCCACGGCAGTTTGCACAAGCCCATCAGCCCAAACCAAGTGCGGAACATCGGGAAGTAGTGCAGCGCCTCAGCCTTGTCTTCAAACGTTGGTAACTGATTGTTTACCATGTCCATGAAAATCAGCCAAGCTTCATCGTGCTGCGGGCCTTTGTTGCAGAGCGCGTAACCTCCCTGCTGGGCAAGCGATTCCTTCATCAGGTATTCGGAATACTCCAGCCCCTTGCTTTCCATTCCAAATTCTTCCATTTCTGCGATCTGTGCAGGAGTCATCTTTATCCAGGGGCGGCCGTTTGTGTATGGGCAGACCGGGTCGTCGCTGTAATATGGCTTGCCCGCCGGCCAATCGGGGATCTCGTCGCGGCTGATTGTTGGAACGCCGTCAATTTTCGACCAGCGCTCGGGTGGGGCTATATACGCCGAGTCATTGTTAGCTCCGCCGTTTTCAAGCAGTGTCCCTTTGATTTCAGCAAGTACCTTATTATCGTCATAGCCTTCATTTTTCAGGAATTCGCAATCTGAAAGGTTCTTGTTGAAATGCGCAGTCGGAATCGGCTTGTCTATCGCTGGCTCTTTGACGCTTTCCCATGGGCGGCCCTCAAGCATAAACTCGAATTCCGGCGCCGGTTTGCCAAAGCGCTCTGCAAAAATGCGTTTTTGCTGGCGCACTCCCTTGCCTACTATCATTCCGAAGCCGCCGCCCGCGACCATCTGATGCATTAGCTCATTAAGCGTAAAACCGTTGCCCCATCGCATATCGAGGCCTTCTGTGTCGTCGAGGTTATAAAAGCCGCGCTGATAGCACTCCTGGGCAAAGGCTGTCATCGTCGCCATTGAAATCGTGTCCAGCCCGTAGGTGTCACAGTAAAAGTTCGCTTCAAGTATCCAGTGCGGGTCGAAGCATCCCACATTTGAGCCGAGGCCGGCTGCGTTTTCATATTCCGGGCCGTCGACGCAGACCTTGCTCCCTTTATATGGGCCTGTCCTAAGTTCAAAATTGTCGGCAGCCTTTGCGCAGCTCATCGAGCAACCGAACCAGCAGCCGTCCGGCACGCCTTGCGTCACGTACTTTTCGATAAATACCTTCGATGATATCTTCGGCGTTTCGGGATGGCCGCCATATTGGAAATTATGCGTTGGCAGCAAGTCATATCTGTCCATGACCTCGATGATGTTTGCTGTACCTATCTTTCGCATGTTATTCTGCTTTGTGTCAAGATGCGCCATTTCTTTGTGCAGGCGGATTCCCGCTGCGTTGAGAAGGCCTTTTTTGGCCGGGTTGTTCAAATCGCCGTGGATACCTCTGAAGCGGATGACGACGGCTTTGATCTTTTTGCGGCGGAAAACGGCGCCGATGCCGCCGCGTCCTGCCTGCTTGAGGCGGGCGCAGCCCCTGCGCTTGTCCCAGAACGAAAAGTTTAGCGTCCCTATATATGAGTTTTCGGCCGCTCGTCCGCAGGAAATGACGGAAATGTTTTCCTTGTCCTCTTCGTTGTCCGCATACATCTCGCTAAGTTGTTCGACAAGGATATGGCTGTCGAGCGCTTCTTCCGGCGCTGTCTCGACGCTTATTGTGTGTTCGTTACCGTCAATAA
>Ga0123356_10005303_pt1 | contig 13144 bp, 9 predicted proteins | sample TergutEmb28metaG_2_FD_92546 | JGI IMG/M metagenome (GOLD analysis project Ga0123356, IMG submission 92546) | Embiratermes neotenicus P3 segment gut microbial communities from Petit-Saut dam, French Guiana - Emb289 P3 | ecosystem: Host-associated > Arthropoda: Insects > Digestive system > Gut ... | reverse complement strand
GTCCGCCCGGGGGCGGACGGATCGTTTTCCGCCGCCGGTGCGACCATCGCTCTGCGTCCGCTCATGGCCTGGAGCACGGCACGCGGCAAGGCGCCGATGAGCTGGCAGGGCACGAACTCGCCCACCGCGCCGACCGACCGCACGAGCTTTGTTGCGCATTTCGCCGAAGTGGCGGTTGATCGCGAGACTGGGCAGGTACGCCTGCGCCGTGTCGTCACCGCGCACGACGTTGGAACCATCGTCAATCCGGTCACCCATCAAGGTCAGATCGAAGGCGGACTAATACAGGCCATGGGCCAGGCCTTGAGCGAGCGGATCGTTCTGAAAGACGGCGCCGTAATCACCGCGCATCTCGGCGACTACAAGCTGCCGACGATTGCGGACATACCCGAGCTCGAAACCGTTTTAGTGCCGGGTGGCAGCGGGGCCGCTCCGTTTTCGACCACCGCGATTGGCGAGATGAGCAACGTCGCGCTTCCTGCGGCCATCACCAACGCGGTGTTCGATGCGGTGGGCGTGCGACTGTGCGAGCTGCCGGTCAGTGCCGAGAAGGTGCTCGAAGGTCTCAGCGACGGGGCACGCTCGGTATGAGACGCATCACGCTCACGCTCAACGGCACGTCCGTCAGCCGCGAGGTGCAGGACAACCGTCTGCTTATCGAGTTGTTGCGCGAGGATCTGAAGCTCACGGGTACCAAGGAGAGCTGCGGCGTCGGCGTGTGTGGCGCGTGCACCGTGCTGCTCGATGGTAAGCCGATAAGTTCTTGTCTCGCGCTTGCAGTTCACGTCGATGGGTGTGCCGTCACGACCATCGAAGGTATTGCAGAGGGCGACAGGCTACACCCGCTTCAGGAAGCATTTCTCGCGCATGGTGGACTGCAGTGCGGCATCTGCACGCCTGGGCAGATCCTCGCGGCCAAGGCGTTGCTCGACGCCAATCCGCACCCCACGAGGTCGGAGATCCAGCATTGGATGATGGGCAATCTCTGCCGCTGTACAGGCTACTACAAGATCATTGAATCGATTGCTGCGGCCTGCGGGGCCGAATGACGTGACCCCGTTCACCTATCTCGAACCCTCGACCCGAGACGAAGCACTGTCGCTGCTGGCCCAGCATGGCGACGAAGCGAAGCTGATCGCCGGTGGCACTGGCCTCGTCAACTTCATGAAGCAACGCTTGGTGCGGCCCCGTTTCGTGATTGGGCTTCGCGCCTTGAGGCCCTTGGCGCAGGTCGAGGAAGCGGGCGGGCTCAGGGTTGGCGCGCTGACGACGCTCCAGTCTCTCGCGACCTGCGGATCTGTCAGACGCCTCGCGCCGCTACTGGCCGAAGCCTGCGGTCATGTCGCGACTGTGCGCATACGGTCCATGGCGACGATTGGTGGCGCCGTTGCGCATGCTGATCCCAATCTCGATACGCCGCCAGCCCTCATGGCGATGGATGCGCAGATCATTGCCCATTCTCAGCGCGGCCAACGTACCATTCCGACAGACCAGTTTTTCACTGGCTATTATGAAACCATACTGGCACCAGATGAGATCGTGACCGAGATCTTGATTCCTGAACAGTCCGCCGGCAGTGGCACCGCCTTCCTCAAGTTCCTTCCAGCAACGCAGGACGATTACGCCACAGTTTCGGTCGCAGCGCGGATCGCACTGGATGGAAATGGCATCATTTCAGAGGCGCGCGTCGCGCTCGGTGCTGCTGCAATGGTACCGGTGCGCGCCAAGGCGGTTGAGACAATGCTGTCCGGCAGATCCGCCGATGCGACAACGTTCCGCGAAGCAGCGTCGATGGTACTAGATGCGATTGATCCGATCGCCGACTTCCGTGGCTCGGTAGGGTACAAACGAAAAATGGCTGTCGTCCATGTTCGCCGAGCGCTCGCCGAGGCGTCCGCCAAGGCCGTGCGCCCAGTCGGACCGACTTGAGGGGAGAGGGTGCGATGAGCACAGCAACAGCGGACAAGCCAATCGTCCATTTCGTCGGTAGCATCCCGTTGCCGGACGCCGAGACGGTGTTCCGCACCCTTGCGGCGGCAACCGCACCATACTTGAAGCGCCTGCCGGACGGCGAGACCGGCATCCGCAAGACCTGGATCAGATTTCTCCAGCAAGTGCTGGCCGATAATCCGTCGATCGAGGTAGCGAACGATATACCGTCGTTCAAATTTACCCAGTGGGACGGCAAGGTGTTGCGTGAAATTCCGCGCCTACGCGTGAAGCCTGGTGCGCGGCTCGACCCAGCGACCGTCGAAACCGGCTATGCCGATATGGCGATCGAGTCGTGGCGGCTGTTCGATCGTCTGCAGCAGGAGGGCGTGATCCCTGCTGGCGTCAAGTTCCAGATCTCACTGCCAACCCCGATCGCACCGACCTACAATAACATGATACCGACTGACCGGCCGGCGCTGATCCCGGTGCTGACGACGCATATTCTCGGCGAAGTCGCGCGGATCGCTCAGGTGCTGCCCAACGACCGTATCGCACTGCAATGGGACGTGTGCCAGGAGGTGATTGCCTGGGAAGGTTACTACGAACCGGGTCCGGTTGAATTCCGGAAGGAGACGATCGCTGAGCTGATCGCTATCGGTGATGGCGTCCCGGCGGCGATCGAGTTGGGCTACCACCTCTGCTACGGAAGTCCCGCCGACGAACACGTGATCCAGCCGAAGGATGCCGGGGTCATGGTCGAGATGGTCAATGCGGTCTCCGCCGGTGTGGGGCGGTCGATCGAGTTCTTTCACCTCCCGGTCCCAAAACCGCGAACCGATGATGCTTTCTTTGCACCGCTTGGCGGGCTGAGGTTAGGAGCTGAGACCGAGCTCTATCTCGGGCTCGTTCACCGTGATGATACGGCCGGCAACGCTGCGCGTCTCGCGGGCGCCCGGCGCCATACCCGGGTTGACGGCGTCGCCACCGAATGCGGCATGGCGCGTGGCGATCCCGAACGCTTTCCGGAGCTGCTGACAGCGCACGTCAGGACTGCGGAACTGAAAACGCCGGTATGAGAGGGCACGGCTGGATTTCTGACCTATCGGAGCGGTCATTCAGCAGCACACGCCCGTGGTGGCTGTGCGCCCATCCCAGCCGTACCCGCCACCTGGTCGGTGTCGACCGGCTTTGCAGAGGTTTGCCCCCAGTGGTCGCTTTCAATCCAGACCGGCACCAAGCACCAGGCCGGGAGGAAGCGACTCGCCATACAGGCTGGTGCAATCCATGCGCCCGACCGGCGTGAACGCCTTGATCGTTGCCGTGCGCATGGTCGCGATGCCGGCGCTCTCCAGTTTGCGTGCGATCTGGTTGCGCAGCGACTTGGGGACATCCAGGTTTCGGTCGTCCACGACGCGCGCGGCCCTGAGGAATAAATTGTGTAACTCCAACAGTTCCGGCTCGGTCCAGTTGAATTCCCGGAATGCCGCGTAGGCGCGCGCGACGAACTCCGCCGCCACAACAGTCTCCGGCCCGGCGTAGAGCGGAGCCCGGTTCAGCAGCAGACCGAGCGCGGAAAGGTACGGCGCACAATGTTGCTTGAGCTCGATTCGATGCAGCGCTTGGGCGATGAATGTCTGAATCAAGTCCGCCTTCGTCTCTCGGGGCAGGCGTTCAAGCGACCCCGCAAGGCGGACAAGTTCCGGTGCCGCTTTGCCAGCGCGTATACGGCCCAGTTCTCCGGCCAACAGCGTCTCGTGGTGCGCCGCAGTGAGCCCGCCGGCCACCCGGCGCCAGAGGATGCATTCCTGAACATTGCTGCGTTTGCCGGGAAAATACAGCCCCCCATCGCGCAGCCGCCACAGCTCCTCGATGCGCAGCCCGTCATGGGCAAAGCCAAACCCAGGGCGTAGCAGAAACCCGGCCAACGTGAGCCAGGCCTCTTCATGCTCTACCGAGAGCTTCCGGCCCATCGTCCGTTCGTTCAGGGCCGGCCAAAGGTTGCGAAGCAGTGCTACGTTCCACTCGTGCCGAGGCAGACAGATGGTGCGTTCCAGGTGCCTCAGGATGGCATTGGCGGTCAGCCGGTCGGACTTCGGCGGCGGACGGGTGAATATGCGCGCGATGTGATCCTGCGCAGCTTGCTGGGCCTCGGCGGTGGCGTTCGGCGCGACGGGCGCGGCAGCCGGCGCACCGCGCGCCGCCGCGATGCCAGGCTCAGACGGACGCAGATTGAACTCGAGTGGCCATGACTGGGGCGTTTGCGGGTCAGTCCCGACGCAGGAGATCTCGAGCAGTCCCAGCGCGTTCATTTTCGCCGCCAAACGGACCGGCACGGTCCGGTCCGACCCGAGGTCAGAGCGATGCGCTGTTCGGATGATCGTCTGCAGCGGCGGCAATGTGTGGAAGGCGTCGGCGTCCCACGGCAGGACGTCTCCCGCCTGGCTACTTCCGTTACGGGTCGAGGAACACGCCTGAAAGCTCACCAACTGGTCGGTGCGCAACTCGAGGCCTGGCAGATTGACGTCGAACACTTGCTCGGCTGCCGCATCGCGGGGCAGCACGCAAACCAGCGCCGGCACAACCGCCTGGTCGGTTGCCGTCGGAGCCGTTTGCACTTGGAGAAACACCGCGCAGGCAGCACCCGCCGAGATGCTACCTGCGCGGCCATGCAGCAGCTTGCCGAATCGGGCAGCGCCACGCGCGACCGCAAGGTCGGGTTCGGGGTTCTCAAGCTCGATCGGTCGGACGCCCTCCTGCCAGGCGGCGATCTGGTCCAGCAACCGCTTGCGCAGGACCGCGGCGCGAAGCGAACCGCCGTTAAACAAGACGGCGTCCACACGCGGGCGGTCGCGGAGAAAATCGGCCAGATGGCGCGTGACCGCGCTGTCGGCCGCATAAGGCAGTCCCCAGTCGCGCAAGCCTGACTGGGTGCGATAGGGCCGAGCGCGGGCATCGCAGACCGGAAAAAACCCGTCCAGCACCACCTGCTCCACCTCGTCGTGCGCCAGAGTTGCCGTCTGTGTCCCGGCCACCAGACTGGCCCCGCGGCCCGGGAGGGCCACGACGTATTGTTCTTGCCCCGGGCCGAGACCCGAGAGCGCATGCTCCTTCAAATCTCGACACGACGCGACGAGGTGGTCCCAATGCGGCCCGGACATCTGGCCGCGTTCCATCACGAGCCGAGGTTCCAGCAGCACCGCGAGGGCCAAATCGATATTATCGCCGCCCAGCAGGATGTGTTCGCTGACTGCCACCCGCCCGATGTCGGGGAGCGCGCCAGATGCGCCGGCTCGTAGCTCGAACAAGCTGAAATCCGAAGTGCCACCGCCGACATCGACGACGAGGACGTGCCGCGGCCCGGCGATTCGCCCGTCCAACCCCTCCCACAACGGCTCGGCCGCGCCATGTTGCTCCAGCCAGCAATAGAAGGCCGCCTGCGGCTCCTCCAGCAATCGCGTGTTGCTGGGGAAGCCAGCTTGCCCAGCCGCATCCAGCGTGAGCCGCTGCGCGGCCGCGTCAAACGACGCAGGCACCGTAATGGTGATGTCCTGTGCATCGAACGGACAGCCGGATCGCGCAAATCGGCTGTCCCAGACACCTCGCAGATAGTTCAGAATGAATGCGGCGGCACGCACCGGCGAGATCTTTTGCGTGGGCACAACATCTTCCGATCCCCAGGGCAGGATCGGCGCCAACCGGTCGGCCGAGTGGTGACACAGCCAGGACTTTGCCGACCGCACGACCCGCCCCGGCGTTTCGCCTGCCCTGCGGCGGGCGAGGCGGCCGGCAACCCAGCCCTCGGTCCCCGGAATCTTGCCGCGCAGTTCCGCGGCAAGTGGGTCCTCCGGTAGATAGAGGAACGAGGGCAATGTCGGCGTTTCGACGAGCGTGGTCGGGCTTTCCCATTGTGAGACAGCGAGAACCTCGGGGTGTGCGTCGCCGCTCAGCGGGACAGCCGCAAGCGCCGAGTTGGTCGTACCGAGGTCGATGCCGATAGAAAACCGGGCTGCCATCACGGCCTGACCACGTCGCCTGCGTCAGGGCCGCCGTTATTGCGTGCGGACCTGAAACTCAATCTTCCATTTCCGGTCGGAGTTGGTGTGCCGCATCCAGAGTTCGAGCGTGCCGAGTTCCGTGACGACAGCCTCGATCCTCACGGGGACGACTTGTCCCGCCGGGACATCGGGCAGCGCAGGAAGCTCGACTTCCAGTAGGCTGGTCTCTTCCAGTTCGCGTTCGGCATCGGGCAGGATCTGGCCTGGGGTGTCTCCGCTGCGCACCGCGGACGAGAAGAAGCGGAACTCCGCGGCCTCGCCAGTCACCAGGCCGAACGTGCGGCCTTCGATTAACTGCTCGGTTCCTTCCTGCATGCCCTGCGGCACGACACAGAGCGCCTTGACCGGGGGCCGGAATCCGGGAATCGCCGGCATCGACGTTTCCAGTCCGACATAATACGAACGTGCGGCGCCAGCCTTGATGCGCATGCCTCTGCCGGTGGCACGATGATGCCCGTAGATAGCGGCGCCCCGGGCGACCGCGAGGTCGGGCTCGAAGCCTGCAAGCTCCGGGACTGCTTGACCACCGTTCCAGGATGCCAGCACGTCAAGCACCCGGGCGCGGATCGGCCCGGCCTTGAACACGCCGCCGTTGAACAACACCGCGGTCGGCATCAGCGCCTGCCCGCCGGCGCGGTCTCCGACCAGGGCGCCGAGGTTGTCGCTGGCCTGCACATTCTGCAGGCTGCGGGTGAGGAACCGGGCCAGATGTTTGCTGATCACCGGATCGGACGCGTAGGGCAGGCCGAATTCCTGCAATCCGGTCCGCCGGGCCTCGCGCGGTAGGTCGTCGAGTCCGGTCTGCGCGAAGAAGCCGTCGAGAATGACCTGCGACAGCGTGGCGCGATCGAGGGCCGTGGCAATCGTCCTGGCGAACAGGCTGGAGCCACGCGAGGGCACCGCAGCCGGCGCTTCCGCCAGGCTCGCGTCCTCGAACAAGGTGATCTTCGCCCGTGCTGCGGCATGCACCAGCGCCAGGAACTGCCAGGCATCCAGCGATTTGCCTTCGGCCTCCAGTCTCGCCTGCAGCGTGTAGGCGAGCGCCAGATCCATGTTGTCGCCGCCCAGCAGGATGTGTTCGCCGACGCTGATGCGCTCCAATTCCAGGTTGCCGGCGACATCGGTCACGGCGATCAAGCTGAAGTCGGCGGTGCCGCCACCGACGTCACAGACCAGGATAATGTCGCCCGGCGTCACTGCATCGCGCCACTGCCGGCCGGCTCGTGAGGCCCACGCGTAGAAGGCGGCCTGCGGTTCCTCCAGCAACGTGACATGGCCCAGCCCGGCGGCCTCGGCCGCCGCGGCCGTCAGGCTTCGCGCCACCTCGTCGAACGAGGCAGGCACCGTAACGACGACCTGGCAATCGCCAAGGTCCCATCGCCGGCCCTCGGCCTGCGCGGCGTGGAGAAAGGCGCCCTTGAGGTGTTGCAGATAGCGGCGGGAACAATCGAACGGCGAGAGCTTCTCTTCGACGCTGTCGCACCGCCAAGGAAGCGTGCGTTGCTTCGGATCGATGTGCGGGTTCGACAGCCAGGATTTAGCCGACGTTACCAGGCGATCCGGCACCAGCGCGCCGTGGTCGCGGGCGAATTGTCCTACGATCCCTGCCTCCGCGCTTTCGTCCCAAGGCAGCGGGAACGACCTTGGCCGGAATTCCTCCGGATGCGGCAAATACAACGCGGAGGCCAGCGTCGGCTTCTCCGCCAGCTGGTTGGCCGCCACGAACTGGGGAATCGGCACGATTTCGGTCCGATCGGTGTCGAGATCGGTCAGCGCAATCGCGCAGTTGCTGGTGCCAAGGTCGATCCCAAGGCTGAAGCGAGCTGTCATGGCAATTGGCGTCTTGATGATCCGGGTGCAGATGATTGGGCCGGTTGGGCTGCCTCCCAAGGGGTCGTCATTGCACCTCGACCTCCGCGGGAGCAATAGCGGGCAGCGCGTCGCCGGCGCTGCGCAGCAATTGCGGCAGCTTCACCATGCCCGTCTTCCAGCCACGATGGACGAGCACGCCGGAGAATGGCGCAGTTCCTGCGATCTTGCCGACCAGCCGATATTCGTCGGCCGAATACCCGACGGGAACCTGCACCGTCGATCCCTCGGGTTCGGGGCGTACCGGATTGATCATAAAGCTTTCCTGCAAGACGGCCTTGCATCCGGCGTGAACGACCCGGGCGGCTGCTCCGACTTGGGCATCGCCATAGGCGTTGATGTCGTCCATCAGGAAATCGACCAGCCGCCCCTTTTCCTGGAGCATCGCCAGGAAGTGGACGATTTCAGCATCTGCATTGATCGCCTGCTGCGGTGCAGGCACTGGACGGGCCGGTTCAGCCGCTTGTGTCGGCGGGGGCATCTTCTGGGGCTGTGCGAACGACCCAAGCAAAACCAGAACGGAAAGCGCCAGCGTGGCTGGCGACAGGTACTGGCGGATGGGCTCGGCAGCCGGCAGCAAGGCCGCCGCACTCAATAGGACGAGGAGGAGTGCGGCAATAATCAAAACCACCCTCATTGTGGGTGCTCCCTCTGGCAACGAATGCGCTGAATGCCTGATAGTAACTGCAACGCCAGTTTTGCCGGAAGCGGCGGTTCGGAACCGCGCTCGCCCCACGCCGGAGACGTCATTGGTGAGTGGGACCGGACGCCCTGATACACGATTTGGTGCTCTGCCGTCGTTGCGTGACAAGGCGATCGCGAGGCTGAGATCAGCTTCAGACCGACATACGGCATCGGGCCAGATGCGCGGTGGAGCGATCGCACAAACCTGGAATCGTTGGTGTGGGTGGTGGACCTGCAGGCAGTCAGGTTTCTCGTGGTTTTTCGATCGGAAATTCATCCTCCCTGGATCGGATCCTACGACGGTAGTCGGGATTTCGCGGCGCGGCGCCGCGAAATGAAGATTTGGCCTTGCGGTCTCGGCACCATGGCTCTTGCGGTCCCAGCACCATGACTTCGGCGAAACGAAAAGACAGCGCTGACATCCGGCTTGCTCTGCAAGCAACTGGCATACGACCCGAAGCTGCCGTGGATGATCATGTCCGCAGAGCCGTCGGTCTCACCCGAATGGGTGATTTCAAATTCCAGAGAGCGCGCTAAGAATTTACTTGCTGAATTGACAAGGAGCCACTGCAAACACGAAGAACCCATTCACCCGACCACGGATGGAGAGGTTCCCCAACCGGGCCAGGCGCAATGCGCGCCGCAAGCAACGCCTTGCAATCCGCGCTGCCCCTCGCCTCTGACCCTGACGCAGTGGATGCGATCCACCCCGCCTGGGCCAGAGGCTCAGGCCGACACGTGTCCGCGTGCCGGAAGTGTCCTCAAACAGATGAATGCGACCGCATTCGTTGCCCGGTCCGACCGGACTCGGCGCGATGGTCGGAGGGTGCGATGAGCGACTTACGGCCCGACACAAGGATGGCCGCGCAGAGAGATCGTTCGCGGGGCTACGTTGGGGTTGGGGCTGAGGCCCCATGTCCGACCGCGACGGCATTGTACCAGGTGAAACCAAGTTGCTAATGGAAGCGAAGCGCTTTTCGGCTCTCATCGACAGCTTCTATGCCGCCTCCACCCAGCCGGATCGATGGCAAGAGGCGGCGATGCAGATGGCGAGATTCCTCGACTCTGAGAGTGCAGTGATCCAAGTGCGCACCGGCGGAATCAGCACGATGGCTTTGCGGGCTACAACGGCGAACTATGATCACGCGGCGCAGCAGGCCTACGTGTCACATTTTTATAAGCGCGACCCGGCCGTGAATGGCTGGCACGCGATCGGCAGGCCGGGCATTTTTGTCGGGCGCGAGCTCGTGGATTACGCCGCGTTGCAGAACTCTGAGTTTTACGTCGACCACCTGCGGCGCATCGGCGTGTTCTATCCGCTCTGTGCAATACAGCGCCTCGATGCCGACACGACCCTCATGTCCGGAATTCATCGCCCTGTGCAAAGCAAGGATTTCGAACCTGAAGACCGGCGGCGCCTTGGGCTTGCAGCTCCCCATCTGCTGCGGGCGGCGTGGCGCTGTGCGCCCGCCGTGGGGTGTTGCGGGAGTTGCTTTGTCGGATCTCTGAACCGACCTTCCCACGGCTGCAGCTGCGGCGCCGTCCAGTGACGGAGGAAGACCACGCTTGACAGACGTAACGCCATCATGCAGCGCGTGCGCTGCGCGCCATCCACCATCGATGCTGCGATACAGAACCTGTGTATCGGGCAGTCACACCCTTACGCTGCGCTTCTTGCGCATCGCGCCGCTCTGCGTCGATGAGGCCACGGTATCGTGCGCCGTCCACCAAGTGGTGGCAGGATCACAGTATATTGCGAGCATCGTAGCCCAGCTTGGCTTGTTCATGCCACTCCTTGCACCGCGACGTCACCATTGTCACCGCCAGATTGGATAACGTCTGAAGTGTCCGACGACGCTGTGGGCGCTTCGGTCATGGTAGAGACATTGCGGTTGCCACCAGTCATTATACCATTCACTGGACTCGAAGCGATCGCGATTCACAACATCATCGCTCGTCATCAGCGCGCTAACCGGGTGTGCGGCTAAGCGTGGCGCCAGACGTTTAAGGCCGCGTACCGAGTGATGTAACTCTCTAGAAAGGGATCGAAACCGGCGTGGTCGAACACTGCAGAGGCCGGGCTTCGGCTGTCCTGTGCAAACAAAACACTGGCACCGCCGAACAGACTGGCGAAATGTGTTGCGGCCTGTCCCATCGCTTTGGATCGAGGGCAGCGTCGCAGAGCTCGCCGAGCGCAGCCGCGAGCTTAGTCGGGATAGAAGCAAAGCTCACTAGTGAGTCACGGCCGTTAAGAGCTATGCCACCACAGGATCCAGAGTACAAGCCCCACGAATGCCCAAAAACCAAACGCCAGAAGAAAGCCGAAGCAGATCCCGCGCGCGGTGGACAACCGGTCTTCGTTCTCAGCTGCCGACGCGTCTTGGTGCTCAGATACTGATGCTGATAGCTCTTCTGTCTGCTCGATTTGACACTGTTTGCTGTGCGGAAACGCGGGCCGCATCGGCGGCTGGTTCTCGTCTTCCGATGTCGATAAGGAGTAATATTGAGTTGGGGGCATTACCGGATCCAAAGTTGCGGGAGCCTGACGAAATCGTCGGTCGTCCCAGCCCTCCCGGAGTCTCCTGCTCGGCATAGCCTCACCTCTCCTCAAGCGTGATCCGGGTCAGATTGTTCCCGGACCGCAATCGCCGCGTCCCCTGAATCGATGATGAAACAAAAAATTGTTGCCCGAGCGGTGGCAACCCTAGGCCATAGGTCTCTCCTGTGGTCCTACCTCAAGCAAAATTGTATTGACTATTACGCATGGCTTTCATGCACGGCGGCCTGCTGTGGTTTCACCCGCCCGGATGCGCCAGGCGAAGGCGCTGGCGAAGCAGGACGAGCTGGGCCGGCCTACGGCGCGTAGGCGCGTCGAGGCAGATTGCCCGGATGCTGGCCTTCGAACTTCGGACCGGGGGTGAAGGAGTGGCGCCGCGCCTGCGCCGCGCAGGGATGGTACTGGACGCGCCAGCAGCAGACGGATCTCTTTTGGGGAGAGCTACCCCTCAGACCCGCTGGATGGTTGGGGGGTTGGGGCAGCAAGCAAATGGCACCAGAACCGTTGACGGAAGTTTTAGAAAACTCCTTCCCGCGTCAGCTGCGCAATCTGATCCTGGCTCAAGCCGAGTAACTCACGCAGCACGTAGTCGTTATCTTCGCCGTAGGTCGGCCCGTGGCGGTCCAGGAGGCCACCGATATAGGGGGGCGTCTCGCTGAACTTGACCGGAACCTCCTTGACGGGCCACGTGCCGATCTCGGACTGGTTGAGCTCAACCAGCCATCCCAGGTGCCGTAGCTGTGGGTCCTGCTCGTAACGATCCTCCGCGGTCTGACAGACGCCGGCGGGTACACCTGTGCGCTGCAGCGCATTCATCAACTCGAACGCATCCCATGCGACCGTTGCCCGGTTCAGGAGCTCGTCGAGATAGTCCTGATTGGCAAGGCGCAGGGCAACGGTGACCAGCCTGGGATCAGCGGTCCATTCTGTGGTTCCCAATACATTGGTCAGAGACCGCCATTGTTCCTCGGTGAAGGCTGAAATGGCGATCCACCGGTCCTCGCCGCGGGCACGATAGGCTCCGTGTGGCGCGGCGGGCTTGTAGGGCGACCGGTTGCCGAAGCGCTGCCAACGCCGCCCGTTGGCCGCATGATCAAGGATGGCGGTACCGGTGAGGTAGATGCCGACCTCGGCCTGAGAGGAATCGATCCAGCAGCCCTCGCCGGTCATTCGCTGTCGATAGAGCGCTGCCATCATCGCCAGCGCCATTTGGTAGGCGCCGAACCAGTCAAGATAGGAATAGCCGATGCCGGCGGGCGGAAATGGCTCGGGCAGTCCCGACATGTCGCTCAGTCCGGAAAACGCTTGGGCAGTCGGCCCGAAGCTGCGCAATCGCCCATAGGTGCCAAGTTGCCCCATTCCCGACTGCTGCACATAGATGATCTTTGGATTGATGTCGCGCAATCGCTCATAGCCCAAACCCATCCGCTCCATCGTGCCCGGCGAAAATCCCTCGATCACCATATCCGCATCTTTGATCAGCGCGATCAGCAACGCCTTCCCGCGCGGATGCTTGAGATTGAGGCTGAAGCTACGCTTGCCCGAATTGATCTCCATGAAGGAACCGCTACGGTTGACGTTCTTTGTCGTCGGCACGACGAGCGGTCTCGTGGCGCTGTCACGCTCGCCACGTCCACCTGCCGGAACATTGCCCATGCCCATCCGCATACCGTCCAATCGTGACGTATGCTCAACCTTGATGACCTCGGCACCTAAAGCCGTAAAGAATCGACCCGCGCCGGCGCTGGCGAGCATCCAGGTCAGATCGACGATCCGGACCCCGCTCAGTGCGAAAGGCTTGCCGTGCTTGCTCAATACCACCGGCTTCGGCGGGGCTTGCTCTGCAGCGCAGATCGCCGGTGCCTTGCGGACGGCGACCGCAAGATCCGCCAGCACCTCCGCGTTATGCTCGCCCAGCAGCGGTGCACGGGGACCGGTCCGCCATGGCAGGCCGGGTGCGACCCATTTCGCGCCCACCTGGGTGAGGGTTTTTCCCACTTCGGGGTAGTCGACCTGCATGAACGTTTCGCGCTGTGCCCAATGCTCC
>Ga0123356_10005302_pt1 | contig 13145 bp, 12 predicted proteins | sample TergutEmb28metaG_2_FD_92546 | JGI IMG/M metagenome (GOLD analysis project Ga0123356, IMG submission 92546) | Embiratermes neotenicus P3 segment gut microbial communities from Petit-Saut dam, French Guiana - Emb289 P3 | ecosystem: Host-associated > Arthropoda: Insects > Digestive system > Gut ... | reverse complement strand
GGAAGATATACGAAAATCTGATCTGCAACAATCCGGGTAATTGTGGCAATTTTTCCGTTGAAAAAGCGACCTTCGTTATCGTTTCTTATAAACATTACTTGCGCGCCTGCTTTCAAACGAAGATCCATATCAGTAGGTAAAGCATAATCAGGGAAATCGCCTTCAATAAAACCGGAAAAAACTCGTTCTTCTGAGTGTAATTCGTTCAATTTACGGTTATTGATTGCATCGGAACGGTAATTATGAGTTGTCAGGATAATATAATTATCTTCTTCTTCAGGAATGAAATCAGGATTATATCTCTTATTCAATTCCTGCAAATCATCCGGCGTAGCTATATTATTTCTGATACGATTTAACAAATCAATAAACACAGGATTGCCTTGGCGGTAAACGGTTTTTAGTTCGAGATAAACAGGTTCGGTTTTCCGGATTGAGCGAGCATGAAAAAAGAAAGTGCTCTCATAGTAATTTTTCAACAACTCCCATTCATCATCTTTCGCAACCGGCGGCAGCTGAAACATATCGCCGATATATAAAATTTGTATGCCTCCGAATGGACGGGAATTATGGCGGATGCGCCTTAGAATTTCGTCAATGCAATCAAGGACATCAGCACGTAACATACTGACCTCATCAATAATTAATAATTCCAACTGATTGAGCAGATCTATTTTCTGTTTGGTGAAACGGAAAAAGTTCTTCTTCAAAGGATTAGATACTCCGGGTAAAAACGGTTCTAAAGGTATTTGGAAAAGTGAATGTAGCGTCACTCCTCCTGCATTTATTGCTGCAACTCCTGTTGGAGCCGCAACCATTGCATTTTTATGTGTATGATTCCGGATATATTTCAAAAAGGTAGTTTTACCTGTACCGGCTTTTCCTGTGAGAAAAATATGTTCGGAGGTCTGGTTAATAAAATCAGCAGCTAATTGAAAAATAGCATTGTTTTCATCAGGGTACATTGTTCCATCTTATTTTTTTATAAATTTCTGATTGCAAAGCTACATGAAATTTATCAATTAAACACTAACAAATAAAATATTTCATACAAAATTTAAAGAAGAAAAATACGATTTTTAAAAAAAATCACTTAATTTTGTGCTGAAATTTTTAAATTACAAAGAAAATATATGGCAACTACAGCTGATTTCAAAAATGGTATGTGCCTCGATCTCGATGGACAGTATTACTATATTGCTGAATTTTTACATGTTAAACCCGGTAAAGGACCTGCTTTTGTTCGAACAAAACTCAAAAATGTTACTACAGGTCGAGTACTCGACAAGACATTTAATGCAGGTGTTAGAGTAGATGAAGTTCGTATTGAAAGGCGACCTTTTCAATATCTGTATCAGGATGATATGGGATATAATTTTATGAATAACGAAACTTTCGAGCAAGTATCAATTGCTAAAGATAATATCACCGGTGTTGATTTTCTGAAAGAAGGCGATATAGCTGAAGTTGTTATCCATGCCGAATCGGAAACGATCTTATTTGCGGAATTACCTGCGCATGTAGTTTTATTGGTTACTTATACCGAACCGGGAATTAGAGGCGATACGGCAACTAATGCTACCAAACCGGCAACTGTCGAAACAGGAGCAACGGTTCGTGTTCCTTTGTTTATCAATGAGGGCGAAAAAATCAGAGTTGATACGCGAGACGGTTCTTATGTAGAGCGAGCAAAGTAAAGAACACAATCATATTTAACATATAAAACCTTAACAAATTATGACCGAGTTAACTAAACTTAGCGTAAAGGATTGGTCTCCGGAAGACCGGCCTCGCGAAAAATTATTATCAAAAGGAGTAAATACTCTCAGCAATGCAGAGTTATTAGCTGTAATCCTTCGTTCGGGAAACAATGATGAGACAGTAGTAGAGCTGTCTCAACGTATTCTACAATCATTTGGAAATGACCTTAACCGTTTGGGGAAAATTTCTGCTAATTATTTAATGTCAAATTACAAAGGGGTAGGGGAGGCCAAAGCAGTTGGTATCGTTGCCGCTCTTGAATTGGGAAAACGACGAAAAGCGGAAGATATACATAAACGAAAGAAAATTAGTTGCAGTTTGGACATTTACAATTATTTCTACCCATTACTTTGTGATTTACCGCATGAAGAATTTTGGGCTCTTTTCTTAAATCGTTCAAACCGGATTATCGACAAATTTAAAATCAGTCAGGGAGGAATCACTGAAACTGTTGTTGATGGAAAACTTATTTATAAAGAAGCTCTTGCCCATTTAGCATCTTTTGTTGTTTTATGTCATAATCACCCTTCAGGCAGTTCTATGCCAAGTTCTCATGACAATACTATTACACAACGCATTAAAAAAGGTCTTGAAGCTGTTGAAGTACATTTGTTAGACCATATTATTCTATCAGACGGGACTTATTATAGCTTTGCTGATGAAGGTAGAATCGATTGAACAAATTTTTTTAAAAAAGAATCAATATTTTATCTGATCAAATCCTTTTCCATAAACTCCAATTACGGAACTTTGGGAAATAAAAGCATCAGGATCGATATTTTTTACGATGCGGAAAATTGTAACAGATTCGGTTTTTTTAGCCATAACAACTAACACTTTAGATGATTTCTTTGAATACCATCCGGTTCCATCTAATATAGTACAACCTCTTTGTGCTAATTCTATTATGGAGTCGGCAATTTCTTCATATTTATCTGAAAAGATAAAAAACTGAACTGATTGCCTTGCTCCATTTAATACCATATCTACAGTATAAGTAACAACGCCCATTACAACGATGCCATAAACGATTTTTTCAATACTTTGGAAAACAAAATACGAAGAACTAATAATCAGTAAATCACATATTAAAAGACCTTTCCCGATTGATATATTGCGATATTTGTTGATAATCAATGCAATGATGTCGGTGCCACCCGTACTCCCCTTGAAATTGAAGACAAGTCCAAGCCCAATTCCGCATAATACTCCTCCTAAAATACAGTTCATGAATGGTTCGCCTACAACTAAAGGTTCTTTGATAATCGTTTGTAGAACAGATAAAAGAAATGTCAGAATAATTACATTGATAATAGTTTTTAAACTGAATCTAAAACCAAAGATTTTTATTGAAAGTATTAATAGAACACCATTTATACAAAAATAGGTAATCCCAACCGGAATTGCCGTTGCAAAATAGACAATTGCTGCTATACCGGTTACACCTCCGGTAGTAATTCCATCCGGTAATAAAAAACCGGTCCATCCGAAGGCATACAAAAATAATCCGAAAACTATAACAGCATAATCCTGTATTTCTTGGATGATGAACGCTCTACTAATTTTCAATTTTGCTCTTTGATTCATAATTCATAATACATAATTCATAATTCATAATTCATAATTACTCAAAACGCTTCCCTATATTTTTTTCCTTTCTCATCTTCTAAAATATTCAAATAACTTCTATAACGCGACTCGCTAATGTAATGCTCTTCTACAGCTTTTATTACCGCGCATTCCGGTTCTCGTCTGTGTGTGCAATTATTGAATCTGCAAGATTTGGAAATCTTGAATATTTCCGGAAAATAATGATATACTTCAACGCTATCCATATCAAAAACCCCAAATCCTTTAATACCCGGAGTGTCAATAATATAACCTCCTTCCGGCAATTCCATCATTTCCGAAAAAGTAGTTGTATGCATCCCTTTGTTATGATATTCAGAAATTTCTCGAGTTTTTAATTGAAGTTCCGGTACTAACCTGTTGATTAAAGTTGTTTTTCCAACACCTGAATGTCCTGAAAAAAGAGTTGTCTTGTCTTTCAGAATATTAATCAAAAACGACAAATCTTCATTTTTCAGTGCCGAGATTTTATAACAGGCGTATCCTATCGTTTCATATAAATTAATCAAGGCATCAACATATTCATTGTCTTCGTCGGAATAACGATCTATTTTATTGAAAACAAGAAATGCAGGAATCCGGTATGCTTCAGTAGTAGCTAAAAAACGGTCGATAAATGTTGTTGTTGTTACAGGATAATTAACTGTTGCAATAAGAAAGGCTTGATCTACGTTTGCGGCAATTATATGTGATTGCTTGGATAGATTAGGTGAACGTCGGATTATATAATTCTTTCGATCCTCAATCTCGTAAATTAATGCAGTTCCCTCAGAATTTTCCTCAATATTAACAAAATCACCTACAGCAACAGGATTGGTACTTTTTATCTCTTTTATACGGAAATTTCCTTTGAGTTTCGTATCAATCTGACGTCCATCTTCTGTTTTTACCAGATACCAACTTCCTGTATTTTTAATTACGAGACCTTTCATTGGAATTATGAATTATGAATTATGAATTATGAATTACGAATTGTTAAAAATCAGAGGATTGCGGGTCAAGCCCGCAATTACAAAACAATTCATAATTCATAATTCATAATTCATAATTTATACTGTCATAATTTCTTTTTCTTTAGCGCTTAGCACTTCATCAATTTTTTTGATGTATTTATCATGCAACTTTTGAATAACGACTTCTGTTTCATCGCCATCATCTTCAGGAGCGCCATCTTTTACTGATTTTTTGATAGAATCATTGGCATCACGACGAGAATTACGCACACCTACTTTTGCATTTTCAGCTTCAGTTCTAGATTGTTTAACTAACTGCTTACGTCGTTCTTCGGTTAAGGGAGGAATTCCCAATCGGATAATTTCACCGTTGTTTTCCGGCGTAATTCCAACGTCTGAATTCATAATAGCTTTCTCAATGATCTTTATCATGTTTTTATCCCAAGGTAAAATCGTAATTGTTTTAGCATCGGGAGTGGTAATGGAAGCAACGTTGGATAAGGGAGCCGGGCTACCATAGTATTCCACTTTTACTCCATCGAGGATACGTACATTTGCTTTTCCTGCGCGAATACGAGACAATACTTCTTCTAAATAATGCAGGGATTGAAGCATTTTTTCTTCTGCCTGCTGTTCTAAATTTTTAAATATACTCATACTGGATACATTTATTTTTTTTATGTTACCATAGTAATTAATTCTTTATTTCGTAGCGACAAAGGTAGGAATTAATTATTAATTATAAGCATAATTGGAATTGTACAAATAAAATGTAGTATTTTTGCAGGTAAATTAAAAAAGAAATGAAATTAGATAAACAATTGACTAAAAAAGAAATATTACGACGAATTATTAATTTGTTCAATACGCATCCGAAGGAAATAATGAATTATAAGCAAGTGAGCGCTGATATTGGCGTCACAACTAAGAAGAAAAGAATGATGGTTCTTAATTTATTAGAGAGTTTGCTTTTAGACGAATTCCTTTTGGAAACCGACCGTGGAAAATACAAGTTAAACGGTTTGGGAACATTAGCAGTTGGGAAATTTGAACGGCGTTCAAACGGTAAAAATTCATTTATTCCCGAATCAGGCGGCAATTCATTGTTTGTTGCCGAACGGAATTCTTTACGAGCTATGAATGGAGATAAAGTGAAAGTCCAAATATTAGCCCGTCGCAAAGGAAGAACCCCTGAAGCAGAAGTAATTGAAATTTTGGAAAGAGCTAATAACGTTTTTGTTGGAATTATTTCAATAAATAAAAATCATGCTTTTCTTTTGACAGACAGCAAAATATTAGCGAATGATATTTTTATTCCGAAAGATAAATTGCATGGAGCAAAGGATGGTCAGAAAGTTGTGGCTAAAATTACCGAATGGCCTGAAAGAGCAAACAATCCCAAAGGAGAAATAATTGATATATTGGGTGATGCCGGAAATAACACAACAGAAATGCACGCAATTCTTGCTGAGTTCGGATTACCTTACCGTTATCCTGAAAAAGTCGAAAAGGCAGCCGATAAAATTCCTGTTGAGATTTTAGATGAAGAAATCAGTAAGCGGGAAGATTTTCGGGAAGTAACTACATTCACAATTGATCCTAAAGATGCTAAAGATTTTGACGATGCTCTGTCAATCCGTAAATTAAAAAACGGGAATTGGGAAATAGGCGTTCATATTGCTGATGTTACACACTATATAAAACCCGATAGTATTATAGATAAAGAAGCCTCAGAGAGGGCAACATCAATTTATTTAGTTGATAGAACCATTCCGATGCTTCCTGAAAAACTTTGCAACAACCTTTGTTCCTTGCGTCCATTGGAGGATAAATTATGTTTCTCTGTTATTTTTGAAATGAAAAGAAACGCTGAAATTAATAAACACAGGATTGTCAAGACAATCATTAATTCGAATCGTCGCTTTACATACGAAGAAGTTCAAGATATTATTGACGATAAGAACATTGACGTCTCAGGAAAGGATGACAAAGAATTTTTCGATGCAATAATGACTTTGAATTATTTGGCAAAGATTCTGCGAGAACAGCGATTCAAGGATGGAGCAATCAACTTCGACCGTTTAGAAGTTAAATTCGATATTGACGAAAACGGAAAACCGTTGCAGGCATACTTCAAAGAAGCAAAGGATTCCAACAAATTAATTGAAGAATTTATGTTGTTAGCAAACCGTTATGTTGCAGAATCTATAGGAAAAATAGCAAAAGGAAAAAAAGCAAAATCTTTTGTTTACAGGGTTCATGATTTACCTAATCCGGATAAATTATCCGACTTCGCCGGATTTATCCACCGCTTTGGTTACAAATTGAAAAGCAAAGGAAGCGATGTTGAAATATCGAAGAGTATCAACCGGTTACTTGATAAAGTACAAGGAAAGAGGGAACAAGCCATGATAGAAACTTTAGCGATTCGCTCAATGGCGAAAGCTGAATATTCTACCCAAAATATCGGGCATTACGGATTAGCATTTAAATATTATACACATTTTACATCACCAATCAGACGATATCCGGATATGATGGTGCACAGGCTTTTGGAACGTTATCTTTCCGGAGGGCGCTCTGCAAATCAACAATCGTTGGAAGAAGAATGTAAACACTGCTCTGATATGGAAACAATAGCTTCCAATGCAGAACGGGCTTCGATCAAGTACAAACAGGTTGAATTTATGTCAGATAAAGTAGGAATGGTTTTCAACGGTGTTATTTCAGGCGTTACCGAATGGGGTTTGTATGTTGAACTGACTGAGAATGCCTGCGAAGGCATGGTACCAATCCGCAATTTGGATGACGATTATTATGAGTATAATGAAAAGACATATAGTCTTACAGGCATTCGGAATAAGCGCTGTTACCGTCTTGGTGACCCAATGAGAATCAAAGTTGTCAGAGCTAACTTAGAACGTAAACAATTAGATTTTGCTGTGGAATGAGGGATGCTTCCGAAGAAATCGCAAATGCTTCCACTCATTGCTTTGGAATACTTTTAGGAGTGGCAGCAAGTATTTGGCTCATGCTCAAAGCGCTTAATTATTGCGATCTCTGGGCGGTAAGTAGTGTGTCGGTTTATATTGTCTGTATGCTTTTTTCTTATATTACCTCAACTGTTTACCATGCCAGCCAAGAAGGAGAACGAAAAGGAATACTCCGGAAATTCGATCATGTCGCCATATATTTCCATATAGCGGGAACTTATACATTCTTCACATTGACAATTTTACGTGAAGCAGCATTTTGGGGCTGGTTGATTTTTTTCATAGTTTGGGTTGCCGCTTTTTCAGGATCATATATCAGTTTTAAAGGAAAAGGAATAGGCAAACGTATTGAAACGGTTTGTTATGTCGCTATGGGACTTGTTGTTTGTGTGGCATTTAAACCTCTTTACGATACTCTTCATTCCATGAATTCTTTAATTATCCTTTGGTATATTATTGCCGGAGGAGCATCATATATTTTGGGAGCAATTTTATACTCTTTTAAGAAAATTCCATACATTCATTCGGTCTTCCATATTTTTGTTTTAGGAGGAAGCGCTTTTCATGTATTAGCGATTGCGGCGGCACTGGGGGACTAATATTTTATTACTTAAAAGAAACTAATTATCTTTGCGTCAAATTTATGGAAAATATTAATAATACTGCTCAGATTTTAGGCTTAACCCACGAAGAAGTTAAATCACGCATTGCAAGAGACGGTTACAATGAATTGCATGGAAGCAAGTCACGAAGTTTTTGGGCAATAATTTTCGGGGTTGCAAAGGAACCTATGTTCCTGTTGCTCGTTGCTTGTGGTACACTTTACATGCTACTTGGCGATATTCGAGAAGGATTCATGTTGCTGGGTTTTGTATTTGTTGTAATGGGTATCGAGTTTTATCAGGAACGTAAGAGCGAGAAAGCTTTGGATGCTTTGAAAGTTTTAGCAAGTCCGCGTGCGTTAGTTATCCGTGATAATACTGAGATACGTATTGCCGGAAGGGAAGTTGTTTGCGATGATATTATCGTACTTCAGGAAGGTGATCGAATACCTGCTGATGCAACTGTTCTTAGAAGCGTAAACCTGTTGGTTGATGAATCTTTGCTGACAGGCGAATCAGTTCCGGTGCGCAAACATGATTGGGAGGGAGAATCTGAAATTATTCAACCCGGAGGCGACGACCTGCCATTTGTTTATTCAGGATCGATGGTAGTGCAAGGAAACGGTTTAGCTAAAGTTACCCATATCGGAATGAATACCCAAATAGGTAAAATCGGGAAATCTATAAGTGATGTGGAAGAATCGCCAAGCCGGTTGAAAAAAGAAATTGGCAAGTTGGTGAAAAATCTGACTGTTGCAGGAGCAATATTTTTTATTTTAATTATAGCTTTATATACCCTTACACGTGGCGATTTGTTGAAAGGCTTTCTTGCAGGTATTACTTTAGCAATGGCTATGTTGCCCGAAGAATTTCCGGTAGTGCTGACAATTTTTATGGCTATTGGCGCTTGGCGTATCTCTAAAAAACGTGTATTAACACGAAGGCCGAATGCAATTGAAACATTAGGTTCAGCAACGGTATTATGTACTGACAAAACAGGTACGCTGACAGAAAATAAAATGAAAGTTACTAAACTTTATAATAAGGAAAACTACTGGACTATTAAAGACACAGACGATTTTCCTGAAGAATACCATGATATTATTGAATACGGAATTTTATCAAGTCAAGTGAATCCCTTCGATCCTATGGAAAAAGCCATTAACAATATTGGCGAGTCGTTCCTGAAAGGCACAGAGCATTTACATTCCGATTGGGAAATGTTGAAGGAATACTCATTGTCGAAACAACTGTTAGCAATGTCGAGGGTTTTCAAGAGTAAAACTTCCAACCGGCTTGTTATCGCTGCAAAAGGAGCGCCTGAAGCTATTTTTGAGCTTTGTCATTTGCCCGCCGGCACACAAGAAAAATTTGCAGAAGCAGTACAAACAATGGCTTCGGAAGGATTAAGGGTACTGGGAGTTGCGAAATCAAGCATAACGGAAAGTTTTTTACCTGAAATACAACATGATTTCGATTTTGAATTTATTGGTTTGATTGGTTTGGTAGATCCTATACGTCCACAGGTTTTGCAAGCAGTAAAAGAATGTCACGAAGCCGGAATTAGAGTAATAATGATTACAGGCGACTATCCTGTTACAGCTCAAAACATCGCTAAAGAAATAGGATTACGGAATTATTCAGAATGTATTACCGGAGCCGAGTTGTCTGAAATGGATGAATCGGAATTAAGCGAAAAAATCAAAACTGTTGATGTATTTGCACGTGTAGTTCCTGAGCAAAAACTCAAGATTGTTAATGCTTTAAAACTTAACAATGAAGTGGTTGCCATGACCGGTGACGGAGTAAATGATGCTCCTGCGTTGAAAGCTGCAAATATAGGTATTGCTATGGGAGAAAAGGGAACTGATGTGGCACGCGAGGCATCTGAATTAGTTTTGATGGATGATAATTTCGGCTCTATTGTAGAAGCAATAAAAATGGGACGTCGCATCTTTGATAATTTACAAAAATCTTTGGGATACATATTTGCTATTCACGTACCAATTGCAGGTCTATCGCTAATTCCCGTACTTTTCGCAGAATTGCCTCTTATCCTTTGGCCTGTGCATGTAGTTTTACTTGAGTTAATTATTGATCCGGCATGCTCGGTTATTTTCGAGGCGGAGCAATCAGAAAAGAATGTCATGTCGCGTCCACCTCGAAAAATCAGTAAATCTTTTTTTGGAAGTAAAAAGATATTAATCAGTTGCATTCAAGGAATATGCATTTTGATTGCTACACTAAGTGTTTACTTCGTCACACTCAAAATAGGTTACAGTACCGGTGAAATAAAAGCTATGACATTTTCCACCTTGATTTTCGCAAATATTGCAACCATTCTCACTAACCGTTCATGGGAATCATCAATTTTCAAGATTCTATTCACGCCAAATAAAACCGTAAAATGGGTTATCGGCGGGGCAGCGTTGTTTATCCTGTTAGCTCTTACTGTTCCTTTCTTGCAAAGTCTTTTTCAATTCGAGCCGGTTAATGTTTGGAAAATTGCTATAACTTTTGTTATAGGAATGAGTACAATGATTTGGTTCGAAATTTACAAATGTTTTTTTTCAAGCAACAAAAATTTGCTTAGCAGTTTATAATAACAATTAACTACTCAAATAATAGATTTATTTGCTGTGAAGATTTTACATTAATTTCAGGACCACCTTTGCCAATAGTTCCGTCTAAGGTTCTCGTATCCATATTGCCGCGAAAATCTTTTAATCCTGATGTTGAAATTTTATTGCTTCCTTTCACTTTCATGTTATATCCTTTTCCGGCAGGCAAATATAAGTTGATTTTGCCGCTATTCGACAGTTTTACATAATTGCTCACTGATAAAATTTTCACGTCCATGCTACCTCCTGAGGTATGTGCATCAATATCCCCTGAAAACCCATTTATTCTCACACTTCCACCGGAAGTGCCGGTAATGAGTGTTCCATCAATTTCATTTGCTGATACACTGCCTCCGGAGGTTGATGCTTTAATATTTCCACGAAGATTACTCAAATTTAGGCTTCCTCCTGAAGTTTTCAATTCAATTTTCCCGCTGCAATCTTTTGCAGTAATACTTCCACCGCTGGTTCTCAGTTCGATATTATCTTTTGATCCTACAATAGTGATGCTTCCACCTGAAGTTGCTCCCGAAATATTCCCTGAGACATTTTCAATTGACAATGATCCTCCACTTGTTGTGAAATTCTGAGAACCGGATAAATTGCTGATTTGGATGCTACCGCCGCTGGTTTGTAATTTGCTGTTGACCTGTTTTGGCACACTGATTTTGAACGAAATACTTAATCCCGGCGAAATCCAGCCGGTAAATCTATTTTTCAACTTCGCTGTTGCATACAATTTACCTCTTTCTACTTTGATATCGATGATATAATTCTCATCAAGCTCCTTCTTAATTTTTTCATTTGACCAATTTTTACCTGATACATACAATTCTACTACAGCTTCCGAACCTGCATCGCCTATCAGAGTGAGGCTGCCACCTGATGTTGAAGATTCTACTTCTTTGATTGACGCAGCCGTAAATTTACGAGTCATGACCGGGGTTTTCCCTTGTCCTTTAGCGACTGATAATAAACTTGAGCATAATAAAATGCTGATAAATAATACAAATTGCTTTTTCATTTTTTCTGTGATTAATTATTATAATTTACTGAAGCTATTAAAGCCAAATAACTTTCTGTTCAGCTTTATGATATTCTCCTATTATATCACGATAAAGTTCCGGTCGTCTTGCTTGAGTATATCTATAACCTCCTGCTTGAGTGAGTTTTTCGGGATTTAGTGTAGCAGTAACAATGCCGTCACTCAACATTCTACACTCTTCCAAGATGTCGCCGAAAGGATCGATAATCATGGAACAGCCATTTTTGAGTTGATCGTCATCCATACCGATTGGGTTGGAAAAAACCGCATAAACAGCATTATCGTACGCTCTTGACGGAAGCCATTTCATCAACCAGTCACGACCTTTCATACCATCAAATTCCAAACGTAACGAAGTCGGGTCTGTCTCTTTATTTTCCCATAGTTGAGGATCAACAAAACCGGCTCCCGGACGTGGTGAAGGAGTACACATGGTAACATGAGGCATAAAAATAATTTGTGCTCCAAGCAAAGCAGTTGCTCTAACATTCTCTACAATATTGTTGTCATAACAAATAAGTATTCCGCACTTCCAACCAAAAAGCTCAAACACACAGTATTGGTTACCGGGCTTAAGATGAGTATTAATAAATGGATGTAATTTTCTGTATTTAGCAATCAATCCGTTACCATCAACACAAACGTATGCCTTGTACAAATCACCTGAATGATCTTTTTCAAAAAGTCCGGCTAAAATCACGATATTATGCTTTCTTGCAATATCTTTCAATCTTTTTATACTTTCTCCTTCAGGAATATATTCTGCAACATCCAGCAATTGTTCTTTCGACAGTTTTCTCGCAAAAGAATATCCGGTGATGGAACATTCATGAAAGGCAATGATTTTTGAACCTTCCATTGCCGCTTGTCGGGATAATTTTTCGATAATCGAAAGATTATAGTCTTTATCCCCCGATCTGTTCTCGAATTGAGCAGTTGAAATTTTTATGTTTTTCATATTTGAATTTTCACACTGTTTAGATAAACTGTGTCTGGACAAAGATCAGCTTCATTTGCCCATTGTATCGTGCCATGTGCAGGTCTGACAGAATTAAAAAAATCAATATCTTTTAACGGTTTGAACATTTCGTAATCTAAAAAAGGCTTTACATCAAAAATACCTTCTTCTCCATTCATAAACCAAATATGTAATGTGTGATTTTTATCAGGTTTAACATTTGCTACTCTTGGATTCATATTATGTGTTTAAGATAAAGGCTTAATTTTAAATAAAGTACATCCTTGAATTGCCAAACTCCAATTTGCCATAAGATCTTCTTGATTGATGATTATCCATGCTTTTACGAGTTGAATTTTTTTATTAGGCAAATTTCCTTCTAAAATATTTCCATCAGGAATAGAAAAAATTGCTTCATCGTTTTGATATTCTACGTGAATATGAGGTACATGATGCTTCTGATTATCTTTTGCATACATATACACAATTAATCCGAAAAACATTGAAAGTGCCGGCATAATTATTCAAGGTTTAAAAATTATACCCTGCAAAGGTAATATTAAATATTATATCAAAAATATCT
>Ga0123356_10005300_pt1 | contig 13146 bp, 8 predicted proteins | sample TergutEmb28metaG_2_FD_92546 | JGI IMG/M metagenome (GOLD analysis project Ga0123356, IMG submission 92546) | Embiratermes neotenicus P3 segment gut microbial communities from Petit-Saut dam, French Guiana - Emb289 P3 | ecosystem: Host-associated > Arthropoda: Insects > Digestive system > Gut ... | reverse complement strand
TGGCGATAACCTCGGAATCGGAGGTAGTGTTAAAGACGTAGCCTTTCTCCAAAAGCTCTTGACGGAGCGCCTCGGCATTAGTAATGTTGCCATTGTGGGCAATAGCCAAGGCTTCCTCGCCGCGACCAACCAGGAGGGGCTGGGCATTGCAGATTTGCGAGGAGCCGGTTGTGGAGTAGCGGTTGTGGCCGATAGCGACGTAGCCGGAGAGTTGGGCTAGATCCTCTTCGGTGAAGACTTGGGAAACCAGTCCCATCTTGGCGAAGACTTGGAGTTTAAGACCGTCTGAGGTGGCAATTCCAGTGCTCTCTTGGCCACGATGTTGCAGGGCGAAGAGGGCGAAATAGGTAAGGCGGGCTATATCCTCGCCGGGGGCAAAAATGCCAAAAACACCGCATGCCTCGTGCATCTCGTCCCCCGAATTAAAAGCTAAATCCACCATACCCATTATAATCTACGCTTCTCGGTTGGTCAAAAGCACATCAGTTGCGGATCTTTATCACTTGTTTGTATGGGTGGCATGCCATTTACTTAAAACGCTCTGCTAGGGCATCTTGGGTAATACGCGACAAACTTAATCTAAGCTCTGATACCTTATCGTCCATCCACTTTGGTATACATATGGTGCGCCGTACCGCCCGCGCGTCTTTGACATTGGCGTAGATGAGGGTGACATATTCATCACCACTTGTCTTAATGTCTTGAATTGAGGATGCTTGGGGGATATCCAATTTCTTATCTACGAGATACTCGATCCATTCTTCCAATGATGCCAGAGCCATCTCCATGGCGTTTGCCAGATTTTTGCCTTCGCTGTTAGTGCCTGGTAGATCGGGGAAATGGATAGTGATGCTGCCATTAGCGTTGGGATGAAAGACTGCTGGATAGACGTGTTGCATATAGCGTCACCTTTCAAATAGTATTGTTAGACGATTGTTATGCGAGGCCCGCATCTTTTAAGATTCGCTTTGCCGTGTTTCGTCGACTTCCTTGTGGTTTGGGACTTGGACTGGGCGACACCCTTCTTTTTCGTATACTCCGTGCTTCTTACTCCGATCCTTTGTGAACCCTGCTTCTTTGAGTCTTTTGACTAAATCTCGTTGCTTCATGTCGTGTCATTATCCCTATGATATAATACTTAAATTGCGTAAAGCAAGTAATTAAATTGCGTAATAATCTCCCATCCTTATTTCGTAATCTCAACCAGAGGGAGATCCGTTTAATACCCTAAGTATTAATCCCTAAGGCTCCCAACAGACCCTGTAGCCCCAGGTAGCCAGCATAGGCGATAGCCGTGCATTTTATGAGCTTGCCGGCAAGGCTGATGAAGAAAAAGCGCTTGGCTCCGAAGCGGGTGATACCGGCCGTAAGTGAGACGGGATAGAAAAAGGGATTGATGATAGCGGATACCCCGAACAGTACCCAGCCACCTTGCTTCTGCATCATGCGCATAAGCCATTGATACAGGCGCCCTAGGCGGCCAGGATTGTCCCCTGTTCCCCGGTTCTTGAGTGCTGCCGCTCCGGAGTAGCCGGTGGCATAGGTACTGAGGCCACCTAAGGTTTCACCGAGACCACAGACCAATCCGACAAAAGCGGGGCCAAGGGCTGCCGGGCCAAACCAAGGTGTAAAGAGCCCTCCCAATACAGCATAGAAGGCTACGGCAGGAAGAGCGCTAGGAATAGTTGCCCCGCTCAGAATACCGAGGATAAAGCCGCCGGCAAGGCCATATCCCGCCACCTGCTCCAGATTGCGCCAGTTGAAGGCAATCAGGACACCCAGTCCTATCGTGAACACCAAGGTCAGGGCGCCGATGGCATATTCCCAGAAACGGGACATTTTGCGGCTGGTTTCGGGTTGTTCTGTCATATGGATCAAACTATCCCTCCCGAGTTTAGGTTCGGGAGGGATAATACCTTATAATAACTCCTCCGTTGCGGCGACGCTAAAGCTCAGCCCGTCAGGGCCATAGTCTACCACGATGGCATCGCCTTCTTTAAGCTCACCTGAGAGTAAGCGTGCTGCGAGCGGATTCTCAATATAGTGTTCGATTGCCCGGCGCAGGGGGCGAGCCCCATATGCCGGGTCGTAACCCACCTTGACTAGATAAGCTTGGGCCTCCTCGGTGATACTGATGGATACCTTGCGCTCCTCTAGCCGCTTTTGGAGATCCTTGGCCATAAGGGTAACGATGGTCTTGAGTTGCGGCTCGCTAAGCTCATGGAAGACAATAATGTCATCAATGCGGTTTAGGAATTCGGGGCGGAAAACCTTACGCACCTCGGTCATCACCTTGTCTTTCATGCGCTCGTACTCGCTCTTTTCGGTACTGGCCTCATCGCGGCGTGAAGCAAACCCCAAAATCCCCTCGCGCCGGATGAGTTCGGCCCCGGCATTGGAGGTCAAGATGATTATGGTGTTCTTGAAATCCACAGTACGTCCATGCCCGTCAGTCATACTCCCGTCGTCCAGCACTTGCAGGAGGGAGTTAAATACCTCAGGGTGAGCCTTCTCGATCTCGTCGAGCAGGATGACCCGGTAAGGACGGCGGCGCACGGCCTCAGTTAGTTGGCCTCCTTCGTCGAAGCCCACGTAACCGGGAGGGGCGCCGATGAGACGCGAAACGGTGTGCTTTTCTTGGTATTCGCTCATATCGAGTCTCACCATGGCATTCTCGTCACCAAACAAGAACCAAGCCAAGCTGCGTGCCAGTTCGGTCTTGCCTACCCCGGTGGGGCCTAAGAACATGAAGCTACCGATAGGTCGACGCGGGTCCTTTAGCCCAGCACGGCTCCGACGGATAGCCTCGGAGACGGCGCGTACGGCTTCTTCTTGATTAACCAGGCGCTCGTGCAGGCTGTCCTCCATATGCAAGAGGCGCTTGGCGTCGCTTTCCAGCATATGTGAGACGGGGATGCCCGTCCAGGTTGCCACGAGCCGGGCGATATGATCCTTGGTCACGGCCATCTTGATCTTTTCGCGCTCAAGCCATGCTTGGCGGGCCTCATTGTGCTCTTTCTCCAAAGCAATCTTCTCTGCCTTCAGGCGGGCCGCCTGTTCAAAGTCCTCACGTTGGGAGGCTGCCTCCTCTTCGGCGGTTAGTTCCTGGAGACGCCCCGCGAGTTCTTGCACCTCTGGCGGGGCACTTTCATTGTCCAGCCGGAGCTTAGCTGCCGCCTCATCAATGAGATCAATGGCTTTGTCAGGCAGGTGGCGCTCGGAAATATAACGTTGCGAGAGCTTGGCCGCGGCCTCAATGGCCTCATCGGTAATAGTAATCTTATGGTGTGCCTCATAGCGCGGACGTAGCCCTTTGAGGATTTCCATGCTGGCCTCAACGCTTGGCTCGCTTACGTAGACAGGCTGGAAGCGGCGTTCGAGAGCCTTGTCTTTTTCGATAACCTTGCGGTACTCATCAAGGGTGGTTGCTCCGATGGTTTGGAGTTCGCCGTGGGCGAGGGCAGGCTTAAGCATATTTGAGGCATCCAAAGCCCCCTCGGATGCCCCCGCGCCCACAACGGTGTGGATCTCGTCAATAAAGAGGATAATCTCGCCTTGCGATTGTTTTACCTCATCCATGACGGCCTTAAGACGTTCCTCGAACTCACCGCGGAACTTACTGCCAGCAACAAGGGCTCCCATATCAAGGGAGAGCACCTTTTTGCGGCGGAGGGACTCCGGGACGTCCCCGGCCACGATGCGCTCGGCCACGCCCTCAGCGATGGCTGTTTTACCCACGCCCGCCTCACCAACAATTACGGGGTTGTTTTTGGTGCGACGGGAGAGTACCTGCATAACACGCCTAATTTCCTCGTCGCGACCGATTACGGGGTCGAGTTTACCCTCTCGTGCCATCTCCGTTAGATCACGGCAATATTTGGCCAGCGAGCGGTACTTGCTTTCGGCGCGCGCATCGGTAACACGATGGCCGCCGCGGATTTTCTGCAGGGCCTGGTAGATACTCTCTTGGGTCACCCCTGTCGCCTGCAGGATGCGACCCGCTTCGCCTTTGCCGACGTTATTAATAGCGATAAAGATATGCTCCGTACCCACAAACTCGTCTTTCAGGCGCTGGGCTTCGGCATAGGCGGCCTCCAGCACTTGGGCGATGCGGGGGGTGGCGTAAATCTGGGGCGTCTCGTAACCTATTTTGGGGGAGCGTTCTAGCACTGCCGACACCTGCTGTCGAATAGCTTCCTCGCTGACCCCAAGCTCCTTAAGGAGGGTAGACACAAGACCCTTTTCCTGTTGTAACAAGGCGAGCAAGATGTGTTCAACGTCCCACTGATTATGATGAAATTGGCGCACGAGCTGCTGGGATAGACCCAGGGCTTCCTGTGCCTGCTCGGTGAATTTTTCCTGTCCCATTACTGTCCTCTCAACATTTCTATTTCGTGTTGCATAGCTTCCTTGGCTTCTTGCAGCTCCTGTATTTGCTGTGACATGCGGAGGATAATCTCTACCCCTGCCAGATTAACCCCGAGGTTGCTCATAAGCGACATAGCGCGTTTGACGACGGTGATGTCATACTCTGAGTAGAGTCGCACGTTTCCCCGCGAGCGGGTCGGTTTGATGATGCCGACCCGCTCATAATAACGCAGGGTGTAGGGCTGGGTACCTATTATCTCGGCGGCAATGCTAATAACGTAGCGTGGTCTCTCGGCGGCATTCTCTCTTTCCATTACTTTTTCCTCATCCTTACGTTTTCTGGCCTGGTCTATTCCGCTCGCATCTCGCGTAGTTTTTCGAATAGTTGGTACTCTTTGGGCGAGAGCTTGGTGGGCAGGGTGACGCTTACCTTAGCCTTGAGGTCGCCCCGCCCGGTTTTACCCAAATGGGGCATACCCTGACCCGCGAGCTTAAAGACCCGTTCGTTCTGGGTCTCCGGGGGAATCTTAAGCTCAAGTTTTCCCTTGAGGGTGGGGATGGTAATAGTACCCCCCAGTATGGCCGTAACGAGGGGCACGGAGACGGTGGTGATGAGGTCGTCTTCTTGCCGCTCAAACTGCGGGTGAGGGAGTACGGTGATGACCATGTACAGGTCACCGGGGGCACCCCCGCCCATACCGGTCGTACCCTGGCCTGCCATGCGAATACGAGACCCCGTACGCACCCCGGCAGGGATCTTAACCTCAAGCTGTTTGCTGCGAGCGGTACCCCCTACCCCTTGACAGGTAGGACAGGCGGCGCTTTTTAGCCGTCCCGACCCAGAGCAGGTGGAGCAGACCTCGGGGTTTTGCAACCTGAGGAGGCGGCTCGTTCCGTTCATGGCCTCCTCTAAGGTGATTTCCACCGGCTGCTCCAAGTCCTGTCCCCGCCCGCGCCGACCCCGGCCACCTTGGCGGCGGTTCATTAACTGTTCTAAGACATCAGAAAAGTCCCCACTGCTATAGGAAGCCTCGCCTCCGCTACTGAAATTGAAGCGGGAGAAATCAAAGTCCGGTTGTGCCTGGGCGCTCCCTTGGGTGTTAGCCCCGGAGAAGCGGTCGGCATGTTCCCACTGTGCCCCATACTGGTCGTATTTGCGGCGCTTTTCGGGGTCGGAGAGTACCTCGTAGGCTTGGTTGATCTCCTTGAATTTCTCCTCAGCGCTTTTGTTGCCCGGGTTAACATCGGGGTGGTATTTGCGGGCAAGTTTGCGGAAGGCCGCCTTGATCTCTTTTTCAGAGGCACCTTTACTTAGACCCAGTGTTACGTAATAATCATTGCCCATTTCATTCCTCGCCAGATGAACTATTGTAATGTATTACCATGATGCCTGTCAAGTCTTAATCAATTATATTAATAATACTTTATTAGGTCAGAACCCTTGACAAGGGTTCGGGGCCGTCTCTATAATAGGGATAATAAATCCCACCCCTGTTTTCTATGTTTCCTGTAAAAGAAAACCCGAATATCCACATGAGCGCTGTTCGGCCTTTGCCTTGCCGGGCCCTAGAGCGTAACGAGTTATCGACTTAATCCATGACTAAATACATCTTTGTTACTGGGGGCGTAGTAAGCTCGGTCGGGAAGGGTATCACCGTAGCCTCAATCGGTACCCTCCTGAAGAGCCGAGGTCTCAGCGTCTCGGTGCAGAAGCTTGATCCCTACCTCAACGTCGATCCCGGCACTATGTCACCCTATCAACATGGGGAGGTCTTCGTCACCCGTGATGGGGCCGAAACCGACCTTGACTTGGGCAATTACGAACGCTTTATAGATATTGAACTTACGGCGGACTCGGCCATCACCTCCGGTCAGATATACAGTGCGGTCATTTCCAAGGAACGACGCGGCGATTTCATGGGCGGCACTATCCAGGTCATCCCGCACGTCACCACGGAGATAAAAGAGCGTTTCCAGAGACTGGCCCGGAAATCACAGGCCGATGTCGTCCTGGTAGAGGTGGGGGGCACGGTGGGGGATATTGAAGGACAACCTTTCTTAGAGGCCATTCGCCAGATGCGTAATGACGTCGGGCGCGACAACGTTCTCTATATCCATGTTACCCTCCTGCCTTATATCGGCTCAACCCGCGAGATTAAGACCAAGCCTACCCAGCATAGCGTGGGGGAGCTGCGCCGTATGGGCATCCAACCCGATGTCATTGTCTGCCGGGCGGACTATCCCATATCAGAGTCTATTCGCGATAAGATCTCCCTTTTCTGTGACGTCGAACGGCGGGCGGTTATTCCCATGGTCACCGTAAACTCCATCTATGAGGTGCCGCTGGTACTGGAAGAGGAAAAACTGGGCGATTATTTGGTTGAGCGCCTTAGCCTTCCCGCAACCCAACCCGACCTTTCTGCTTGGGAGCACTTGGTGCAAAGCACCAAAGAGAACGGCCCTCCCATCAACATTGCCCTGGTTGGTAAATATGTTGAACTGGAAGATGCCTATTTCTCGGTGCGCGAAGCTTTGCGCCACGCCGCCCTGTTCCACGGTCGCACCCTTCACCTCAGTTGGTTGCAGTCCGAGGATTTAGAGAAAAGCGACGATCTGGCTGCCGTACTCCGCCACGCCCAAGGCATTATCGTCCCGGGCGGCTTCGGCGGACGGGGTATTGAGGGCATGATCAAAGCGGCGCGTTATGCCCGGGAGAACAAGATCCCCTACCTTGGTTTATGTTTGGGGATGCAGGTTATGATTATTGAGTTAGCGCGCCATGTTTTTGCCTCGGATGCGCCGCACTCAACCGAGTTTAATCCCCAGACGCCTTATCCCGTCATCGACATCTTGCCGGAACAGAAAAGCGTTGCCGACAAGGGGGGCACTATGCGTTTGGGCAATTATCCCTGCCATTTGGTGCCGGGCACAAAGGCAGGAGTTGCCTATGGGTCGGAGGTCATCTTGGAACGCCACCGCCACCGCTTTGAGTTTAACAACGACTACAGGGGCGATCTAACCCAAGCCGGGCTGATTCTGAGCGGGCTTTCCCCCGACGGGCGACTGACGGAGATTAGTGAGATAGGGGACCATCCCTGGATGGTGGCCTGTCAATTCCATCCGGAGTTTTTGTCCCGACCCAGCCGTCCCCACCCCCTGTTTAGGGATTTTGTCGGTGCCGTCAAAGGGGTATTGCGCGAGGGGGCGCAGCCGGCCTTGCCCCTTTCGTCCCAGGAGTAACCCCTCATTATTTTAATAATAGCAGCCCCGTTGTCATAACGGACCAGGGCTGATGATAAGAACTCATACCGAGGAATAAACAAAGGCAAGCTTTCATGAAACTCTTTCTTGACACAGCTGATCTTGAGCAGATTAAACAGGGCGTAAAATGGGGGGTCACCGGGGTGACCACTAACCCTACCTTAGTTGCCGCAGAGGGGGCCGGGGACTATAAAACCCTGGTTCAGGCCATCTGTGCCGTTGTGCCGGGCGAAGTCTCGGCCGAGGTAACGGTGGAGGGGGCGGCGAATATGGTGGCCCAGGGGCAAGAGATAGCCACTTGGCATGAGAACGTTGTGGTCAAGGTGCCCTGTACCCCGGAGGGTTTTGAGGTCGCCGCGCGCCTTAGCCGGGACGGCATCAAGGTGAACATGACCCTGTGTTTCTCGGCGAGCCAGGCCTTAATGGCTGCCCTTTGCGGAGCCTATTTTATCAGCCCTTTCATTGGCAGGCTGGACGATATCGGTCAGGATGGCCTGAGTTTGCTTGCCGAGATAATAGATATATACAATAAAGGCGGCTTAACAACGCGGGTACTGGCGGCGAGTGTGCGCCATCCCATTCATGTCTTACAGGCGGCATCGCTGGGCGCGTATGCTGCCACCATTCCTTTCAAGGTCTTAACTCAACTTACCAAGCATCCGCTTACTGATATTGGCAATGCCCGTTTTCTTGCCGATTGGCAAAACAGGGGTGTCGCCGCTTGAATAATACCTTTTGGCGGAGCAAAAAATAAGATCGAGGCTTAGACCCAAGGGGCTTGCCGGGTTGGGCAGTAACCCTCCCAGTTTGGCAAGTGGTAGGCATAGTGTGCTAACAAAGGCGCATACATTAATAATGAACATCCCCCAATAACTGGTGATTATTACCAGTGCAGCACTAAGGAGAAACCCCCATGACAACAGACGATCAACCTAATGTCCCGGTCGAGGCGACAGTTCGGGAGAGCCAGGAGGCGCCGGTAGCAGAACAACCCCCGGAGCCCCCCCCACCTCGCCCTGAGATCCCTGCGGTTGTAATCGAAGCCCCGCGCCCCAGCCCTCCCCCGGCGATGGATATCAAGAGTTTGGAGGCGCGGAGTCGCGAGGATCTTATTGACCTGGCCAAAGAGATCGGCATTTCCGGGGTAACCGGCCTTAAAAAACACGCCATCATTATGCGCCTCTTCCAGGCCCAGGCTGAGCAACAGGGTAATGTTTTCTGCTCAGGCATTTTGGATATCATGCCCGACGGTTACGGCTTTCTGCGCCAGAAGAACCTTATGCCCAGCCCCTCGGACATCTATGTTTCCCAGTCGCAAATCCGTCGCTTTGGGTTACGCACCGGGGACTACTTGGTAGGGCAGGGGCGTCCGGCAAAGGTGGGCGAGAAATACTACAGTTTGCTAAGGGTGGAGGCTATCAACGGCATCAACCCCGATCTGGCGCGTTCTCGCCCCAACTTCGGGGCATTGGTCCCCATATTCCCCAACAAGCTTATTAGTATGGAGACCCGACCCGAGGCCCTTTCGGGGCGTCTTATCAATTTGGTGGCCCCCATCGGGCGCGGACAGCGCGGTCTCATTGTCTCCCCCCCCAAAGCGGGGAAGACGATGCTCTTAAAATCCATTGCCAACGCCGTAAGCACCAACTACAACGATATTGATATTATCGTCTGTCTTATCGGTGAACGCCCCGAAGAGGTCACCGACATGCGCCGCTCAATAAAAGGGGAGGTTATTGCCGCCACCTTTGATGAGGCCGTAGAGAACCAGACCCATGTGGCGGAACTGGCCCTGGAGCGGGCCAAGCGCATGGTGGAGGGCGGTCGGGATGTGTTTCTGCTTCTGGACGGCATTACCCGCCTGACCCGGGCTTACAATCTGGCCATGCCCCCCAGCGGACGCACCCTCTCCGGCGGTATTGATCCCGTGGCGCTCCACCCCGGTAAGAAATTCTTCGGGGCGGCGCGTAACATTGATGAGGGCGGCAGTCTTACCATTATTGCCACCTGCTTGGTGGATACCGGCTCGCGCATGGATGACCTTATCTACGAAGAGTTTAAGGGCACGGGTAATATGGAGCTCCATTTGGATCGCCGTATTGCCGAGCGCGGGGTTTTCCCGGCGGTGGATATTCCCCGCTCCTCAACCCGCCGCGACGATTTGTTAATGAGTGAGGCAACGGCCAAGCAGGTGAGGCTCCTCCGGCGTATGGTGGCCATGATGTCCTCCGATACCCCCTCGGGTAATACCGTGGAGATTACGGAGCGGGTATTGGAGTATCTGCGCAAAACGCGCACCAACAACGATTTCCTCAACAACCTTGGCCGTGAGTCGCTACGCTAAGGTGCCGTTGGGGCGTCAAGTACCAATAGCCCTTACTTCTATATAATAATGAACAATAAAACTGATTATCGGGGGTAAAACCTTGACCCGACAGGGGTCTCTTTCTTTCCATAGTCGCCCCTGGCGTTTGGGATCCCTGCTGATGATAAGGCTCAACAGGAATTAAACCGCGCATGATAAAAAATAGATGGCAAGAAGGCCCGTAACAATTAAGTTACACCACCCCTCTTGACAGGGTGTGGTATTATTGTTTAATATAGGGAACCTGCGAAAGGAGGTGGTTTTATGCTACGATGCCCGCAAGGGAGAGCACCCCTTGGTGCCGCTTAGGTATTACTTTTGATATTTCGTCTCGTTAGAGACTTCTCCATAATTAAACAACTTAGGAGAAATTAAAGGTCGATGAAAAACAAATTAGCAAAAATCCTGGGCATCTTCCTAACCACAGCCATGATCGCCGGCATGTTTGTCAGCGCGGTTCCGGCGATGGCCAAGGACCAGGATTGGGAAAAAATTCTCACCCCCGGCAACAACGGGCAGATTAATGAGTTCGTCAATTGGGTAGGGCCCATTGAGCGGGCCATGAATGGCGATCTCTATTGCGCCGTCGGCATTGAAAAGGATTTTGATGCCGATGATAAATCTTCGTTGTACAAAGACAACGTTTACATCTACAAATCAACCGACAACGGGCGCACTTGGAAGGTGACCAGTGGTCAACCTTTCGCGTCAGCGGCAATTTCGCTATGGACAACGAATAATGCGTGGCATCCGATCTTTGACATCGCATGCTCTCCCCTCTTTTCCAACGTTCTTTTTGCAACCGATGGCTATGACGTTTGGCGGAGCGGCAACGGCGGCACCAGCTGGCAAAAACAGCAAAACCTCTTTCAAGAGAACGTGCTATCTGTTGACCCCGCCGGTTTTATTGTAAGCATGGATATCGGCTATTACATGGGCGTCGAATATCTCTATGCTGCCACTTCAACCTTTAAACAAACCGTGGGTGCCGGTGCACCTACTACTAGTAATGGCGGTGCCTACTACCTCCGCAATGACAACAACAAGTGGATTGACCTTGAGGTTGGTATTCAACAGGCAACCGATGCCAACAAAATGGAAGGCACCAAGAGATATGACGTCTTGGAAATCAAGGTACTTCCGAGTTTCTCCGAGAACATGGGTATAGTCATCGTATATAGCGACTATAATTTCGCACAGTCAACTACTGCTCCTATATATTATGGCAGGACCGTTGTTAGCACCAAGTTTCAAGTTGAGAAGTTTACTGCCACTTGGGCTCTCGCTCCGCTGAAGTACAATACCTCTGGTGCCATCAGCGATCAGTTCGTTGACGCCACCCTTCTCAGCGCCAGCATTTGGATTCCCTCGGACTTTTCCTCCACCAGCACTGTTTTTGTGGGCATTGCCCCTATGGATGGTAAGGTTGACCAGGGTGATGTCTTTAGGGTCCGTTTTGGTTCTTCTTCGACGGTTACGGACCTTAATGTAAATGGTCCTCGCACGGGTATTGCCGTGACCGATATGGACGGCACGGGAACGACATCAGGTGCCACCATCATCGTGGCAGGCTATGAGCCTAAGGCTCACACAGTATCCGGAAACACTCACGATGACAGTGATGATGTACCTCAGACGTGGATGACCACTACCGGCGGCTTCGGCAGTACGCAACCTTGGATTAAGAACGCGAAACGACCCACGGGCGGCAGAAGCCTTTTGTGGAATGTCCCCGCTGCTTCAGTGCGCATAACCGCCGATAACCTGGCCGTCGTTGGTACTCACAGTAAGGGCTCCGATGTTTACGGCTGGGATCCCAACGGCGACTGCGGTCTTTCCATTCTCAACACCCAGTTCAACCAGTGCGGTTACGGCTTTGGTTGGAACACCATCTTCTTTATCAGCACCCGAATCGATCAGAAAGTGGACATGTGGGTTGATTCCTATGGCACTATCTACATGACGACATATGCTGACTTTTCTGATGACGGGGAACTGCCGCAGGTTTTCAGCGCTTGGCGCCTTGATACTGCTGGCGGTAATCGCATTTGGGAGCGGGTTAACAGCTATTCTCTCTACATTCAAGACTACATAAAATTAGCTACACCTAAACCAGTTCACTTTGACTTTGTGCGTGCCACATCAAACAGTTCTGAGGTTATCCTAATCGATCGCGATTGGCAGAAGCTTTTCTACTCTACCACCCGCGGTGATCTGTGGGAAACCTATGACATCCCCTTAGACCTCGACCAAATAATCTACTCCGTGCTGTTACTCGGCGACACCAAGCTTATGCTTGGAATTAACGGTCGCCAAGTATATTTCACCTCCAACTTCTGGAGCTGGACTTGGTTGAATGCTTTCCCAAACACTGCCGGCATTAGCGCCGTGACTGACCTGCGTTTGGCATCCAATCAGGATGTTATTGCCGCCGGACTTGGTAATGGCGGCGTTTGGGTTAACCGCTCGGTATACTCCGCTACAAACACCGGCTACAGCACATGGGCTACCGCCCAGTGTTCTGGCGTTGAATATGTTGACTGGGGTTTTGCAGCACCGGCGGATGACTATGCAACATCAAGCGTCATCTATGTAACCTCTGATGATGACTCTGTGTTTTATGCTCCTTTCACCGATACTGACAAATGGCTAATAGCTGACAATGAGTGGTATTGGACTTCTGGAGCCAAGGGTGACTTCTGGGACGATGCTGTTGGTGAGTATCGGTATCTCAGCAACCTAGTGACTGCCCCCGGCGGAATCGGCTTTGGTGCTGAAGGTACAGGCATGGTATATGAAACGGCCTATGGATCCATTCCTGCAAGGGATGATGGAAGAGATACGTGCAAAAATGCCGTTGCCCGCATCAAGGGTCGCGTGGGCGAGGATGACACCCGTGCCGCTGAGCGCATCGACTTCCCCTATGACAAAGAATGGGAAACCAAAACCGCTGATTGGACATATCCTCAGAAAACCGTTGGGCTAAATGGTCTGTGGGTAGGCCAGGCTTCCATTGGAAGCGTCTACCTATACTCCTTTGGCGATGACTGCAACATCTGGATGTATGTTGACACCCTGAACAGACCTGTCACCGGTGTCAAGGCTGATGTTAGCCTCTACCTTCAAGAATGTCTAGAAGATTGCGACTTATT
>Ga0123356_10005299_pt1 | contig 13148 bp, 11 predicted proteins | sample TergutEmb28metaG_2_FD_92546 | JGI IMG/M metagenome (GOLD analysis project Ga0123356, IMG submission 92546) | Embiratermes neotenicus P3 segment gut microbial communities from Petit-Saut dam, French Guiana - Emb289 P3 | ecosystem: Host-associated > Arthropoda: Insects > Digestive system > Gut ... | reverse complement strand
CCGAGGGCTGCTGCAGCGACCAGCAGCCAGACGCCCGTGCCGCGCAGGCGATTCATCACCCTGGACGAGTGCATTCTCGCGACTCCCTCCCGGACCTTCATTCCTTGAGGCCGAGCGCGGCGGGGCGCTCCATGTACCCGCCGAGGCTGTCCGGAACGATTTCAATGAGACTGATCTTCGCGGCCGTGATCTCGATGATCCTGCCTTCCGCCTGGCCCATGTGGTTGCCGGTGGTCACCCGATGCACCAGCCCGTCCCTGGTCTCCACCAGCCCGTACATCTGGCCGCCGAAGCGCAGCGTGCCGACCATCCGCAACGTGTCGAGCGAGTACTGCTCGAGGAATTCGCGGTTGCGCTTCTGATCCGGGCGCACGCCGGTGAGGCCCACGCCCGACCCCGGGCTGCTCGGCAGGAAAGGCGAGCGCAGATCCTGGGCCGCATACACGAAGGTCTCGTACGGCTTGATCTCCGGCAGCGGCTCCACGCGCCCACCCGGCTCCTTCCTGGTGTCCTCGATGAAGCGCGCCAGCTCGTCGTCCGCGCTCGAGCATGCGGTGAGCGCGGCGTAGCCACAGGCGAGCCCCGCGCACAGCAGCACACCAGGTCGATGAGTGGAGTCAGTCATGGGAGGCAGCGCGCCGCTCCTTCGGTTATGCCAGTTCGTGTCGCTCAACCCGCCGGCTTCGGACGATGAGTGACGTCCTTTTTCCTGTCCGCCTCGGCCGCGGCGATCTCGTCCTCATCGAGGTAGCGATAGGTCTTGGCCGTGAGCTCGAGCGACAACTGATCGTAGGCGTCCTTGGTGTCCGGCTTGATGTCGATGTCGTGCAGCGTGACGATGCGCGGCAGCGCCGCAATGCCGCTCACGAACTCGCCGAACTGGTGGTAGCTGCCGGTGAGGCGGATCCTGATGGGGAGTTCCGCGTAGAAGTCCTTCTTCAGCTCCGTCTGGGGCTGGAACAGCTTCTCCTGCAGCCCCGCCGCGAGTCCCGTCTGCGAGATGTCCACCAGCAGGCTCGGCACTTCGGTCTTGCCCGGCAGCTGGCGCAGCAGCGCGCCGAAGGAGCGCTCGATGTCCTTCAGCTGCTGTTTGTAGAGCTCGAGGTTGACCGCCTTGGCGTGCTTGTCCCGGAACTCCCGGCGCAGCTTCTGCTCCTCCTCCTGGCGGCGCTGCAGCTCCGGACCCTCGCTGGTCCACACGAAGCAGTAAGTGAGGCCGAGCGCCAGCACCACGAACGCCAGCAGCACTGCGCCGGCGAGCACCGGCAGGGGCCAGCGCCCCGGGTCGCGCTGATCGAGCGACCGCAACTCCTCCAGCAGGCTCACTGCCGGGCCTCCGTGCCCTCGAGGCTCGCCTTGCGCAGCTTCCCCCCGGCGGCGCGGGCGCCGGGGTTGGCGTCCGCTCCCGCCGTCGTGGACTGGTCGGCGGTGAGCGTGAAGCTCGCACCGACGCCCGAGCCCCTGCCAGTCTGCACGACCTCGAGTCCGGGGTTGCGCAGCCACTGTGAGGCGTCGATGTTGCGCATGAAGGAGGACACGCGGGTACTCGACTGCGCTACGCCGTCGAATTTCAGCTTCGTGCCGGTCTGTTTGACCGCTGTGAGGTACACGCCCTCCGGCAGGGTGCGCACGATCTCATCGAACACATGCACGATCTCCGGCCGCGAGCGCTGCAGCTTCTCGATGATCTCCATGCGCGCGATGAGCTTCTGCTTGGCGCCCTCGAGGTCGTTGATCTCCTCGATCTGCTTGTCGAGCGTCCTGATCTGTGCCCGCAGCAGCTCGTTGCGCTGCTGCTGCGCCTCGATCAGCGAGCCGTAGCCGAGGTAGGCGATGAAGGCGGCGAGTCCGGCGGCGAGCGCGGCCCCGCCGAGGGCCACCAGGAACCTGAGCTTGCGTTCCCTGCGTTTCGCTTCCCGGTGGGGAAGCAGGTTGATGCGCGGCATGTCAGTCGAAGCTTCTGAGGGCCAGGCCGCAGGCCGTCAGCAGCGCCGTGGCATCGCGTTGCACCGCCTGCGCCCTGGCGCGCGGGGACAGCCTCATCTGGCCGAGCGGGTCGCCTTTCTCGGCCGCTATGCCCACCCGGCTCGCAATGACTTCCGCCACTCCCGCGATGTTGGCGCAGCCGCCGCACACCAGGATCTTTTCGGGTTGCTCGCGTCCGGAACCGGAGGCGAGGTAGAACTGCAGCGAGCGACTGACCTGCTGGGTCATGTCGTCGATAAACGGGTCGAGGACTTCCGCCTGGTAATTGCCGGGCAGGCCGCCTTCCTTCTTCGCGCGTCCCGCCTCCTCCATCGCCAGTCCGTAGGTGCGCATGATCTCTTCGGTGAGCTGCTGTCCGCCGAAGGCGAAGTCGCGCGTGTAGATCACTTGCAGATTGCGCAGCACGCTGAAGGTGGTGCTGCTCGCGCCGAAGTCGACCACCGCGATGACGCGCTCGCTGCCGCCGTCGGGCATCTGGTGCGTCATGAGCCGGCAGGCGTTCTCGAGCGCGAACGCTTCGACGTCCACGATGCGAGCGGTGAGCCCCCCGGCCTTCACCGCCGCCTGGCGCTGCTCGACGTTTTCGCTGCGCGTCGCCACCAGCAGCACGTCGTTGCTGTCAGGATCCTTGTCGTTGGGCCCGAGCACCTCGAAGTCGTAACTGACCTCGTCCATCGGGAAGGGGATGTACTGGTCGGCCTGCATCTCGACCTGCGCCTCGAGATCGCTGCTGCGCAGCGCCCGCGGCATCTGGATCACCTTGGTGATGGCGGCGTCGCCGGAGATGGCCACCGCCACCTCCCCGCTCCTGGCGCCGGCGCGCTTCGCCGCGCGGCGGATGGCATCGCCGACCGCCTCGGCATCGACGATCGCCTTCTCGTTGATGGCGTTCTGCGGCGTGGGCTCTGCCGCATAGGCCTCGACACGATACTGCCCACCGGTCATCGCCAGCTCGATGAGCTTCACCGAGGAGGTCGTTATATCGAGGCCGAGGAGCGGACGGTACGTGCGCTGCAGAAGGAGCATTTTTTGTCTTATTTTCAGGAGGTTACGCTTGAAAAGACCGTCCTGTGTCAAAAAACGGACGGACTATACCAGCGAAAAGTTAAATTGAACGTGAGGGGCCTCACGGAACCGTACGCCGGGCGCCGCGCTCCGATACCGGGTACCGTGAGCACGGCCCTCAGCGGCGAATGGCGAGGCTCAACCAATGCAGTTTCGTCTTGTCCAAGCGTCCGTTGAGAGGACGGGTAGGCTGCGGACGGGAGGAGACAGCGCTGCGCAGAATCGGTCGCTCGAAGCGTCACTTCCAGGTGCGGGCGCATGGCCCGCAGGAGCGGAGTGCGTTAACGTTCGAACCGGCAACCCCGCTGTTAAGGCCACGTACGTGCCGTAGACCGGAGGCTTTGCGTCCCCACCTTTCGGTGAGTTTGCCCAGGAAGCGGCGGCTACTATGCATAGCCCTCGCCGGGAGCACGAGCAGAGGTAATCGTTTCTGTGAAATGGAACTGGTTTCGTCCGGTGACCGTCTTCATCGGCGGTGTGACGCTGGTCACACTTCTCGGCGCGTACGCACTGGCGTGCAGTTACGTGTATCTGGTCCCAACGCTGCCGTCGCTCGAGGTGATGCGCAACGTCGAACTGCAGGTGCCGCTGCGCGTCTTTACGCGCAGCGGCGCGCTCATCGCACAGATCGGTGAGCAGCGCCGCATTCCGGTCACCTACGATCAGATTCCCGAGCTCGTCAAACACGCCTTTCTCGCCGCCGAGGACGAGCGCTTCTACGAGCATCACGGCGTGGACTATTTCGGCGTGGTGCGCGCGGTGCTGATCGACCTGGTCTCCGGCGACAAGAGCCAGGGCGCCAGCACCATCACCATGCAGGCCGCCCGCAACATGTTCCTCACGCTCGACAAGACGCTGCGCCGCAAGCTCCAGGAGACCTTCGTTACCTACCGGATGGAGCACGAGTTCACCAAGCAGGAGATCTTCGGGCTCTATCTGAACGTCATCTTCTTCGGCCAGCGCTCCTACGGCGTGGCGGCCGCCGCCGAGGCGTTCTTCGGCAAGCCGCTCGACAAGCTCGACGTCGCCGAGGCCGCCACCATCGCCGGGGTCCCCAAGGCGCCCTCGCGCTACAACCCGATCGTCAATCCCGAGCTCGCCACCCAGCGCCGCGCGTACGTGCTGCGGCGCATGCGCGAGCTCGGCTTCATCGATGAAGCCACCGCCGAAGCCGCCAACAAGGAGCCCATGCAGGCCCGCGCGCATGCGCCGCTCTACGACGTGGAAGCGCCGTACGTGGCGGAGATGGCGCGCCTGGAGCTGCGCCAGCGCTTCGGACCGACCGCCGAGAGCACCGGTTACAAGGTGTACACCACCATCGACGGCCGGCTGCAAACGGCCGCCAATCGCGCGGTGCGCGTGGGACTCATCGAGTATGACCGCCGCCACGGCTGGCGGGGGCCTGCGGGGCACGTCGACCTGCCGGACCACGGCGAGGCGGACTACGACGACCTGGTCGATGAGTACGCGGCCATCGGCAACCTCTCACCGGCAATCGTGACGGCGGTGGCGGACAGGAGCGTGCGCGCCTACGTGAAGTCCTTGGGTGTGGTGGACATCGATTGGGACGGACTGACCTGGGCGCGCAAGGAGCTGCACAATGATGCGCTCGGCCCCGCGCCCAAGGATGCGAGCCAGGTGCTCAGCCGCGGCGATGTGGTCTACGTGGTCGCCGACGCTGCCGGTCACGCACAGCTCGCGCAGATCCCCGAGGCGCAGGGCGCGCTGGTGGCGCTCGACCCCAACGACGGCAGCATCGTCGCGCTGGTCGGCGGCTTCGACTACTTCACCAACAAGTACAACCGCGTGACCCAGGCGCGCCGCCTGCCGGGCTCGGGCTTCAAGCCGTTCCTGTACTCGGCGGCACTGGAGCACGGACTCACCCCTGCGAGTGTGCTGCTCGATGCGCCGATCGTGCTGGAAGGTACCAACAGCGAGGACGCCTGGCGGCCGGAGAACTACGAACGCGAGTTCGGCGGCCCGACGCGCCTGCGCGAGGCGCTGGTCCGCTCGCGCAACCTGGTGTCGATCCGCGTGCTCAAGGCCATCGGCATCAACAACGCGATCGACTACATCAGCCGCTTCGGTTTCGCTCCCAGGAGCATGCCGCACGACCTCACCCTGGCGCTCGGCACGCTCGAAGCTACGCCGCTCGACGTCGCCGCCGGCTACGCGGTGTTCGCCAACGGCGGCTACCGCGTGTCCCCCTACTTCATCGACCGCATCGAGGACGCGTCCGGCAAGGTCGTGTGGCGCGCCGCCCCGCGCATGGCGTGCGAGCAGTGCGACGAGGGCGAGCCGCAGCCGTCCACGCAGGCGCAGGCGCTGCGCGTCTCCGAGCCGGCGCGCGGCGCCACACACGGCGAGCCGGCGCCGCTGCCGGCCTCGGAAGCGGCGCCGCGGGTGATCAGCGCGCAGAACGCCTATCTCATGAGCGACATGATGGCGGACGTCATCAAGCACGGCACCGGCCGCCGCGCGCTGGTGCTCAACCGCAGCGACATCGCCGGCAAGACCGGCACGACGAATGAGGCCAAGGACACCTGGTTCAACGGCTTCACCCGCAACCTCGAGGCCACGGTCTGGGTAGGCTTCGATCAGGAGCGGTCGCTCGGGGAAGCCGAGGAGGGCGCGCGCACCGCGCTGCCGATCTGGATCCAGTTCATGCGTGAGGCGTTGAAGGGCGTGCCCGAGCAGCGCCGGCAGATGCCCGACGGGCTGGTTACGTTGCGCATTTCGCCGGACAGCGGTGCGCTCGTGAGCGCCGAGAATCCGGAGGGCGTCGCGGAGATGTTCATGGTGAATCACCTGCCCGCGGCCAATGAGACCGGCACCCTGGCGCAGGGCCCGGAGGCGCAGGCGAGCAGCGAGCCGATCTTCTGAGAGAGGCGACGACTGTGAAGCGACACCCGACGCGCGGCGACCACCAGCGGCGCGCGCTGGCACAGGAAGCCGCGCGCATCATGGCCGAGCACGGCATCCGCGACTTCCTCGTTGCCAAGCGCAAGGCCGCCGAGCGCCTTGGGGTGGTGGACGGCGTGGCGCTGCTGCCGAAGAACAGCGAAATCGAGAGCGCGCTGGCGGAATATCAGCGGCTGTTCGGCGGGGCCTCGCATCTGACGGCGCTCGATGCGCAGCGCCGCGCGGCGCTGGCGGCGATGCGCTACCTGCGCGAGTTCTCCCCGAGGCTCGTGGGCGCGGTGCTGTCCGGCACCGCTACCGAGCATTCCGAGGTGCAGCTGCATCTGTTCGCCGACTGCGCGGAGTCAGTGTCGCTGAAGCTCCTCGACGAGGGCATCCGCCACGAAGTGACCGAGAAGCGCGTCAGGTTCAACGCCGAGCACGTGCGCGCCTTCCCCGGGGTGCGCTTCGAGATGGAGGAGCAGCCGATCGAGGCGACGGTGTTTCCGACCGACGGCATACGCCAGGCGCCGGTGAGCCCGGTGGACGGTCGGCCGATGCGCCGCGCCAGCACGTTCGAGGTCGAGGCCCTCTTGCAGCAACGCTGAACAGGCAGCCGCGGCGCCGCGCGCCCTCAGGCGCGCTTGCCGATCTCGACGTAGTCGCGCCGCTTCGCGCCCGTATACAGTTGCCGCGGCCGGCCAATGCGCATGGCGGGGTCGGAGATCATCTCCTGCCAGTGCGCCACCCAGCCGACGGTGCGCGCGATGGCGAACATGACGGTAAACATCGAGCGCGGAATGCCGAGGGCGCTGTAGATCACCCCGGAGTAGAAGTCCACGTTCGGGTACAGCTTGCGCTCGATGAAGTACTCGTCCTTGAGCGCAATCTCCTCCAGGCGCAGAGCCAGCTCGAACAGCGGGCTGTCGGTGCGCCCGAGGCGCGCGAGCACCTTGTGGCACATCTCGCGGATGATCGTAGCGCGCGGATCGAAGTTCTTGTATACGCGGTGCCCGAAGCCCATGAGGCGGAAGTGGCTGGACTTGTCCTTGGCCAGCGCCAGGTACTTGGGGATGTGGTCGACCGAGCCGATCTGCTCGAGCATCGCCAGCACCGCCTCGTTGGCGCCGCCGTGCGCCGGGCCCCACAGCGCCGAGACGCCGGCGGAGATCGCCGCGTAGGGATTGGCGCCGGTGCTGCCCGCCAGACGCACGGTGGAGGTGCTGGCGTTCTGCTCGTGGTCGGCGTGCAGGATGTACAGCAGATCGAGCGCCTGTGAGGCGACCGGATCGAGCTTGTACGGCTCGCACGGCACGGCGAACAGCATGTGCAGCATGTTGGCCGCGTAGTCGAGGTCGTTGCGCGGATAAATGAAGGGCTGCCCGAGAGAGTGCTTGTGGGCGGCCGCCGCGATGGTGGGCATCTTGGCGATGATGCGATGGGAGAAGATCTCGCGGTGCCGCTCGTTATGGATGTCCATCGTGTCGTGATAGAAAGCCGACATCGATGCCACCACCGCCGACACCATCGCCATGGGGTGGGCGTTGTGATGGAAGCCGTTGAAGAAGCGCAGCAACGACTCGTTGATCATGGTGTGATAGCGGATGTTGCCGCTGAACTCGGTGAGCTGCTTTGCAGTGGGCAGCTCGCCCAGCAGCAGCAGGTACGCCACCTCGATGAAGGAGCTGCTGGCGGCCAGCTGCTCGATGGGATAGCCGCGGTACAACAGCACGCCCGCATCACCGTCGATGTAGGTGATGCGGCTGTCGGTCGCGGCGGTCGCGCCGAATCCGGGATCGTAGGTGAAGACACCGAGGTCTTTGTGCAGCCCGGCTATGTCGAGCGCTGCCGGCCCGATGGTGCCCTCGCGCACCGGCAGCTGTGCGCGTCGCCCGCTCGAGGGGTCGGTGAGCTCGAACGTCTTGCCGGTCTTGTCCGTCATCAGGCAGCTGTTCCGTGGGTCAGCTCGAAGCGCCCGTGAGACTTACATGGTCCGTGCGCTCAAATCAAGGCGCGCCATCTTACTCGCGGGTAGGGAGCCGTCGCGGACACGACTGCGCACCGGCCGCCAGCTTCACGCCATGCGCACGCAGAACTTGCGCGCATCCGCGCGGCGCGCTTCTCGATCTTCGTCTTATCGGTTGCCGGCTGACGCGGCGCGCAGCCGCGGCGACCCGCGCGTTACTTGGCGCCCGTGGCGGTCGCGTACTTCCTGCGGAACTTGTCGACGCGGCCCGCGGTGTCCACGATCTTCTGCTTGCCCGTATAGAAAGGATGGCAGTTCGAGCACACCTCGACCTGCAAATCGTGTCCCAGGGTCGAGCTCGTCTTGAACGTGTTGCCGCACGTGCAGGTGACGGTGATCTCGCGGTACTCCGGGTGAATCTTGGCTTTCATGGCAGGCTCGGGCGTTAGCGAACGGTGCACCCCGATATGGGGTGAAAGGCACGCGGGTTAAAGGGCGCGCGAGTGTAACGGCACTGCCGCACGCGCTCAAGCACCCCCGGGGGAGGACCAGCGCGCTCAGGAAACCCCGCGCCAGGCCGGAACCGCTTGGGAACCCCCGCACGGGCGCGGGTCGGAGACCCAGTGCTTGCGGGTTCCTTATCCACAGAAGCTGTGGACAACTCTGTGGACGGGTCGCTCCGCAAGGGCCGGATTTCGCAGGTAGATTGCATTATTGTTACCTTGGTCAAAAAATGACCAGGCATTTTTTACCTGTGTGCTCAATGACTTGTGGACATCTTGTCCAGTGGCTTGGCCACTTTGGCGTGTAATTCGCTCATTCTTCGACGCGCCCCGGCGGGCTGTGAATAAAGGTCGTTCAGCGGCCCGCGTGTGCCTCCGGCGTGACCATTGACAACGCGGAAGCGCCGGTCTTTTTCGGCGTTTCCGGCAGAAATCCAAGCAACAGGTCGTTGAGGAACTGCAAACCCCGCGCACTCGGGCGATAACCCGTCGTGGTGCGCTCCAGCAGGCCGCGGGCCTCGGCCGCGCGCACCGGGGCTGCAACCGCCTCCCAACCGAGCCCGGTGCGGGCGGGAAACCACGCCGCGTCGAAGCCACCGCGCAGACGCAGCGCATTGAGCATGAATTCGAAGGGCAGCTCACGCGGCGGGATCACGCGGCGCGTGAGCGCGGCGTCCGCCGAGGCGAGATAACGTCGCGGCTCGCGCAATTGCATGGTGCGCACCACCTGCCCGACGTCCGCGAACGTGAGCTTGCCATGTGCGCCGGCGCCGACCCCGAGGTAATCGCCGAAGGTCCAGTAGTTGAGATTGTGCCGGCACTGCGCACCGGGGCGGGCGTACGCTGACACTTCATATTGCGCAAAACCCGCCGCGGCGAGCCGTGCGCCACACTCGGCCAGCATGGCCGCGGCGACGTCGTCATCGGGCAGCGGCGGCGGCTGCGCCGCGAACACGGTTCCGGGCTCCAGCGTGAGCTGATAGTGCGAGAGGTGGGCCGGGAAGAGCGCCAGCGCTTCCTCGACGTCGCGCAGCGCGGCCGCGACATCCTGCCAAGGCAGGGCATACATGAGATCCAGGTTGAAGTTGCTGAGCCCCGCGGCGTGCAGCTCGCCGGCGGCAACACGGGTCTCTGCAGGTGAGTGGATGCGACCGAGACAGGTCAGCGTCTGCGGGTCGAAGCTCTGTGCGCCGAGCGACACGCGGGTGACGCCGGCCGCCCGGTACTCCGCGAATGCCCCGCGCTCGATCGTGCCGGGATTCGCTTCGAGCGTGACCTCCGCGTCAGGCGCAAGCCTCAGGTGCCGGCGTGCAGCCTGCAACACCCGCGCGATCGCCGCGGGGGAAAACAGGCTCGGCGTGCCGCCGCCGAGAAATACGCTCCGCACCTCACGTCCGGCGACCTGCGGCGCCTGTGCCTCGAGATCGCGGGTGAGTCGGACAACGTAAGGCTCCTGCGCCAGCTCGCCGCTCAGGGTGTAGGAATTGAAGTCGCAGTACGGACACTTGCGCACACACCAGGGGAAGTGCACGTAAAGCGCGAGAGGTGGCGGGAGAAGCGCAGGCATGCGTCGGGCAGGAAGGGCCGAGAAGGTACGGAACTGCCATGTTAATCGGCGCGCGGGCCGCAGAACACTGCTCATTTGCCCCGCATTGACCCAGGTTGCACGGGCCGGCGCTGCCACCGCTCGGCAGGTGCGTCCTCTGCGGCCCGGGGCATCTGGTCACGCGCCCGCTCTCAGTGCATCCTGTCGCGATAATCCACACACCGGCACGATTGCGAAAAGGGGTACCCGAGGCGAGCGGGCAGCCTCCTGACGCGCCAACCGGCGTAAGGCGGGAGCGGGATGTGACGGTAGGTGATTATGCTGGACGTCCAACAATACTGAAGTGGGGTCACGCGGCAGCTGCACGAGCGGCCGCGTGTGATGGAGGTGAATCGTGCCTGTCCTGATTTACGGGTTCTTTGCGTGTTATGCGGTGACCGGCAAATGCGAGCTGCGCACCGACAACCAGGGCCGGGACCTGGCGGTCTTCACCTCCCTGGAAGATTGCCAGCGCTTTGGATCTGGTCCCGCCCAGCAGCCGCCAAACAGCGCGGGGAAATGGCTGGTTGGCGACGGACGTTATTATCAGTGTCTCAGCATGACACCGGGCAATGTGACGGCCTCAGCGACGGTGCCGGCAACCGCCGCGGCGAAGCCGGCAGCCGGCGCAGCAATGACAACAGCCGCAGCAGAGGCGGCCGCGGCGGGAACGGGGCCGGCCGCCGCAGTGCCAAAGCCGCCCGCAGCGCCCTCCTCGGCGGCAGTCGCGCGCACGGCGCCAGCGGCCCACAGCACGGCAGCCCTGCCGCGCACTTCGTCAACCACACCCACAGCAGCAGTCCCGGTGGTGGCGGCTGCTCCCGCAGCCGCAGCGGCGGCCACGGCGCCGGGCGGTGCGCCTGCCAGTATTGCGAAACCCAGTGCTGATGCATCCCGTCCGGTGTACAAGACCACGGTCCCCGCGCTGCAGGAGGACTTCACGACCGACCCTGAGGCCCTGGGCCGCAGGATCGGCAGCGCGATGGTTGAAGTCAGTGGGACCGTCGACGGCCGCGTCGATGTGGAGCACGGTAAGCTGCAGTTGTCCGGCCGCTCCTGGGATGTCCCCGCTTGGCTCGCCAAGGACCAAATCCTCTCAGCCGAGGCGCTCGCAAAACATGCGCAGGTCACGCTGCGTTGCGACCGGATAGCGACTCTCGTAGCCCCGTCGGCCAGGCGTCCGGGTGTCGTCGAAGTTCGCGACTGCCGCCTCGTCAAACCTGGGGGATAGGACGTGCGCTGGTTTGGCGGTTAAGGACCAACCCCAACAATATCGACGCGTTGCTGAGGGAAGTTGCTGAGGCGACCGTCCGGGAGATGATCAGACCGGGTCTGCTCGCTCGCTGACGCCAACGGCGGGCACGGGGGAGTCGGTGTAACGCCCTTCCGTGGTCTGCCAATGGCGGGCTGGGCTTCTCGATAGCCCCATCGGCAGCGGGCATACCTCGTCCAGCAGGTTCGCGACGTCCCGGGTGACTTGCTGCCAGTAGGCGCCACCCTGCGGCGTCTTCGCCCAGGCGAAAGCCAAGTGAAGCCACTCAATGGCTTTCTCGGCGGCGCGCGGGTCAAGATCGTATTTGTTTCTTCTTCGGCTCATTTGAGGACCCCCCCACTGCCTCCACCTGACACTCGTGGCCAGGATCCGGCTACATCGGCTTACAAGCGACCCGCTTAAGTCTAAGGCAGTTGTCATAATGCTCGCAAACGGGATTCTCAATTGTTATTCGCGGACTTGCGGGTTGTTGTTCCTGCGTTCGCCCCGCGGCGGCAAAACGCTCGCAGACCGCCCGCCGCGACGGGCGCGTGCCAAGGGGTCGGGTGGCTAGTCTAGTTCCCTTGGGCTTCATGTGGTTGTCACAAGACTGTCTTACATAGCGGCGCATGACTGGCATTGTGCTCAACCCGCTTCGTCTCTGGGTCGGCCTGTGGATGCTCGGGATGCTGATGGCGGGCACCGCGTACGCCGCTGTTCCCACGCACCCAGGTGCAGCTCCGGCACAGTCTCCCGCGGCTCAGACCCCACCAGCCGCCGGGCTGGCGCAGCTCGGGCGTCGCATGTTTTTCGATCGCTCCCTCTCGGCGTCCGGCACGGAATCCTGTGCCACCTGCCACGATCCGCGTTATGCCTACGGCCCACCGCCGGGCAAGGCGATCGCTCTGGGCGGACCCGGCATGAACCGGCCGGGCAAGCGGGCGGTGCCCTCGTTGCGCTACCTGCACGGCACTCCCGCTTTCCAGGAGCAGCATCACTTCGTCGATGGCGACGTCGGTCCCATCGGCGGCCTCATGTGGGACGGCCGCGCCGCCAACCTCCAGGAACAGGCTACCCTCCCCCTGCTGAATCCCGACGAGATGGCTAATGTGGACGTGTCGGACGTCGTCGGGAAACTCCGCCGCGCCGCCTACGCGCAGCAGTTCCGCGCCGCATTCGGCGCCGACATCTTCAAGGATCCGCAACGGGCTTTCGCAGCCGGCCTGCGCGCGCTCGAAGCGTTCGAACAGACGCCCGAGGAGTTCTATCCTTACAGCAGCCGTTACGATGCCTACTTGCGCGGCGAGCTCGATCTCACCGAGCAGGAGGAGCGCGGCGTCGAGCTGTTCAAGGATCCCGCGAAGGGCAACTGCGCGAGCTGCCACCTCGGCGTGAGCCGCGCGGGGACGCCACCGCCGTTCACCGACTTTGACTTCGTCAATGTCGGCGTGCCGCGCAACCCTCGCATCCCGGCGAACGCAGACCCCGCCTACTATGACCTGGGCCTGTGCGGACCCGAGCGGCGCGACTTCGCTGGCCGCCGGGACTACTGCGGCTATTTCCGTTCACCTACCGTGCGCAATACTGCGATCCGTGATGCGTTCTTCCACAACGGCGTGTTCACATCGCTGCGGGAGGTCCTGCGCTTCTACAACGAGCGCGACCTGCATCCGGAGAAATTCTATTCGCGTAACGCGGACGGCAGCGTGCACCTTTACGACGACATGCCCGCGGGGATTCCGGACAATATCGATCACGATCCGCCGCTCGACCGCAAGCCGGGCGCCGCGCCGGCGCTGTCCGAACAGGACATCGAGGACATGGTCGCCTTCCTCGGGACTCTGACGGACGCGGACGTGGTCCGATGACCGGCGCCCGCACCGCGCGATG
>Ga0123356_10005298_pt1 | contig 13148 bp, 7 predicted proteins | sample TergutEmb28metaG_2_FD_92546 | JGI IMG/M metagenome (GOLD analysis project Ga0123356, IMG submission 92546) | Embiratermes neotenicus P3 segment gut microbial communities from Petit-Saut dam, French Guiana - Emb289 P3 | ecosystem: Host-associated > Arthropoda: Insects > Digestive system > Gut ... | reverse complement strand
TAGTAAATATTACCGCTATTCCTGATACAGGCTACATGGTAACTAATATTACTACATCTGGCGGAACTAACTTTACATGGGCTGGTGAAGGCATTAACACTGCTAGCTTCAACATGCCAAATGCGGTTGTAGTTATAACCGTAACCTTCGAAGAAATCCCAGACCCAAATCCTTCAGCCAGAATTATCATACCAATGTCTCCAGAACAAACAATTAATACAGGCGCGGGTAATACAGGTATTGGGAATGGAACTACTGCAGCGCAGCCAAATACGACAGGGTTTATATCCCCAGGTATCTTTACACCAGCAAGATCGGCACAGGAACAGTCATTTGAAAATGTCAGGTCTTTTGACAGTAATATTCAACAGCTTTCGGCAGCAGAAAACACCAGCAGACCCAATGTTACTGTAACAGTACCTTCAGCGCCGCCATTGATACTGAACGGTCAGATTAACCCGGCAATTTCCAGTTTGCCTGAGACAGAAATACAGACTGGCGGCAGAACAGCAGATACGCAAACTGTTGATCTTCCGGTTTATACACAGGATATCCAACAGGAATTAATGAAACCGGATGAAATTTCATCTTCGGATATTGAAATTACAGCCGATGAAATTGAAATTCAGAACGGACAAGCTTCACAAAACATCACACAGGAAAGAACCGGAAATGCAAACAATACTTTTGCATTGGTATTACTGTTCGGATTCATTGGGCTGATAACCATTTTTGGAATATTCGGCGGAGTGATATATTTTAAAGCAAGGAAGAAACAGAAAACCGAAAATAATATACAGTGAAACTAAAAACAGGTAACATTTGAATATGAAAAAGAAATATACAAAACAAACACCGGGCAGCATCAGATTCATTGTTATCTGTTTATTGTTAGCTGCTCATTGTTCGTTGTTAACTGTTAATATATCCGCTCTTGACTTTCTTCTGCGGCCAAAAGGTTTTGTATTTCTTCCCATGGGAGAAGGTAATGTTACTTCGGGCGGTACACCACGGTATGATATCGGAGGAGGCGCCGATGTCGGTTTTGAACTGGATTTATCATCTATTTGGCCTAACCCCTGGACTGTTGGTTATTCCGCCGGACTCGAAGGAGGCATGGCGACCAATCCTTTAATGACCGAAACTTCTCAAAATATTTTATTTTATTCTTTGGGAGCCAGTCTTGGTCTTTATTACTTTCCCCTTTCGCGTCTTTTTATCCGTCTGGACGGCGCAGCGGGTCTTTATACAGCTTCACTTGGAAGTCTCTTAAGTCCATATGGATTATATTACCGCGGAGGCGGCGAAATAGGTTTTCGTTTTACACCTTCATTTTTAATTTCAGCAAATGCAGGCTGGAAGCAATATAGCAATCCAAGAGATAGCAGCAGACCTTTTAATTCAGGTCTTTATGCGGGATTGACAGCACAAATTACTTTACAATTTGCAGGTGAGACCGGACGCAACGGCGCAGAAGGCACCCTGATACAAACCGATCCCATTTACCCTGCTTTTCTGCAGCTTTATCAGACAAATCCTGTCGGCTCAATCAGAATCCGTAATCTGGAGAATGCAGAAATCAGAAATGTGCGTTTAAGTTTCCGCGCCGCAAACTATACTCAATCTGAATTTTTTTGCGGTTCTGTCGCTGTAATTCCAAGAGGCGGCGCAGTTGAATTGCCGCTGCTTGCAGACTTTTCTCCTGCTGTTCTCCGGTTTACCGATACAGGAAGGATACTCGGCGAAGTAATTATCCGTTATAACTTTCTTGGACAGGAACGCGAAGCTGTTTCAGCGGTTACTGTTACATCCAACAGCCGGAATACAATTACAGAAAATGATACAATGGCTCTTGCGGCTTTTGTTTCGCCGACATCGCCGGAAGTTTTGGAATACTCAAGATTTGTAATAGGACTTGCCCGTTCCAGCCGCCGTACCGGGCATAATCAGAATATGCAGTATGCAATCTGGCTGTTTGAAGCTTTACGCGCATTAGGTGTCAGAATCGATGAAACACACAATCTTGACAATGAAGTGCAATTCCCCGCTGAAACGCTTCTTTTCGGCAGGGGATCAAGCCGTGATATTGCCCTGCTTTTTGCCACAGCCCTGGAAAGCGTTGGAATACCTTCTGCTTTTATCAGAATAGGAACCGATTTTATAGTTGCGATTGATCTTGGCATGACACATGCCGCGGCAGAGACAATGTTTTATGATCAGAACAGGATTCTGGTCATAGATAATTCTGTCTGGCTGCCGATAGCCATGAGTTCCTTCGAAGATGGTTTTATGGCTTCGTGGACCAGAGGTGTCGTCAGCCTTAATCTGGCATTTGACAGGGGTGATTTTGTCGAATTTGTTATGGCAAGCGAAGCATGGGCTATTTATCCGCCTGCACCTTTACCGGAACTTGGAAACAGAGCCAGGCTTTCCAATTCTGCAGCCGTTATGGACGAAGTCAACAGAGCGATGGAGCACTATATTGCCCAGGATATAATGCCGATATTATGGGGAGTAGAAACCCAAATTAGTATGGAACCGACAGCATCACTGTACAACCGGCTTGGAATCTTGTCAGCCAGGGCAGGGCGCATTGATGATTCAAAGCTTTACTACGAAATAGCGGCAGATATGGGTCTGATTGCAGGTATGACCAACCGGGGAAGCCTTGCATTAAATGAAAGAGACTATGATACTGCCGAATATTGGTATTTACGCGTGCTAAGTATTGACAGCCAAAATGCCAATGCTTTACGCGGCTTGGAAAGAGTTGAAGGAAGACGATAGAAAAATTGGTTAAAAGGTACTACCATCTTTTAATACCTTTTAAATGTTCTTCTATAATACTCATAAATTTTCAAAAAATGCTTGACATAATTTTCTTTTAAGTTATAATTTATTGTACTATATTGAAGAATATTTTTTTTTGGAGGAGTTTTTTATGAAAAAGATAATTATCTTCACGATTCTGGTCAGTGTTGTTGCAGCTTTTGCTTTTGCCGATACATTCACAGTACAGTCTGTAACCGGAAGGGTTGAAAGAATTGTCGGTACTCAGAGAACTTTAATTGCTGTTGGCGATATTCTTGAAGGCGATTTTACCATTTCTACCAGCCTTGGAGCATCTATAGTTCTTGTTGATCAAGACGGAGCTGTAATTACAATTCCGGCAGCGCGAAACGGAACAGTAGCCGACCTTGCAGCTGCAGCTGCAGGTACACGCATTGGCGGAGCAATTACTACAACTGATACCTCCGCTGTATCAAGAACAACAATTGGAAACGCAACGGCTTCAGCAAGAGCCAGCGACGCTGCAGGTGATTTGGAATTCGACGAATAAAAATTAACTCATAATGAAGAACAAGTCGTATATAATCGTAGTATTGACAGTCTTTGTACTGTCAATGCTTTTGTTCTTTACGCCGATTGATAATCAAATATTCGACTTGTTCCTTCGCATCATTCCTTCCTTAACTGAAAATGAAAAAGTTTTTGTTCTCACATTGGACGATGACTCCATGGCGTACGCCGGGGGTTTTCCTTTTCGCCGCGAAGTTATGGCAGATGTCTTAATTCTGCTTAAAGAACTTGGCGTTGACACAATAGCATTCGACTTAAGCTTTCTTGACGAAAGCGCTCTGCGGTTTAATTCTGATTACGCAATTAATAAATATTATGATTTCCTGGATTCCGGTTATATAAATAATCTGTATAGTGTTCCCAATATAATTCCATATTTAGCCTGGGATATAGATGAATACCTGGCAAATGCTATTGCCTTTAGCGGTAATTCCTGGCTAACGTTGACATTCCAAAACTGGGAATCAATAATATCTGAAGACGGAAGAGCGGGACATCATAGTGAAGAAATAGATCGGTATCTTGCCGAACACATTGCCCTGCGAAATGTATTAAATACCGGAGATACCAAAACCCGCGACATGGGCGGTGTAATTCCGGCAATATCCAAATTGTTAACCCGTTCAGTCAGCGCCGGTTTTGTCAACGCGCCTATCGATTCGGATGGTCTTCGCAGACGTGTAAATTTACTGCATACATATAACGGTGATTATTACGGTCAGCTTACATTAATGGCGATACAGGAAAAACTTGGATGGACATCAATTGAAACAAATAACAGACATGTCACTCTTAAACTGAAAAATGGCCAGGATATAAGAATTCCGCGCGCAGAAGACGGAACAATTCTTTTAAAATGGCCAAAAAAAGATTTTTATGAGTATAACTATGTTTCGATGATAGAATTGATCCAGTATACAATGATAGAATCTGACCTTGCACAGAACCTCCGTGTATTGGATCAAATGGGTTACTTCTACGCTTTTTGGAATGAACCAAATCCGCTGGAATATTTTCTGGCAGCAGAAGAATTAAAAGAAATTTCCTTTGAAAATAATGCAGAAGCAAACGATGATTGGTTCTGGCTGAGGCAAAAATATCTTGATTCACTTGGTGAATACCTATACGGAGGATACGAAGAAGAAATTCTTGATCTCATAAGTTATGATGAATATTTAGTTTCTTATACATTAGAAATATTCGATGCGTGCCGGAGGTTGTACAACAGACTTATAGATATCAGGATCAACATGGAAAAACTAAACGGCAGTTTCATTGTTATCGGATCAGATGCCACTTCCATGATGGATATAGGAATAACTACTTTTTCTGAATTTTTTCCCAATGTCGGAACATATATAGTTTTGGCAAATATGCTGCTTTCCGGAGAATTTCTGGATGATGCTCCCTGGTTTGTTTCAGCTATCATCGCTCTTTTATATTCATTTCTGATTGGTTTTCTAATCAACAGGTTTGATACCTATAAATCAATTATAACAGGTATTTCCGGATTATTATTACTTACCGGAATTTTTATGCTTGTTTTTATAATTACAAAAACATATATACCATTTGCGGTTCCGCTGGCAGCAACTTTTCTTACATTTATAACAATAATGATTGTCAAATTTCTTACAACAAGCCGCGAAAAAGCATTTATTCACAATGCATTTTCCCGTTATCTTGCTCCGGAAGTTATTACCCAAATTATAAATGATCCAGATAAACTCAACCTTGGCGGAGAAAAACGTGAACTGACAGCAATATTTACAGATATTCAGGGATTTGCCACAATATCGGAACATCTGGATCCAACAAATCTTGTAAAACTTCTTAATATGTACCTCACCAGAATGAGTAATATCATCATGGAAAATCAAGGAACCATTGATAAATACGAAGGTGATGCGATTATTGCCTTCTGGGGCGCTCCTTTGCATACGCCAAATCACCCCGTTCTTGCATGCCGAAGCGCTCTTGCAATGAAAGCCGCAGAAAGAGAAATTAACAAAACAGTTGTGGCAGATGGTCTGAGTCCTGTACCTCTTTTTACACGCATTGGAATTAATTCCGGCGATATGGTTGTCGGCAATATGGGAGCAGAAAACAAAATGGATTATACCATTATGGGAAATGCAGTTAACCTTACAGCCAGACTTGAAGGCGTTAACAAACAATACCGTACAGGCGGTATTTTAATCAGTGAATATACCCGTGGAAAAATAGGTGATGAATTTCTGCTTCGCAGACTGGACAGAGTTCGTGTAGTTGGAATCAATACACCGCTGCGTTTATATGAACTGCTTGCGCTTAATGATTCAAATCTTCCTGAACAGGAAAAAAATGCAGTGGAAATGTGGGAACAGGCTATTGATCTTTATGAACAAAAAAGATTCAAAGAAGCATTTTTTACATTTAAAACATTGATGGAAAAAAATCCTGATGATAAAGTCGCGGAATTGTATGCCGAAAGATGCAGAAAATTCATGGAATCCCCGCCGCCTGAAACATGGGATGCCGTAAACAATCTAACAGAAAAATAAAGTCAGAAAAACCAGCTGGAATAAGTAATGAGAAAAAGAAAAGTTCTGTTTTTCAATTGTTCTCTGATATTTATTATTTTTTTTCTGTTTCTGGTTAATATTTTTTCCGAAAATAATATTTCTTTGCGTTTTGCTCCTGCTTTTATTGCACCTATTGGTTTTCCGCAGTTTAGCTTTGGAATCGGTGCTGATGTTTCTCTTGACTGGTCTTTTTGGTCTGCCGGTAAAGATTTAAATTTCGGCGTTTCTGCCGCCGGTAATATTACATCGATTACCGTAAACGCTGGAAATCCATTAATTCTTTTTGAAGGAAAGACCGGCATTTTTTTACGCTGGCATCCCTTTGATCAATTTAGTTTCAGGGGCGGTTTTAATGCAGGAATATATCAATTCGCCAGAGGAGATGTTGCATTTGTAAAATTTTTATCATCTGTTTCAGCAAGTGTAAATTATCATTTGCTGCCGTTCCTTTCATTGTACGCTGATGCTTCCTATACATACCGTGTTTTTACCGAAAACCTGCCATTAACGTCTTTTAATGCATCTGTAGGCGTTGTTTTCAATCTTTCGGAAATAATGAACAGCAGCGCCAGAGTAAAAGTAGAAAGAACACAGCAATACCGTATTTTTCCTGTATCCTGGGCATGGTATGAAAACAACCCAATAGCAGAGGTAAGAATCACAAATGAAGAGCCAAATACAATAACTGATGTAAGCGTGTCATTCTTTCTGGACAGTTATATGGGACAACCCTGGAGGTTTGCTCAAATACCGCGGCTTGCATCCGGAACAAGCATTGATGTTCCAATAACCGCTTTATTCAACGATGTTATGCTTGGTTTAACCGAAAATGTAAATGCAAACGGAGTTATTCAAATACAATACAGCAGTTTAGGTTCACAAAAGGAAGCTGTTTTTCCGATACAGATGCCGATATTTCACCGAAATACCCTTTCCTGGGATGATGACCGGCGCGCTGCCGCATTTGTTTCGCCGCGAGACAGTTCAGCCCGTATTTTTGCCCGTTATGTGCAAAATGTTGTTGATCTGCATATGCGCAGCCAGCAAAGGCTTGGCTTAAACGCTTCCGGCTTTGAAAACATTCCGGAAAATGTTCATTATGCGATTGCACTTTTTGAAGCGCTGCGTCTTTACGGCATTTCCTATGTTGTTGTTCCATCACTTTCGTTTGTAAATATGCAGGCCGATGAATCCGCTCTTGACAACGTCACGTATCCGTATGAAACGCTTTATTACCGCGGCGGTGACTGCACTTATCTTTCAATTTTATATTGTTCTCTGCTTGAAGCTCTCAATATTGAAACTGCGTTTATCACAATACCCGGACACCTGTACATGGCATTTGAAGTCGGCGATTCTGACTGGATGAAGGGTAATATCGATATAATTGAACTAAACGGGAAACGCTGGCTGCCGGTAGAAATTACAGTTCCGGAAGAAGGTTTTTTCCGCGCCTGGCGTATCGGCGCACGTCAGTGGAGAACATCAGGAATCGAAGCAGATATATTCCCTATTCGTGAATGCTGGGAAGTATATCCGCCTGTAACTATTTCCGCTTCTGTTGACTATCCGCCGGATATGCCTCAGGATACCGATATTATTCAGGCATTTTTAAAAGAACTTGCGGAATTTAAATAGTTGTAAAACCAAAAATAAATTTTTAAGTGATTTTATACTTCGCCTGGTTTTTATTATTACAACAAAGACAATAACAGATACAGCAATAATGCTAATCAAGGAAATAAATATAATACTGTAAATATTAATACCAGGGCTTGCGATTTCCGGATTAATTGTGGAAATAGCTGCTTCCTGCACAGAGATTTGTTTTTCATCTTCTTTATCATCATTAATTAAAGGTCTTATAGCAGGTTCTGTTTGCTGGTTTTCGCGTAACCCGGTAATTTCAATTGTTTCTTCCGGGATGTTCGGAATATAAACTGAAGCTGCCTGCGGAACCTGGACTTCCGAAATAATTTCATTTGTAATAAACAGAAATTCATTGGTTTCTGTTTCATTATTTTCTATAGATGTTTCCATTGCAATAAAAACAATTTCCTGTTCAATAATTTGATTAGGTGTCTTTAATACATTATCTTTGTTATCTGCATCAGAAATACCGGTTATAACAGCAGATACATCCAGTACTTTCGCTTGAGGTATCAAAGGTTCAGGAAACTCTGTCGCAAGTATAGTTGTCTCCTGCGGAACTGTCTGCGGTATTACTTGCGGTGTCACCTGCGGTATCACCTGCGGTGTTGTAGGCTGCTCTGGTTGTGTAGGTTGAGGAGTCACCTGCGGTGTCGCCAATTGTGTTGCCGGTGTCGTTGAAGGTTCTACCGGTTGCGGCTCCTGCGGTGTCACCTGCGGTGTCGCCAATTGTGTTGCCGGTGTCGTTGAAGGTTCTACCGGTTGCGGCTCCTGCGGTGTCACCTGCGGTGTTGTCGGCAGTACCGGTTGTGTAGTTTGAGGTATCATCGGTTGCGCTGCTGGTGTCGTATCTGGAATTGTTGGCTGTGCTATCTGTTGTGGCTCTTGCGGTGTCACCTGCGGTGTTGTCGGCTGTACCGGCTGTGTAGTTTGAGGTATCATCGGTTGCGCTGCTGGTGTCGTATCTGGAATTGTTGGCTGTGCTATCTGTTGTGTCTCTTGCGGTATCACCTGCGGTGTCGTTGGCTCTGTTTCCGGTTGTGTTTCCTGTGGTGTCACCTGCGGTGTAGGCTGTGCAATCACTGGTTGTGTTTCTTGCGGTGTCTCTTGCGGAGTCACCTGCGGTGTGGGCTGTGTTATCACTGGTTGTGTTTCTTGCGGTGTCACCTGCGGTGTAGGCTCTGTTATCACTGGTTGTGTCTCTATTGGCTTTGTTATCTCTGGCTGTGTTTCCTGTGGTGTCTCTTGCGGAGCTGGCTCTGTTACCTGCGGTGTAGGTTGCGGTGTCACTTGTGGTGTAACCTGCGGTGTTGCTGTCTGTATTACCTGCGGCGCCAGGATACCAGGGCGATTATCACCAGAAGCCTGAGAAGCTGATGTAATTTCAAACCTTGAACCGGAATTTAAGGCTATCTCCGGTCCATCATTCTTGATATAAGCTTCATATACAACATGAGTTTTAATATTCAATGCTTCAATAGCTGCAGCCATTGCATAAAAACGGGCTGTTGTTTCCTGTGTTTCCCGCAGAGTGCCTGTTGAAATTTCCTGTTCTGTTATAAAAAAATATGTTGTTATGATCTGCCAATCCAGAGGAAAGAAAAATTCACTGTTAATATCTATTGCCTGCTGCTGTGCAGTTTTTGCACGGGCGATAGCAGCATTAAGTTCTTCCAGGGCTATGCTGTCTGGAGGAACACTTTCTCTGTCAACTGCAGAACTGTCTGATTGCCCGCTTTGAAATACCGCCGGATCGTTTGCACATGTAAGCATAAAAATTACAATCAAAAAAAATAATGCAAATTTTATTTTACTCACATTTAGTCCTTTTTAGGCTGTTTAATCAAAATTTTATAACAGTTAAAACATAATTATATCTTAAATATACTATTTAACAAGTATATTTGCCAGTTTAACTTCTTCTCCGTCAGATAATTCTCCGGGAAGGATAACAGGATGATCTTGAACTGGCGGCAGCAGGAACCCTTCGTCCAGAAATTGATTAAACAATACCTCCCATTCACTATCTGAAACTTTATTTTTTAATAAAAGATATATTCCATTTTGATTCCATCGTGTGTTTTTTATAATTTTTGCGATTCGCAAATAATTAATATTTACACGCTCTGTTGATGCAAGAATGTCATTAATACCTCTTGTTGCTGCAGCAAGCAAAACCGGAGGAAGAAAATCACTTTCTGGAAGCTGCTTTATAATAGATGTTAAGTTTTTAAAAAATTGACTTTCTGCATCATTATTTTTTGATATATTATCCTGAAAAGCTGTTACACATAAACCTATTGGAAGTCCGTTTCTCCATGTCTGAATACAGGGCAATACAGGGACAATCATCGGCGTATCTTTTTCTGCAGCAAAAGGAGATAGATTGTCAGCAAAAGGCCGCCAGAAATTAATATGCGGAAAAGTCTTAATTAATACTGAAGGCGCAGCGGCATAAACCCTGAAATTATATCCGGGCAGCAGTTTTGACAGCGCCTTCAGGAATCTGCCATGTGTAAAGTGCGGATATGGCGTATAAAGACCGCGGCTTGCTGTGTTTTTAATTTCGCGTAACATGTTGGGCGGTGTATGACCCAAAACTGCCGCTCCGCCGTTCAGCCAAAGATCGACCAAACGCCGTTTTCCGAGGTAACTGTCTTTATCCGAAAGGTATAACCGGTAACCCCTTGCGCGTAACACATTTGGAATTCTGCGCAAAAGATAAAATTCACCGCCGTCAGGTATCTTTATAACTGCACTATCTGACATTAAAGCGTTATCTGTCATGCTGTAGGTTTTGTTATCTGTCATTAATGGCTGTCTCCCGCTTGTTTTGTTTACACTGTTTTTTATTCATCGCCGATTTTTTCATATGCCCTGCCCTGAAATTCTGACAAAAAACGTTTTTCATTGCCGTTGTCAAAACGGACATGTACAACAGGACCGTCATCGCTGCCGCTAACTTCCATAACTGCCCCATAACCGTGATCGTCATGGAAAAGCCGCTGTCCCCTGCTCCATCCCGCGCGCTCTTCAAGTTCCTTGTTTTTTTGCAAGTGATCTGATGAAGTTTTAACAGCAGCTTCCAGGTTAAACGGATTAAAACTTTGCCCTTGAATTGGTTGCCGTATATAGATTGAATTCGTTCTTTTTCCTATATGTCCCGGACTTTGGATTCGGTGCGCTCCCGCTTGATATCCTTTAATAAAATTCTGTTCTATTTGCAGACTGCTTCTGTCAATTTCACGTAAAAATAATGAAGGCTGTGTCTGCATGGTTCTGCCGAACATCCGCCTTTCAGCGCAGGTTGTAAAATAAAGCCTGTCCATTGCGCGTGTTGCGCCAACATAAAAAAGACGCCTTTCTTCCTCAAGTTCATCATCCTTTTTATCTTCTCTTGGAAAAATTCCCTGTTCAAGTCCTGTCATTATAACATGTTTAAATTCCAAACCTTTTGTATTATGAAATGTAATAAGCGTTACAGAATTTTGCATATTATTTTGTTTATTCGCTTCATCATTCATTGAGCGATCCAGTTCGATATCTTCAAGGAATTTCAGCAAACCTTCTGAATTATTTGAATATTCGCTTGCGCCGTTTAGCAATTCCTGCAAATTGTTAATTTTTGAATTTCCAGAAACTTCATCCTGCATTTCATGATATTCAGCAATTCCCGAGTCGACCAAAAGTTTTTCTACACAGACAGAAAGCCCCTCGCCGGATTTAAGTTTATCGGATTTTTTTGGTGATATTTTTGCTTTTTTATTTTTTGAAGATGGTTTCACATGGAGACTTTGAACCTTCGGTTCGCAAGGCGCAAAAGAGGGATTAATGGGATTGTCTAACAATATTTTTGCATCACTAATAATTTTATAGAAATCATTCAAACCTTTTCGTGCTTTTGTTGATATATCCAATTTATTTTTTTTTGTTTTCTGTTCACTGTTAACTGTTCCTTGTTCAAAACCTGCTTCTATTAAATCGATATTATGGGTAATCGCTTCTTCGACAACTTTATCGATTGTAATTCCGCCTACGCCTCTTGTTGGTTTGTTCACAACCCGCCGGAATGCAACTTCGTCTCTGGGATTAATAAGGAATGATAAAAGCGCAAGTGCATCTTTTACTTCTTCGCGTTCGTAAAATTTTAATGATCCAACAATTTTGTATGGAATACCTCTGCGTAAAAACATTGTTTCAAATCCTGCAGACTGTGCATTTGTACGGTAAAGAATAGCCCAGTCAGACCATGTTGTTTCTTTTTTTTTGACTGATGCTTCGATTTTATCTGCGCAAAAAGCAGCTTCTGCATTTTGTTCGGGAAGATAAGCAAGTACAGGTAAGGGACCTTCTCCCTTTTCGGAGCGAAGTGTTTTCCCTAAACGGCCATTGTTATAATCAACCACCGAGGACGCAGCTTTTAGAATCGGGGCTGTGGAACGGTAATTTTGCTCAAGCCGGATAATATCTGCTCCGTTAAATTTGTCAGGAAATTCAAGAATATTTTTTACTTCAGCGCCGCGGAACCGGTATATCGACTGGTCATCATCACCTACTACGCACACATATGTATCATCGCCGCAAAGTTCTTTTAATAGTTGAAATTGCGCCACATTTGCATCCTGATACTCATCAACCATGATGACAGAAAAACGTTCACGAAAACGCTGAGCAACTTCAGGGTGACTGCGTAGAATATCTACAGGTTTTTTAATCAAATCTCCAAAATCAACATTACCAATTTGCTTCATTCGTTCTTCATAGCGTTTATAAATTTCGCGGAATTTTTTATGATAATCAATTATTGCTACCTCAGGATCGTCAGGAGAAATAAAATAATCCTTTGCACGGGAAATATTATTGGCAATGTGTTTTACCTCGGTTCTTGATGAATTTTCCATGATTGACGAAAGGAGAGAAACAACATCATCGTCATCGTAAATTACAAAGCCTGAATTCAAACCGGCAAGATTTCCATTTCGTCTTAAAAACCAGGCGCCAAATGAATGGAATGTTCTGAGCATCGCATCGCCTGCTCTTTCCTCAATCTGTCGTGCACGTTCTGCCATTTCTCTCGCTGCTTTATTGGTAAATGTAACAGCTAAAATAGAGCGTGGATCCATTCCTTTTTCTCTTATCAAAAACGCAATCTTCGTCGTGATTACTCTGGTTTTACCCGATCCTGCGCCGGCAAGTATTAAAAGAGGTTTACCAGTGTGAAGCACAGCCCGCCTTTGTTCGCCATTGAGTGGTTCAAGGTAAGACGGATAAATTTCTGTATTCATTACCAGATTATATCAGAAATATCAAATTGAGTATCTGACATTTTTATTATCTGATGCTACTAGACTGTAACAGTTAAAAGATTAAAGAACTAATTCACATTTTTTCTCGCAGAGAGCACGGGGGAATAAGGGAACGCAGGGAATATTAAGAAAGTTTAATAATGAAATCTAGTACCATGTGTCAACTAAAAGTTATATAACTATTGGATATAACCTTTTCAGTTTAATTCTTGCATCTTCCGTTGAAAACTGCCAATCGACTCCCTTTTGTGTCTGGTTTCGGCGCGTA
>Ga0123356_10005297_pt1 | contig 13149 bp, 19 predicted proteins | sample TergutEmb28metaG_2_FD_92546 | JGI IMG/M metagenome (GOLD analysis project Ga0123356, IMG submission 92546) | Embiratermes neotenicus P3 segment gut microbial communities from Petit-Saut dam, French Guiana - Emb289 P3 | ecosystem: Host-associated > Arthropoda: Insects > Digestive system > Gut ... | reverse complement strand
GACTGCTATTCGGTAACCGCACGATCTGCGGGCGTGGTCGGCGCGTCGTTGTTCGGCCAACTACTGTGCTTGTTCCTGTTCCCTCAAAATCCTGACATTGTCATTGGCTATCTCGAGCACTTGAGACGGGTTTGATCCGTAGTGTGATGCGAGGCCGACGTCGATTCTCCATACGCGTTGGTTGCATTCGGAGTTGATGCCGTTCTTTTGTGGGGTGTGTCCGATGACCATCCGTTGCGCGCCGATTTGGCTCAGCATATCGGAGAGGGTTTGGCAGTCGGTGGGGTTGAGGTTGGGGGAGGAGAAGCGACGGCTCCATGTGGGGGCGTCGTCGTTGGACATGATTGTTGGGAGGTTGCGTGTGGTGTTGTTCATCCAGTTTTGGACGTCGCGGTTGATCTTGCCGATGCCGTATTTTACGTGTTTTGGGAGGACGCTTCCGTGAGCGAACACGGTGTTGTTGACCATGATGATGGTGTGGTGTTTGGCGAGTTGTTTGGCGTAGGGGCCGCCTGGTGCGAAGGCTAGGGCTCGTGGGATTTGGATTGTTGGTGTTTTGGTTTCGATGATTGGGTTTGGTGGTGAGACTACGTTTTCGAAGGTGGTGAAGCCGTTGTGGGTGACGTATCTGAAGTCGCCCTCGATGTTCATGACTTCGTGGTTTCCGATGAGGGTGTGGATGGCACCGCCTGATTGTTCTGCTTCGGATTGGAGGCGTTGAAATAGGTCCAGGATGGCTCGCTCGTCGTCGCCGCGATCTAGGATGTCGCCGGTTTGGACAAGGACTGCGTTTCCAGCGGACCACTTGTTGTTGTTATCGATGACGTTTGCTGTTCTGAGGGCTCGGATGGTGGCGTTCATGTCGCCGTGGAGGTCACCGATTGCTATGACTCTTCCTGTGGTGGTGAATCGGTAGGATGTGTCTTCTGGTTGGGGCTGCGCTTGGGTTGTTTTTGCTGTTGTGGATTGCGGTGTGGGGGTGATTTCTGGAAGTTTGCGTTCGCAGCTTGTGTTGAGGAGGATGAGTGCGATTGGGAGTAAGTGAAGGTGACGGGAGATAGTCATTGGTGGGTAACGTTGTGTGTGATGGTTGGTGTGTTTGGTTATTGTGGATTGTGATTGATAGGTGATGGGAAGATATTCGGACATGTTAGATAAGAAATATCGGGTTGGGGTGCTTGGTGCGACTGGGATGGTTGGGCAGCGGTTGGTGTCGCTGTTGCATGAGCATGCGTGGTTTGATGTGACGGTGGTTGCGGCGAGTGGGAGGTCGGCTGGGAGGGCTTATGCGGATGTGGTGAAGGGGCGTTGGTTTATGGGGTCGTCGATTCCTGAGAAAGTGGGATCGATGGTTGTTCGGGATGCGATGGATGTGGGTGGGGTGTCGTCTGATGTGGATTTTGTGTTTTGTGCGGTGGATATGCGTAAGGAGGCGGTGGCGGAGCTTGAGCTTGCGTATGTGAGGTCGGAGGTGCCTGTGGTTTCGAACAATTCGGCGCATCGGTTTACGGGAGATGTTCCGATGGTGATTCCGGAGGTGAATCCCGAGCACTTGGGATTGATTGAGTATCAGCGGAGGCGTCTTGGGGTGCGACGTGGGTTCATTGTTGTGAAGCCGAATTGTTCACTGCAGAGTTATGTTCCTGCGATTCATCCTTTGATGTGTTTTGGGCCGACTCGCATGGCGGTGTGTACCTATCAGGCTGTGAGTGGGGCTGGGAAGACGTTGGATCAGTGGCCGGAGATGGTTGACAATGTGATTCCGTATATTGCTGGCGAGGAGGAAAAATCGGAGCGGGAGCCGATGAGGATTTGGGGCTGCATTGAGGGTGGGGAGATAGTGCCGTGTGCTGAGCCGCTGATATCAGCGCAGTGCGTGCGGGTGCCGGTGAGTGATGGTCATTTGGCTGCGGTGTTTGTGTCGTTTGCGAACAAGCCTGGACGTGAGGAGATTCTGAAGCGTTGGAGTGAGTACGAGGGGCGGCCGCAGATGTTGGGGCTACCGAGTGCGCCGACCCCGTTTCTGACGTATTTCGACGATGCTGGGAGGCCGCAGCCTTTGTTGGATCGTGAGGTTGGTGGTGGGATGGGTGTGTCGTTGGGGCGATTGCGAGGCGACAGTTTGTTCGACTATCGGTTTATCGCTTTGTCGAACAACACGATTCGTGGTGCAGCGGGTGGAGGGATTCTGACAGCGGAGCTATTGGTGCATGACGGGTTCATTGTTCGAGGATAGGTGGTCGCAGGTGTTGAGTAGCGGCGGATGAGGCGAGCGGGCTGAGCTTGGTCAGTACTGGGATGATCAGTACTGGGACCATGGGGTGGGCATGAACAGCAGAATGAACAGGAGCAGACACGCGACGGCGATGATCTTTCTTGTTCGGGATAGTTGTCCGGGTTCGACTGGGGGATGGTTCTTTCCAGACAGGAACTTCAGCAAGAACAGGAATCCGAACCATGCGAGCCAGAACACAGACATCTCGATCGCTCGCATGACAGCTTCAGCCAGGGATTCTTTCGCAAGAGTGGTAATTAGCTGGTAGGTGAACAGCGTTGCGAAAACCGCGAGCAGTCCGAAGTGGACGTACTTTGCGACTGTGTTTTGGCGGCTATCGAGAAGGGCGTATGCGACATGGCCGCCGTCGAGTTGTGCGACTGGGACTAGATTGATCATGGTGATGAGCAGTCCGACCCAACCAGCGAATGCGGTGGGGTGGAGGAATACGTCGCTGCCGTTGGGGATTGGACCGATGGTTGCGTATTTGATGATTGAGTAGAGGATGCATTGTCCTTCGAGGATGCCGTGTCCGGTGATTTCGTTGACTTCGGAGTGGAGCAGTCCCCAGATCAGAATTGGGATGGATGCGGCGAGACCGGCGAGAGGTCCTGCTGCCCCGATGTCGAGCAGTGCGTTCCTTGAGTCGATGCGTTTTCGCATGAGGATGACTGCACCCATTGTACCGATGGGCGAGATGGGCATTGGGATGAAGTAGGGGAGTGACGCGGGGACTTTGTGGATGCGGGCGGCGATGAAGTGTCCGAATTCGTGTGCGAGTAGGATTGTTAGGAGTGGGACGGCGAATGTCCATCCTTTCGTCAGTTCGGAGATGGTGATGGGGGTGTCGCCGAACAGGACTTCTGGGTTGCCTGCGATCATGCAACTGAGCACGGTGAGCAGGAATAGGGTGATGTGGATGGCGTATCGATGTGGGCGTGTTTGGTTTGGTGGGTGTGGATTGTCTGTGAGGTTTGGGGGGCTCGACTGTGTTGGGATTGGTGTTGGCGTTGGGGTTGGAAGTGCGGTTGGTGGTTGTGGTTGTGGTGGTGTCATTTTGGATTGTTGGTTGTTAATTCTTGTCGGGTGACTTCGGCGAGAATGTCGAGTTGGGGGCCGAGGCTGGCGTCGAGTTCGCCGAAATCGGTGGTGAATTTGATGCAGCCTCTGGATCTGGATGGGTCTGGAGTGATTTGGATTTGTTGGGTTGGTAGTTTGAGGGAATCGAAGTGCAATTGCAGGGGTGGGATATCGTTGGGGTGGGCTTGGACTGTGATGGTGTTTGATCTCCATAGGTGTGTCATGGCTTGTTTCGCGAGGTCGACGACTATGGTGGGGTCGATCTCGATGGCTTTTCCGATGAGGCGTTCGGCGAGTAGTCGGGCGATGGCGATGCTTCGGTCGATGGAGTCACTGTCGGTGTTTGCTTGTTGTGATTTGAGTTGGAGCCAGGCGTTGGCGAGTTTGGTGGATCCTTGTTCGATGCCTTCTTGGTAGCCTTGTTGTTCTGCGTTGGCTCGGATTTGCTTGGCGTCTTCTTCGGCCTGTAGGCGTGTTGATTCAGCCTCTCGTTTTGCTGCGGACACGATTTCGGCTGCGGCGACTGTGGCGTCGAGTCTTTCTCGGGCGACTATTCTTCCTTGTGGTGTGGGGGTTGGTTCGGGGGTGCAGTTTGTGGTTTGGGGTGGTTTCGGTGTGGTGGTTGTCGAGTTGTATGACTCGCCCCGGATGATGCGTCCTTGGCGTGGTGTCATGACTGGTGAAGTGGTGTTGTGGTTGGAGGTTGTGCGCTGGGGTTGGTCGGTGTTTGCAGCGCTTTCGGTTGTCATGACATGCCCCATTCGCCGATCTGTTGGGTGATGGTTTGGAGGAGGGATGCGAGGGTTGTGGCTCGTTTGTGTCGGGAGTTACTTCGGAGGGGTTTGGTGATGCTTGATATCTGGTTGGAGTCGGCGATGTTGGCGAGGATGTCTTCGTACTGGGCGTTGGGGCCGTCGAGCATGTACAGGATTGCGGCTGCCGTGTGGGCGCTTGCGAGTTGGTTGTTTTCGGGTTCCATCAGTTGGTGTGTGTGGTTGGCGGTTTGGTGTTGTTTGGTTGGCGGGGTTAGTTGTCGGGATTGGTTGGGTTGGTGATTGGGATTTGGTTTGGTGGTGGTGGGTCTTGTTGGTTTTGGGTGGGTGCTGGGGAGGATGGTTCGATGGGTGGTGGGGTTTCGCTTCCGCTGCCGCCGCATGCTGACGTTGTTGTGATGGCCAGAGTGATGGCGAGATTGATAGTGATGGTGAGAGCTAGAGCGAGTGTTGGTGTGGTGGCTGGTTTTGGAGTGGCCATGGGGGTGTTTGCGTGGGTGTGGGGCATGAGTTGTCCTGGTGGGCTTTTGTATGTCTTGAAAGCGTTAGGATGCAAGCAGGGGATTGGTTGGTGACTGGCGACAAGTGTTGAGGATTGTTGGTATGTGGGTGGGTGATGATTGGTCGAATAACAGGCGTGGTTGTTGACTGTGGTGTTGAGGGGGATGTGATTGTTGATGTGGGTGGGGTTGGGTATGAGTTGACTGTTCCGCAGGGGACTTTGGGGGAGGCAGTTGGGTTGGGTGATGGTTTGGTGACGTTGTATGTGCATACGCATGTTCGGGAGGATGCGTTTGTGTTGTATGGGTTTAGTAGTTTGGTGGGGCGTCGTGTGTTTCGTGTGTTGTTGGGTGTTCCGAATGTTGGTCCGCGGTTGGCGATGTCGGTTTTGTCTGTGTTGTCTGTGGGTGAGTTAGCGCGGGCTGTTGAGGCTCGTGATGTTTCAGTGTTGGTGAGGGTTCCTGGGGTTGGGAAGAAGTTGGCGGATCGGTTGGTGTTGGAGTTGGCGGGTAAGCTGTTGTTTGCGTTGGAGGGCGAGGTGGTGTCGAAGGTGGTTTCGAGTGTGGCGGGGAAGGTGGGAGATCAGGTGGTGAAGGGGTTGACGCGGTTGGGTTACAAGGTTTCGGAGGCGGAGTGGGCGGTGGGGATGTTGGGTGGTTCGGTGGAGGAACGCGCGGTTTCGGAGGTTATTCGGGATGCTTTGGCGCTGTTAAGTAGGTGAGGTAGAGAAAATCTGGGCTGCGTTCTTGACGTGTGGCTGTGCTAGGCGATAATCGCGGCCGCTTGTATTCAAACGAGCCATTTCAGCTAACGAGTAGCATCGGTGATGCATCAATGTCGGTGCACATCTACGCGAATGACTAGTGAGTTATTAGGAGGTAATCGGTGATCACGTGTTCGAAGTGTGGGAAGGAGAACCAGGATCACTACAAGTTCTGCCTTGGGTGTGGGGCGGAACTTCCCCGTGAGGCGGCTGCTCCAAAGCCGTTTGCGCCGCGAACTCCAGAGCATGGAATGGAGAAAGCTCCAGCGGACCGGGGGGTGTCAGCAATCCAGCGACCAGCTAGAGCCACCGCACCAGCGCCAGCCCAACCAGCACCGTCGATAGCCCAACCGTCGGCTCCACCGACCCCGGGATTCGGTGGGCTTGGCGGTCCAGGTGCTCTTGGACCAGCGCCAGCACCGGCGTTTTCGCCACCGCAACCAGGTGCAGGACCAGTCCCTGGGATTGGCGCGCCGCCACCGTCACCGGGACCGTCACCGGGACCAGCACCGGGACCGCATATGGGGACGCCCTCTCAAGCAGGATTGTCGCCATTCGCGCCCCCGGGGCCGCATGCTGGTCAGCACTCGCCACCGCACGGTGGGCCCCAACTGGGACCGCCACTGGCATCGCAACTGGCACGGCAGCCAGCACCGCATCCGCCAGCTTCCGCGATGTCGCCAGCCGGGCCCCAAGATGCTCCCCTCGGTACACCTCACCCGGCACCTCACGGGCCATTGGGGGGTGCTCCGCCGCCTAGGTTTGCGCCGGTTGCGCGGCCGGGTCCAGCACCAGCATCGGTGGCCTTTTCGGCTCCCAAGCAGCAGCCAGCGTTCGCGCCGCGTCCCGGTGCCGAAGCTGCGCCGCCGCCGTCTCCGCCGCCGTCTCCGCCGTCACCGCCCTCGCGCATGCCAGACCCTCCAGCCGAGCCGCGAGCATCTGGTGATGAGATGGTGACTTGTCCGCAGTGTTCCCATGTGAATTCGACGGCATTCAAGTTCTGTGCTTCCTGTGGATTTAACCTATCCAAGGTTCCAGCAAAGGCCTTGGGTGCTCCTGCCCCTGGTGGTGTTGTTCGGGGTTCGGATCCTTCGGTGAAGTGGAAGTTGACAGCGAAGCGTCCTGACGGGACCGACGCCGGTTCGTATGATGTTCCCCCGTCGAAGACGGTAATTGGGCGCGATACTGGCGGGATATTTGGGGCGGATCTGTATCTATCGCCGCAGCATGCGAGTTTGACTGTGCGTGGGGCGAAGCTGCTTGTTGAGGACGAGGGCTCGCTGAATGGCACGTACATCAAGCTCAAGCGTGAAGTTGCGGAGCCGTTGTCCGATGGTCAGTTCTTCAGGATTGGTCAGGAGATCATTCGGTTTGAGAAGCTGCATCCGCAGCCGCCAGTTGACGGTGTTGAGATATTGGGGAGTCCATCGGCAGGGATTGTTGGCCGGATAGTTTTGGTGACTGGTCGTGAGACGGATGGGAGTGCGTGTCCGGTGCCGACGTTGGGGATTCACATTGGCCGGGAGCGTGGGCATGTGATGTTTCCAGAGGATGGGTATGTGTCGGGGCTGCACTGTTCTTTGTCGGTGAAGGACGGTGAGGTTTATCTGACTGATCTCGGCAGTTCGAATGGCACGTTCGTGCGTCTGACTGGATCGCGAGAAGTTGCGAATGACGACATTCTGTTGATGGGGCAGCAACTGTTCCGCGCCAATGTCTGAGAGTTGATTCCACAAAAGGTTGATGAGGCTGTGTGAGATGGCGCGGCTCCGTTATCGGGGCCGCGTTGCTGGTTGGAGGCCATATTGGATATATCGGCGACGATGGATCATCGGGACATTCAAACGATACGGGTGGTGGCGGCGGTTGTTGAAAGCAACGGCCGATACCTGATCACGCAGCGGCGATCGACCGCCGTTCTACCGTTGATGTGGGAGTTTCCAGGCGGGAGGGTCGAGGATGGTGAGACGGATTCGGAAGCGCTTCACAGGGAAGTGCGGCATCGCATTGGGGTTGATATCGCGGTGGGACAGCTCATCTCTTTTGTCTCGCATCCGTACCAGAACTACGTGGTGGACATGTATCTGTATGAGTGTCGGCTGACGCGTGGTGAGCCGACTCCGAAGAATGTCAACGCATTTCGTTGGGCTGCCAGTGCCGAGTTCGATCAGTACCCGTTTACGCCTGCTGACGAGGCGAGTATGAACAAACTCTTGGGACTGACATGAGTCCGTGTGTGTTGGTTGAGCAAGAACCGTTGACAACTACCGTTGACAACTATTCCCAGGCGCGTTATCTGGCGCGCCTCCATTAATCTGTGGGTCGATCCTGTCGACCTGACTTTCGGCTCGCCTCTGCGGGCACACTGAAGCGCATGCGAAAGGCATCTGCGAAAGGCACCAAGCCATGAATCGAACGTTCTCCGCCAACCCCGCCGAGGCAATGGCCTCAAGGGAGTGGTGGGTCGTTGACGCCGAGGGCAAATCACTCGGCCGTCTTGCCAGCGAGGTTGCGAAGATCTTGCGGGGTAAACACAAGCCCACATTCACTCCTCACGTCGACACAGGTGACTTCGTCATCGTCGTCAACGCTTCGAAAGTAAAACTCACGGGGTCGAAACTAGACAAGAAGCAGTACTACAGACACTCCGGTGCCCCAGGAGGCTTCCGCGCCGAACCCTACAGACTGCTAATCGAGCGCAAGCCAGAACTGCCCATTCAGAAGGCCGTCAAGAACATGCTGCCGAAAAACGTCCTGGGACGTCAGATGATCGGCAAGCTCAAAGTCTATGCATCATCAGACCATCCACACGCGGCACAGAAACCGCAATCACTCGAGATCTGAGCACCATGCCTACTGAGAACAGATTCTATGCCACAGGCAAAAGAAAAAGCGCCGTCGCGCGCGTCTGGCTGAGCAACGGCTCCGGGCAGTTCATCGTCAACAACACCCTTGCCGACGACTACTTCGAACGCGAGACAACTCGAATGATCTGCCGCCAATCCCTCGAACTACTCGAGGCGATTGAAAGCTTTGACGTATGGGCCACCGTAAAAGGCGGAGGGCACAGCGCGCAAGCCGAAGCCCTGCGGCATGGAATCGCCCGAGCACTGATCGAGCAAGAACCCGACCGTCGAGCAATGCTCAAACGAGCCGGCTATTTGACTCGAGACGCTCGTGAGAAGGAACGCAAGAAGTACGGACAGCCAGGGGCCCGAAAGCGCTTCCAATACTCGAAGCGCTAAGCAGCGACATCGACACTGCCAACCCGAATCGTTGGCAGCTACCGTCCTTCGCAGCGCAGCCCCCGGAGCACGCAGCTCGACAGACCTTGGAGACTACATGAGGCGGTACTCGTGGACCTCAGTCTGTGATACCCACTCAGCACGTGACAGCCACGTCTGGCGCAAGTCAGCGCACAACTTGAGGAATTACTCGAGCATGGTTCAGCACACCCGACGCGCTTTGTTTCGGATCGCAACCGCGGTGCTTTTGTTGTGTGTCGCCTCGGCCTGTGCTTCCACATCGGTGAGTTTTCGACGCGGCCCTCGTGAGTATGTTGCCTCGGACTATCCGCTAGTTCTCAAAAGATGGACCCGCCACGGCCAGCTAATCGTGGCCTCCGAACTCGACAGCCTCCTCGACGTCACAGCCACATTCGAATCCTACGATTTTCGATGGGCTTATGTCGTGCGCTACGCCCAGGACTATCGGCTGACCGTTGACCAACGGAAGCACCTGCTTGTGAGTACCCTCGCCGAAACCGAGGAACATCACCAGTTCTACGTGGCACTGCATGGAACCAAGTGGCGGTGGTCAGAACTAGACAAACCAAACTCCGCGTGGATCGTCAGGTTGATCGACGACGTCGGAAACGAGACAGCACCCCACGAGATCACCAGCATTCGAAAGCCAGGGGCGATCGAGATCACATACTTCCCGTACACAACCCCTTGGCGACGTGTCTATCGCATTCGCTTTCCAGTCACATCAGCCACAGGGCAGCCCACCATTTCCAAAGAGGCATCTTGGTTTGGGCTGAGGTTCGCCGGAGCGCAGGGAAATCAGGAATTGCGATGGGAGATCGACCAGCTTGATTGACGCTACTTATCCGTGACGACGTACAGTTTTCCGTCGTCCGAAGCAGCAAGCAAGGTGCCGTCGGAAATCAGAACGATCGGCGCATCCATGTCGCCGCCAGTTCCAATTTTCCATCGCAGCTCGCCGCCAGGGGTTAGCGAGTAGATCGCGTTGTCCTGGCCACCGAAGTACAGATTCGCGTCGATGTCCTCGACCGGAGACCCATGCACGCCGTGTTCCAAAGCGCCGGTACCAGGCACCCGAAAACTCCAAAGCTGTTCGCCAGTCTCCCCATTGAGACAGACAACCTGCGGAGACGGACCGTAGGTTCCAGCGACGACATCTTGGGAACGTGTCACCGTGAGCCCATTGCGCACATGCCCATTGACCGCGGTCTTCCAGATCAACGCGCCCGACATCTTGTCCAGCGCGACCACCGAACCACCGTCGACGCCGACGTAGACATATCCGCGTTCGCCAATTGATGGAGCACAGTCAATGTCAGCGTCGACATTGACCGCGAATCGTATGGCACCTGAGTGTTCCACTGCGTAGATGCGGTGGTCTTGTGCGCCGATGAAGACGGTGCCGTCGGAGTCAACTGCTGGCGACGAGTACATTTTTCGATTCGCGCGGACGCGCCACAAGACGGTGCCGTCGGTACGGAGTGAGTACAGGGTTTTGTGGGCTGCGAACACGATGGTGTTGTTTGGAGTGAGTGTGGGGGAAGTGTCAGCGTCGCCGTCAGTGGCAAGGGACCAACTGAGTTTTCCTGACGACGATATGCAGTCGAACTTTCCTTTGTTGTTTGGTGGTTTCGATGAGCCTGCGTCGGCACCGATGAAGATCTGGTTTCCGATGATGAGTGGGCTTGAGTAGATGCGGGATTGCAGGTTGGAGGTGAACGCGGTGGAGCCGTCGCGACGGATGCCGTGGATGTTCCCTGCCATGGTGGCGACAACGATGGTGCCGTCGGGCAGGATTGCCGGTGATGTTTGGATTGGGTCTTTGAGGTCGGCGAGGATTTCGAGGGATGGGGATGATGGTCCTTTGAATGGGCTTCTGTTTCTGTGTGCTGGGTCCAGGTGGAACATTGTTGGGGGGCCGGAATGAACAATTGCGTTGGGATCTGGAAATCTCGTGTGAGTGGCGGTTGGTGGTGGGCCTTGGATTGCTGAGCCGACGGGGAGGATGAGGTGGATCTGTGGGATTGGTTTGTTTGCGGCCCGGTGTTTGAAGAACAGGGTTGTGGCGAAAAGACAGGCGACAATCCCGGCGACGATCCCGGCGACAATCCCGGAGGCAATGCAGGCTGATGCAATCAGTTGGAGTGGTTTTGGGTTCACGCTGGATGGTGGGCAGGCTGCTAGTAGGGAGTGAGCGCGTTGTCTGTGGCTGCCGGGAAAGATTGCCTAATGGCTTCGGCGACGCCGGTTCGGCATGGGTACTCAGATGGGCGGCGTCGAGCTAGCCATCCCACGAGGGTCAGGGCGGCCTGATGCACTTGTGGTGGAGTGTCGTGGACACTGATGGCGTAGACGACGTCTGCGATGAGTGCTGTACGTTTATTTTCGTCCAAACGCGTTTCCCCGTTTTACGTTGGATGTGTTGGTTGGTTGGTGTGGCTATGAACGGCGTTGCGTGGTTTGTCATGTTTCGGTGCTGAGTCAATGTTCTAAGATGTCGAAGAGTGAACAAAGTGAGTCAGCACGTTTCGTGCCCAGTGCGGTTGTCTGCACTTGTGCATATTGGGTGACTACATAGGGTCGATGAGTACTTCGCGATCTTTGGCACCCATAGAAGGACCGACAAGGCCTCTTTTTTCCATCATTTCTACGATTTTTGCCGCGCGGTTGTAGCCGACACCCAGTTTGCGTTGGATCCACGACGTTGAGCATCGTCGTGTTTGCGCAACCATCAAAACTGCCTCGTCGTACTTGGAATCCTGCTCGGCATCGTCATTCGCAGAGTCACCGTCGTCATCGCGCGGCTGAAGAATGGAATCGTCATAAGTCGGCTCGCCCTGCGCGCGAAGGAAGCTAGTGACCCGTTCCACTTCCTCTTCGCTGACGAACGGGCATTGGACACGTCGCGTCTCGCTAGACCCATTGAGTTTGACCAACATGTCGCCGCGTCCGAGGAGGTGTTCAGCACCCTGCTCGTCGAGGATGATTCGGCTGTCATTGCGCTGGGTGACTTTGAAGGCGACTCGAGAAGGGAAGTTGGCTTTGATCATGCCGGTGATGACGTCGACGCTGGGTCTTTGTGTGGCGAGGATGACGTGCATTCCTGCTGCCCGGGCTTTTTGGGCTAGTCGCGCGATTGATGCTTCGACTTCCTTTCCTTGTTGCATCATCAGGTCGGCGAACTCATCGACGACTGCCACTATGTAAGGCAGTTTTTCTGGGAGTTTGGGGGGGGCTGCTTCGACCCCGAATTCGATGACTGAACCGTCTTCGGAGGTGAGAACCTTCGGTTTCGGAATCTCAAATCCTGGGACCTCGCCAGCATGCACGCGTTTGACCCATGCGTTGTAGGTCGTGATGTTCTTGGTGCCAGCGTTGGCGAGCAGTTGGTATCGGCGTTCCATCTCATCCACCGCCCATTTGAGTGCGTTGGCGGCTTGCTTCATGTCGGTGACTACCGGGAGCAGCATGTGTGGGATGCGGTCGAAGGATTGGAGTTCAACGACTTTGGGGTCCACCATGAGGAGTCGGAGGTCGTCGGGGGATCGACGGCACAGTAGGCTGACGAGCATGACGTTGAGTCCGACGCTTTTTCCGGCCCCGGTGGCACCTGCTACGAGCACGTGGGGCATTGAAGATAGGTCGGCGTAGAATGGTTTTCCGACGATGTCGCGTCCCAGGACGACGGGCAGCGGGGCTTTCATTTCTTGGAATCGTCGGTCTTCGATGAGGTCTCGCAGGCTGACAGATTTGCGGGTGCGGTTGGGGATTTCGAAGCCGACGCGTTTCTTGCCCGGGATCGGTGCGATGATGCGGACTTGGCTGCCCAGACTCATGGCCATGTCGTCGGCGAGGGATGCGATCTTGGAGACTTTTGTGCCGGCTTCCGGTTGCATTTCGAAGGTTGTGACGGTTGGGCCTGGGAGTATTTCGTGGATCTGTCCGCGCACGCCGTAGTGGTTGAGGGTGGTGATGAGTTGTTCGGCGTTGTCGTTGAGCTGTTGTTGGAGTTGTTCATCGACGATGACTGTCGGGTCATCGCCTTCGTCGAAGAGGTCCACAGGCGGCAGTTGGAAACCGGATTCGGAAGTGTTGCGAATGCGGGAGGCTGCCTTCTTGATTTCGGCGACTGCCGATGAGTCCACGATCACTGGGTTGTTGTTTGATGGGGTGGCATCGTGGGCTGATGGTTCGGCGGCTGAGTGACTGTGCGATGCGATGGCGGGCGGATTTTGTGAGGCGGGCTTTTCGATGGGTAGGCTGGCTTGTTTGGTTGGCTTCTTGATACTGGGCTTCGCTTTCGCGGTGCTTTTAGTGTTGTCCGATGTTGTAGATGCTTGATGCTGCTCGGGGGACGAGTCGATTGGTGTTGTTGTTCGCAGTGCGGGCGGTGCGGCGATACCTGTCGATGACGGTGGTTCTGGTGTCTCGGTCGGTGTTGGTGTTGGAGTGTTGTGGATGGGGTGGTGGCACGGCGGTGGATGCGGGCTG
>Ga0123356_10005295_pt1 | contig 13153 bp, 8 predicted proteins | sample TergutEmb28metaG_2_FD_92546 | JGI IMG/M metagenome (GOLD analysis project Ga0123356, IMG submission 92546) | Embiratermes neotenicus P3 segment gut microbial communities from Petit-Saut dam, French Guiana - Emb289 P3 | ecosystem: Host-associated > Arthropoda: Insects > Digestive system > Gut ... | reverse complement strand
ATGGGTTATTACATGATTGTATACCTTGCAGCACTCCAGAATATCCCCAACGAACTGCATGAAGCGGCAAGCATCGACGGCGCTTCCGGTTTTAAATTTTTCTGGCGGATTGCATTTCCGCAACTAACACCTGCAACATTTTTTGTAGTTCTGATGCTTACAGTAAATAGTTTTAAATCTTTTGATATTATTTTTGCCTTAACAGAGGGAGGACCGGGAACTTCCACCACTCTGATTAGCAATTACATTTATAACAGAGCATTTATCGCATTTGACTATGGGCAAACCAGCGCTGCGGCAATGATTCTTCTTGTCATTGTAGCAGCTTTTACATTTTTCCAGTTTAAACTGGAAAAAAGAATTTCACAGGAATAAAAAATGGTATACAAAGAAAACATAAAAAAACATCTGGCAATTTATATTGGTCTAACAATCATAACACTGCTTACTCTTTTACCATTAATCTGGATGCTTTCGTCATCGTTAAAACACGACGCCGATGTTTTTTCGCTGCCAATCCAGTGGATTCCCTTAAATCCGGTTTGGAATAATTTTATAGAAATATGGCAAAAAATAAACTTTGCCTTGTTTACATTTAACTCTTTTAAACTTTCCATAATTGTAACCATTATTCAGGTTCTTACATCCAGTTTTGCCGCTTATGGATTTGCAAAATGTGAATTTAAAGGCAGAGATATACTTTTCTTTATTTATGTAGCCAGTATTGCAATTCCCTGGCAGGTTTATATGCTTCCGCAGTATGTAATGATGGGAAAGATGGGGTTAACAAATACGCACACTGGTTATATTTTAATGCAGAGTTTTATTGCATTCGGCGTGTTTCTTATACGTCAGTTTTATATTTCAATTCCTAATGAACTTTTAAATGCTGCAAGAATAGACGGACTTACCGAATATGGAATTTATTTCAGGATTATTCTGCCTCTTTCCAAACCAGTCATTGCAACATTGACAATATTTAGTTTTGTAACCATCTGGAACGATTTTATGGGACCTATGATCTATTTTGATTCCATTGGTTTAAGAACAATTCCATTGGGCATTAGAATGTTTCTTGGGCAATATTCAACAGAATACGGACTTGTCATGGCGGCTTCTGTAGTTTCACTAATTCCGGTATTTATTGTGTTCCTTTTCTTTCAACGATTTTTTGTACAAGGCATTGCGACAAGCGGCCTAAAGGGGTAAAAATGAATAAAGAAAAATGGATTGATAATTTGATGGGCAGAATGAACATTAACCAGAAAGTAGGACAGCTAATGGTTTTTGGTTTCTGCGGAACAACCATAACGCCTGATGTAACAGAATTAATAAAAAAATATCATATTGGCGGATTAAGGATTAGCAACCGGTTAAGATGCCTTACGCTTTTAAATGATATAAAACCCGGCGAGCAACCGGATGAAAGCACACGGCGTTCAATTATCAGATCAACCGGTAAAAACAGGGATTATTCGCTTATAGATAAATGCACTTCGGCTACTGCAGGAGAATATGCCGGGGTTCTTAACAAGCTGCGCACAATTGCACTGGACAGAGATTTGGGAATACCTTTGCACTTTACAGTTGATCAGGAAGGAAACGGCAACGATGATATGCTTTTCGGACAGCGGCTGTTCCCGGGACCAATGGGGTTGGCATCCAGCGGGGATACAGGCCTGGTTTACCGTACTGCTCTGGCAATTGGAAAGCAGCTTCGTGCGTTGGGCGTAAACATGATGCATTCGCCATGCCTTGATGTTAATACAAATCCTAAAAACCCGGAAATTGCCAACAGAGCATATGCAGATAACCCAGAAGATGTCGCAAAGTACGCTTTGTTTACACTAAAAGGGTTTCAGGAAACGGGTATTACCGCTACAGGCAAACATTTTCCAGGCCGCGGAGAATCAGAGGTAGACTCGCATTTTGGTCTTCCCATTGTAAATCTGGACTATAAAACTCTGCTGGAAAAACATGTTTTCCCCTATAAAGCATTAATTGCAGCAGGTTTGCCGGCAATTATGATAGCGCACTCATGTTACCCAGGGCTTGGAATAAATAAAATTCCCGCAGGGATGTCCAAAGAATTAATAGATAATTTCCTGCGCGGTGAATTGGGGTTTAACGGTGTTATTACAACAGATAACATGACAATGGGCGGAATATTAAAACAATACGAGATGAGCGATGCAATTGTAGAAACATTAAAAGCCGGCTGCAATCTTATTTTAATGAGAGATGAAAGCCCTATTCGTTTAAAAAAAATCGAAAAAGTTTTAAATGCAGTAAAAACTGGTGAATTAAGCGAAGAAACAATCGATAATTCTGTTAAACGCGTATTGGCAATGCGCTGGGATATGGGAATAATAGAAAACGGCGGAATTGTTGAACCATCAGGCGCAGATTCAATAATAAATGACAAGTTTGTAATAGACACAGCTATAGAAGCGGCAAAAAAATGCATTATTGTTTTAAGAGATCGTGAAAAGCTGCTGCCTATAAATCCTGAAAAAAAGGTCCTGCTTATAGAACAGATTTACCATACGCATTTGGAAGCAAATAATTTTTACTGTCACCCCGGAATGTTATGGGAAGAAATGTGCGAACATTCACAAAATGTAACATCTGTAGAAGTATCCGCTTCTCCTTCACTGGAAGATAAAGAAAGGGTACGTGTTAGACTTAACGAAGCAGATACAGTTGTGTTTACAAATTATTACGATCATAAAAGCGCATCTAACTACTATGACTTTTTAATTGAACTGTATAAAGAAGGTAAAAAAGTAATTCTTGTAAGCAACACTGTTTACGAGCTTACAAATCCGCCAGGATTATCTACAGTCGTTGTTGTTGGAACGCCTTCGGGACGGGAAAATTTAAAAGCGGCTGCAGAGCTACTGTACGGTAAAATTACAACGGGAAAGTAAACTTAAACGCTAAGCCGGAATCCGTTGAATTAACATTGATAGTGCCGCGGTTTTCTTTTACCAGATCCTTAACAAGGCTAAGACCAACTCCCCTGCCTGCTGCCTGGCTGGTTTCCCTGGCTGTTGAAAACTCCGGTGTAAAAATAGAGCCTAAAAGAATTTTCTTGTCTACTGGTTTGCCGGGATTTAACTGAAGATATTTTTTCTTTATCTTCTGCCAGTCAAGTCCGGTGCCGTCATCAGAGTAAGATACTTCGGCTTTACCGTTTACTTCTTTTATGCTGTAAGTTAAAAGTCCCTGCGGACTTTTCTTCTTTGCGATTCTTTCGTCTATGGACTCAATGCCGTGGTAAATGGAATTTCTTACGCACTGATACAGTATATCTTTGATTGGTTTGCGTAATTTAGTTTCCAGAATATCAAGGTCTATTTGTCCTGCCTGAATTTTAACTTTTTTATGAGCCTCGGCTGACAATTTATCTACCGCTTTTGTCAGAGAACTAATAAGAATTGTATCCATCTGGTTCGTAGTTTTGTAAGCGCTGATTTTCTTGGTAATTGCTATGTAGGAATCCATTTCCTGCATAAAAGTTTCTACTTTAATTGCCAAACCAAGAACATCATTTACAAATACAGTATCTTTATTGGATATGACTTTAATTTCGTCTTCAAGCGTATGGAGCTTATTGGCAAGGCTTTCCAGATCCAGAATAACAGCATTGGATTTAATCGCATGAACATACTGGAATATTTTGGTAACAACCTGCTTTTCCGACAATGTACGATCTTTTAAAACAACGTTAATGGCGTTAAAGTTTGATTCGGTATCTTCTACAAAGTTCTGAAACACCATAGGATCAATCTTTATAACATCGAACATGTTCTTCATTTCCAGTTCCTGCAGGTTTTTCTGGGTCTGGAGCTCAAACTCAATTTGTTTTTCTCTTGTAATATCCTGAATCATTCCGATAATTACAGGATCAGAAGCAGCCTGTTCTATTAACTGGAACTTTGTCTGCAGAAATTTAATATCATCGTCTACTTTATATTCAAATTCAGAAATCGGGTTTGCAGCGTCCAGTACTTTGGAGGTTTTTGTTTTGGAAAAAACCATTGCAAAATAACCTTTCATAATCTGAAGCTGCTTACTGTCAAATGAACCCTGAATAACGTCCAAAAAGTTTTTACCTGTAAGATCTGAATCGTAATATGAAAGAATGGAAATTAATGTGCGTGAATACTGGGGAAGAATAATTAGGTCTTTATCCATAAGGAAAATTCCCTGATCCATGTTATCCTTCATGGTTTGAATCATGTCTCTTTCCTGGGCAAGTTCCGCCTTAAGCTCATCTTCTTTGCGATCTTTCAGAATACTGATTCTTTCGTAAATGATTGATAAACTTGCAATAAGAATGTAAGCGCCGATAAATCTTATCTGTACTTCGTTACCGGATGTAATTGATTCAAGCGTTGTAGCTGTTGGTGTCCGTGCAAATAACAGGAATACCATAGTGCCAAGAACCATTATCGATTCAATAATTCCTACTGTCATCTGACAAAGGAAGATAACGATTGGAGGAAAAGCGAAAATCCATATCGCTGCCCAAAGGTTAAGATCGCCAAGATACAAAAGATAGCAGCAATAAGCGCCAAAGACTGTTACAGGGAATACAGGAACAAATTTCAGCGGTATCTTTGAACGAATCATTATAAGAGCCATTAAACATAAAAAGGCAATACCAAAGTCCATTATCGTTCTTGTGATGTCGGTATTTATTAATGTGATACCAAGAATTACAAGAGGAAAAATGGCAACCATGAAAATCCAGTTCATGGTCATGTACCTTACCTGTTCTTTTACATTCGTTAGTCCAAAGTATCGTTTTCCAAGAAGGATCGAAACTATTATTTTTTTTACTTTGTTTTCTTCACTCATTTTGCTTGTTCCACCGCTATAGAAAGACAAAACTCCTGAGTTTCAAAAATGGTAAACGGAATACAAATGATTCTTGCCTTTTCCGAAGGCCACACAATAGAATGCGCCTTTCCTTTAATAATGGATGGCATAGTAATTTTAATCCGGTGTTTCTTTTCATAGATGTTTTTAACATTACCGGCAATAATATTGATTATTTCGCCCATCGCATCTGTAACAAACTTGTCTATTGTTGTATGTTCGTTACCTGTTAATATTCTTGTAAGTTCAAAAGCAGTTTCTTCTCTTAATGATATTGCAACTGCGCCGTTTGCGTCTCCGGAAAGTCCGATTATTCCGGAAATATCCCAAATTGATTCAAACTCATCTTTGGAAACAAAAAACGCTCTGCCCGCTTTAACCTCTGTATTGCATAAATCGCGAAAAACTTCTTCGCTGCCGTCAATAAATGGCTGTATAAATTTTTCCATGTTCTTACCTCACTAATACCAGGATTTCCTGAATTTTTTCTTTAAAGACCTTTTCCTGGACAGGTTTTACGATATAATCGGTGGCTCCGCTTTGGAGAGCTTCGATCACGCTGAATTTACCTCTTTCGGAAGTAACCATCACAATTGGCAGATCTTTGTACTGCGGCATGGCTCTTACCACTTTAAGAAAGTCCATTCCATCCATTCCCGGCATATTCCAGTCCAGAAAAACTATTGTAACATTGTTTGCTTCCAGTAATCGCAGCGCCTGCTTTCCGTTCTCTGCTTCCAGGCAATCGTAAGGAATTTTCATAGTAGCGAAAGTATTCTTGACAATATTTCTCATGATAATACTGTCATCAACAACCAGAATTTTAACCATAAATCTATTTTCCTCGTCTTCTTTACTTATTTGAGGATTTTGTCATAAGTTTATACAAAAGTCAAGCTTTAATAGTGCTAATATTAACAATAAATGGAATTTTCACTAATTATTCAAATAATGTTCTGTCTGTATGCGGCAGAAACAATGCTCCTGTGTAGTGATCCATATATTTTGGCTCATTGCTTAAATCTACATAGGTAATTTTTTTGGCAATTTCATGTAGTTTTGCCCTGTACTCTTCACTAACCAATGAAAGATAGGCGCCCAGGCATGATGAGTTTCCAAGAAAGGTATAATTCTCATCAGGCAGGCGCGGCAATAGACCAATAGTTCTGGCATCTTCCAAATCCAGGAATCTTCCAAAACCGCCTGCAACATACACTTTACTTACATCTTTAAATGACATTCCAATACTGTTAAGCATGGTCTGGCAAGCGGAAAAAATTGCGCCTTTTGCGCGAATAAAGTTTTCGATGTCCGCTTCGTTTATTGATATTCCGCCGCAGAGTATATACTCGCTGTTTTTTACATTACCTGCTGTGTGTAAAAATTTCCCTGCAGAGTCGATTATTCCTTTTCTAAACAATTCTGCTATTGCAGAAATTATTCCAGAGCCGCAAATTCCGATTGGAGGTTTATCGCCTATTGTACTGATTTCGGGTTCGCCGTTTTTATTAATTGATACTTTTTCGATCGCTCCGCTGCTGGCGCGAACGCCGTATTTTATTCCGCCGCCTTCAAAGGCAGGACCTGCCGAACATGCGCATGCAAAAATAAAATCATTGTTTCCAATTACGATTTCTCCGTTAGTGCCAATATCGATAAATAAAATGAGTTCACCGGGAGGTATACCTTGCGCCGTATTTTGCGCAAGTTCTGTGCAAAGCAATCCTGCGGTTATATCTCCGCCTACATAACTTCCGACAGCGGGAGCAAATATAACAGGTGCATTATCATTAGCCAATATACCTATTTGCGCAGCTGTGTAAACCTGCGGCTGGAAAACAGCAGGTGTATACGGAGATAACCGGATGTATTCAGGAACGATGCCTAATAAAAGATGTGTCATCACGGTATTACCGGCAATGGAAACATATAAGATTTGCTGCTGTTCTATTCCGGCGTCTTTGCACGCATCTTGAATTAATTCATTAATTGTTTTTAATATTCGTGTTTTAAGTTCGTTTAGGTTTTTTTTGGCAAAATTAATTCTGCTGATAACGTCCAAGCCGCATTCTATTTGGCTGTTGTATGCGTTATGGGTAGAAATTATTTTTTTAGTTTTCAGGTCTACGAGCCAGAGAGCTACGGTTGTAGTGCCTATGTCGATGGCAATTCCGAAGTAACTGGATAAAGAGGAAGAAATTATTTTTGCTGTATTTTTTTCTATGTAATAAAACATTTCTAAACTGCCATCTGATTCGCGGAGTTTTTCCGGCAGGGTTGCAAGAATGTTAAGTGGTAAAGCAACATCTCTGCACTCTGCTTTTTGTTCGAATATTTTTAAAAAAGCCCTTTTAAATCTGTCGGAGTCCGATAGCCCATCAAGTAATGCAGGAGCAGGGACAGTAATTTTAATACTTTTAAGAAATATTTCATCATTATCAATAAGAAATTTATCCGCGGATTTTCGCAGATTACCGCTGATTATATTTAAACTTTCTTCATTTAATCCGTGATAATCCGCGTTAATCGCACCTGACCACTTGTAAGTGGTCAGGCAAGGACCATTATTTTTAACTTCTACAGTTATATCTTCACCCGGCACAGCAGTCTGGCAAATTAAGACTTGCTTTCCATTAATTACAACCAGACATTTCTGACAAGTACCATTGCCGCCGCAGGGTGTTTCAACAAACACACCCGCATTTCGCGCCGCTTCCAGCAAAGATGAGCATTCCGGTTTTTCTACCGCAATGTTATCAGGTAAAAAAGTTATCTTTGGCATTACTTTTTAATCAAAACATTTTTGATAAAGCTTTCCAGGTCTGCAGCTTCGCCGGGACCTACCAGAACTTTAAACCCGCTTAAGTTTTCTTCAAGTTCTCCGGAAATTTGCGCCACATAGCCGGGGATTACTATCTCCCGTGTGTCCACTTGTTTTTCCAGCTCAATTTCCTTGATAAACTTTGCGATACTTGCACCGGAAAACTTTCCCGCTGCCCATGCTGTAAGCACACTAAAACCTTCGCACTCAGGGATAATAAGCCAGGCAGAAATACCGCTGTTCTCCACTTCTCCGGAAACCATAAAATATGTAAGCGAAAAATTTGTTGTTACAAATACCGGAGATTTTCTGTCAGGCTCGCCGATAGCATAAAGTTTGGGTTCTACTTGTATTGGTTTTTGCGGATCGGTATAAATATTCTGCCGCAGCGTAAAAAGCGTTATGAGCTGAGCTGGATCAAAACCAGGAAGCACTACAATTCCGCCGAACTTATCAATTTCTGTTACAGCGGCTATTGTGTCTTCCATTTCATTACCGGTATTAATAAATTTTAATGCCGCATAACCAAGCGCTTTTATATTTTTCTTAAGCGCCGCTTTTCTGGCAATTGAGTTTGTCTGGAAATTTTCGCAGAGCGAATGAGTTTTAAACTCTATTAACAGATCGTTAAAGCCGCCTTCTTTTAATTTTGTTGTTATGTTAAAAATACTATCTACATCCGGCGCAGTTACAGCAAGCACCTGATTATCCCTGGCGGCTATTTTCGCAGCTTCTTCAACAGATTCTTCCGCAGACATTATAGACATACATAAAACGCTTTTGGAACCAGAAACTGCCATGGAAGCTTTGTCCAGGCTGGCGATGTCATTCGCGCGGATAATCAACGGAAGGTTTGCCTTTTTATAAACTGCGGCACAGAAATCTGCAAACCCCTGCTTGTCTGACGATTTTTGCGTAACGGCAATTGCGCCGATAAAAAGCTCTTCGCCAACGCGCACTGGTCTGTAATTTTTAATTTTTTCTGCAATAGACAGATCGCTGCCTTCGTCCATGTTAATTGCAATCACAGGTTTGTTAACAAATGTCTTTTCGTGGCGATACATAACAGTTTCTTCGCCAAGGGCGCTTATGGTCTGTGAACCGATCTTAACACCCTTAACCGGCGGCTCACTTGCCGCACCTAAAACCTGTTTTGCTTCATCAGATGCATACGGACATTCAGAAAGCATTGCTTTTTTTGCCGCAAGCTTCATTGCAAAAGCCATACAAGTACTTGAGCCGCATTCTTTACAATTTGTTCCGGGAAGGAGTTTTTGTATTTGTAATCCGCTAAGTGCCATTTATTTACCCTCCATTAATTCGTAATGGTTTTCTTTACTGCTGTTACAGCTTCCGGCGTATACAGAATTAAAATATCTGCTCCTGCATATAACAGTGTTGCCGCAGTTGCAACTTCCCAATAAGCTGCGCGTTTTGTTAAATCTCCCCAATCCGGGAAGCTGCTTTCCGGCGCTTTAAATTCTTTTACCTTGGCACATTCCTGACCAACCGAAACAATCATTGGACTTAAGAGCATATTATCTCCGCCAAGACCTGTAAGCCTTATTCGCTCCATTACAGAATAAGTATACTCAATGCCGTAACCGATGGAACTTGTCATTGGGTCTATGATAATTTTGTCAGGCGCTACGCCCATATTGGTAAGCAGAATATTGAGCTGCTTGCTTATGTTAACATCAATAGGAGCCTGTGCAACAACAGTATGCTTGTAAGCCATAACTGCTCCTGCGATTGTCCGGTAGTTATCCTGTTCCACAAAATTAAAGAGCAGATTTTCACCTTCGCAGCTTTGAGCAATCGCTTTCATTACCTCGTTGTTCTTTTCAAAATGATTTATACCGGTAATAATAAGCGGAACATCTACCGCAGCCAAAATCGATTTAACAAGCTCTACGCTTTGTGCAGCGCTTCTGTTTCCGCGCTCAGGATATATACCGTCAAGATTTACGCTGATTAAGTCAGCTCCGTACTGCAATACGCAAAGTTTTGCCATTTCTGCAGGTTTATCCAAAACATTTCCGTATGCTTTTCGCAGCACTTCCGGAAACTTTTCGCTTATGCTGTCAAAAACTTCCATGGCAACCAATGGTTTGTTCGGCATTTTTCCTTCCCAAAAATGGAAAGGCATACAGCTTGCGCCGCCTATTGTATATGTCTTGCCGCGAGTACCGCCTTCAGATTTTAAGTTTCCAAGCTTAACAGAGTATGTAGCGCTGCCGGAACTTTCCACGGGAAGATCAAAACTCTTAATTGCAGAAATCCGGCTTGATGCAGAGATTTTCGGCGCAGAAGACTGTGTACCGGAAACCGGCGCCTGGAAATTTTTCACCGGAGCCTGTCCCAGAAATTTTTCGCTCAGCGTATCAATTATACTTGTAATAATTTCTTTTGTGACGCTGTCCCTCACCTGCTCCGTAATAGCAGCAATATAAATACTGCTTACCTGCGCTTTGCTCTCTGCTCTTCTCGCTTCTTCCTCTGCTCTTATAATTACCGCGTCAGCGGTTCCGTGCCTTTGCGTGATGTCTTCGGCAATAGCCTCCTTCTCTGCACTCTGCGCATGAACTGCCATATCATCCATTGCCAGAGCAGGATGTCTAACCTTCTCCATGAATGCCCGCACATCTTCTGCAGCAATAGCAACACTTTCATCGGCTATTTTGTCAAAGAAGCCGGACAATTTTTGCTCATCAAAACGTTTTTCAAGATCGTTTTTTAATAAATCTTTTAATTCCTTTGGCATCCAAACAAGTCTTCCAAAGCCGCCTTCCGCAGAAAGAAACTTGCGGCTTGTTAAAAATACTTTACCGCAGCCGTAGAACCCAGGCGTCTGCTGACCGCCGCCGACAGAACCTGCCAAAGTGGAGAATGTCATTCCGACTGGAGTTTCGCCAAGGTATTCGCGGTTAACTGCCATTACACCGTTACATTCCGGTAAATAGGCGCAGATAACTTCGAAGCAGCCGCAGCTTGTCATCGGCCTGTCCATAATTGAGTATGCGCAGAAAGCTTCGATAGACTTATGACTATTCGCGTAAACATATTCATTTACGCCTGCCCAGATTCCCTTTACAGGATCAAGACACTCGCCTTTTTTAAGCGGCTGATTAGGACCGGTTTCGTCAATTTCGTAAGCAGCCTTTCCGTCAAGCCAGTTGTATGCGCCGCAAAGACCAAGGCGTTCAGGAGTGATAACGCAGACATGGTTAGGCGCAAAGCTTTGGCAAAGAAGACAGGAATTAAAAGTTTCTACAGATTCGTCTGTCATTGCCTCCAGGCGGCGGTTACGCTCATCGTATACCTTCCGCGCAGTTTCCAGCCTTTTTTCTACTTCTTTTTGATCCGTTACGAGCGTTACGCGCACTTTATCAACAATAGCGGGATAATCCGCAAGTAATTTTGCATGAAGAATCTCGCCGTAATGTTTTAAGCGTAAACCTTTTGCAAATCCGGCTTTGGAAACACGCGTCCATACAATGTCGCGCTGACCCATATGCCAAATTCCTTCGGCGCCGTTTAACAGGTGATGTATCTGCCGTTCAAGTATCGGCTCAAAGTCCGATTGCATTTTCCGGCCTGCAACTTCCACCCAAATACCAAGCGGCAGCTTTCCTCCCGGCTGAACAGTGTCTATGTCAGGACCAATAACCTTAATTTCTCCGTCACTTATGGCATCATAATCTGCGCTTGTAACAAATTCAAAAGCAATCGTTTTGTTACCGCCAAATTCAACATGAGTGTCTTCCTTTCGGATTCGCTCCCCTTCGAAAGCAGGGCCGTAAGGTACAGGAATAGGTACGTTAACTATTTTTATTTTACATCCGCGCACTTCAAGCGCTTTCTCAACTATTTTATCATGAGGGATATTCGCAACTACATGCTCGTAAGTGCATACGCCTGTCGGCAGAATTTCTGGTATATTTGTATCGGAAATAACCGGGAAACCGTAATTGATTGCTCCCGCTGCCGCTGCGTATTTGTCATTTGTTACTTCACCTAACGCAATAACAAAGGCAAATACTCTTGTTTTGTTATATTTAAGATTTGCTTCAAAGTCTCCCGGTTTTACCCCGCCAAAAGACATGGCAGCGCGGTTTGCAAAACCTAAAGCATAAATTAATGATGATACATCTTTACCAAACGGAACAAGACGCGTTTCCCAGCCAAGCTGAACGCCTTCGGCAGCCAATTGATCGGCAAATTGAACGCCGTTCGTACTGCCTCCCATAAATACATACAGGTTTTTCTGCTGCAATTCCTTGGCAATTTTTACCGCTGTTGCATTGTCCGGCGCGGCGCCTGTAATTGCAGCAAAACCCGGAGCAGTTCCATCAACAAACTCGATACCGCGCTCGCGCATGATAACGTCATTAGCGGCTCCCAGCCAAATTCCATCAACAGGATTGGGGCCAATTAAATATTTACATGCCTCTATAACTTCGCAGGCAAAAAGCGCTGCGACACCTGCATCAAGAGCGCTGCCAAGATACGGCAGCCAGATATTTTCAGCGGGACGTGCAGGTATTAAAGCTTTTGCTTCTTCCAGAATAGTTTTTAGATCTACAAGAGTTTTCATTTGTTTGCCGGTAAATGAATAAATAACCGGCAGGTAATAATTGGTATCCGGAAAACCTACAGGATGGTCCAATCCTTTTTCTTTTACCGCTTTGTCCACCATACCAAGGGCTTGAGTAACAAATGCTGCGGCTCCGTCTATTGCGTTTGTACAAATTAGTTTTGACATTACATTGCCCTCCTGTCTTTCATATCAAAGAGCTTGCGTTCTGTTTTTTTGTTAATACCAAGACCGTCTCTTGCCGCACTGATTATTTCTACGATTTTGTCGGCAGCAACAAGCGGATCTGCGTAATAATGGAAGCAAGCGCCGAAATCTTCGGTTACGCCGCCGTGAAGGTAGTTGTGAACATTATCAGAACCACTAGTATAGAACGGGTTACCCAGGAAAATATCAACGCCGGAAGCCACAAAGTAACAACCGATGGATATTGCTTTTTCGCTCATCCATTCAGCGGCAACGCCGACTGCCGGAAGCGTTCCAAGGTCTTCGCCCAGTCCGCCCTCCTTAAGAATTTCTGTAGCTGCTTCAAGTATACGCGTGTTATCAACACAACTGCCCAAATGCAAAATGGGCGGAATGCCTACAGTTTCGCATACCTCGCGCAAACCAGAGCCAGCCATTTTTAGCGCAGCCTCCGGGGTCAGCCTTCCTGCTTTTGCAGAGCTGATTGCGGCGCATCCGGTTTGCAGAACAAGAATATTGCGCTTAATAAGCTCTTCTGTTAACACATTGATGTATTCATCGGTTTTTTGCTTTGTGCTTGTACAGCCAGCCATTCCAACAACACCGAAAATACGGTTTTGAATAATTGCATCGTTAAGCGGGCGGAAAGAAGCTCTGTATTT
>Ga0123356_10005294_pt1 | contig 13153 bp, 4 predicted proteins | sample TergutEmb28metaG_2_FD_92546 | JGI IMG/M metagenome (GOLD analysis project Ga0123356, IMG submission 92546) | Embiratermes neotenicus P3 segment gut microbial communities from Petit-Saut dam, French Guiana - Emb289 P3 | ecosystem: Host-associated > Arthropoda: Insects > Digestive system > Gut ... | reverse complement strand
TGACTGCTGGAATCTACCATAAAACCTCCAAAAAAAGCCGCAGCTTTTGGAACCCGTCCGAGAAAGACAGATCTCTATATTATAATTGTAATATGAAAAGTGAATAAAAGCCATTTTTATTTATTTTTTATTTAAAATTTATTTTCAAAGATTTATTGCTTCTCACAAAGAAAATAGTACTTTTTACTATAAATTGACCTTATTTTATGAAAAAATGCGTGTTTTTTGCACTGGTTAATTGTTCTTGCTCATGTATTTGCCGTGCAATCTATGATATTCTTCCAGCAAGAAAAAAATAGCAGTGGGTCCCGCTCCACACCCAGCAGCCCTTATCCTTAGCTTGTAGCCGTCGTATATGTCACCATCTTAGCTAAAAAAGAGTGGCAATGTTAAAAAAGATGCAGTATATTATATACACAAGAGGAGCCGTTCATGGAAAAGCTGCCAAAAGACGCGGATATATTACCGCCGTCCGATGACCGTATATTTAAAGTGCTGCTTACGCATCCAGACGCAAAGCGCGTTCTTATTGATATCGTATCAACGGTAATAGAACGCCCGGTTTTAGACGTAAAGGTACGGAACAACGAACTGCCCAACATGGACATGGACGAAAAAGCGGAACGCCTTGACGTTAATTGCACCATAGACGGAGGGGATCAGGTAGACGTAGAAATGCACAGTTCCGCAATTGAGGAGATTGACGATCAGCATACCAATTTTCTCAATAAATCAATATATTACTTAACCGATTTACATTCATCCCAGGCATCAAAGGGCAAAAAGTATTATAATCTGGTACGGACATACCAAGTGACATTCTGCGGTTATCCCATATTTAAGGAATGGCCGGATTTTATCAACCGCTTTTCCCTGCGCAGGCCGACCGGCGAACAGGTAAGCGACCAGATTAACATGGTAATCATAGAGTTGAGCAAGCTTAACGAAATAATGAAGAAACCAGTAAAGACACTAACGGCGTTTGAAATGTGGTCATTGTTTCTTAAGTACGCATCGGATCCCGTGCATAGGGAATTGATGAACGAAATAATACACGTGAAGGAGGAGATAGGCATGGCATCGACACTACTGATGGAGATAAGCAAAGACGAGCGCGAACGCGCAGTCTTCCGAAGCCGCAGAATGGCGGAAACAGACACAGCCTCGAACATATTAACCGCTGAAGCAAGGGGTGAGTTGCGGTCAGATAAAAAATGGCAAAGTGTGATTGCCGATAAAGACGCAGAAAACGAGCAACTTCGTCTAAAAATTGCTGAACTTCAAGCAATGATCAAACATTAGAGTTGTTCGATAATTTCAGTTAATCTCATCATGTTAAACCGCTACCCGTTCTCCTTTACCTTCCATTGAAGCAATTTTTTCCCGCACCCTGATACCTTGGGTGGATTATTCGTCCACAATTCGTCAAAAGCGTCATATTCTTCTTCGGTCATATCAGGCATTATTGCTTCCCAATTGCATGGCATATATCCTCTTCACTAATGTTGCTCACATACCGCGCAGTTCGTTATCAAGACGTGCTTTCGTTTCATTATCAATGATTTGTTTATCAAGCAAGACACCGTTTAAAATACCAAGATAACTTTTAAGATGGCCAAAGTGATTCGTCTCTATAGCTTCTATTTTAGCCTCTAGTTTATCAAAACGTTTTTCTAATGAACTATCCAGAGCAGTCTGCTTAAAACCATATTTAAGGAAATTGAAACCATGCCTGCTAAAACCAACAATAAAAACAATTGCTGCTGCAACCAACAACACAGTTACAATTACAGGAGGGAAAGTCTTCATTAATGTATCCAAAAGATCCCATGCAGTCATTTTAACTCTTCCTTAGTTTAATATAAAGAAATACATTGATACAGTCAAGTTAAAAATGCTAACAATCACGGAAATCAATTTTCATCATTACTTCCCGTTAACAATGCTCGGATGAACTGTTAAAACTGACGGACGGCTTTCAAAAGTGGCGTTAAAAGTGAAATGCCCCATCGCTGTCGCGCCTGTCCCGCTGTCAATATTAGGATAACAGTTATTCAGCAGCCTGTGTTCGCCCTGGAACATGCAGTAAAACGGTTTTGCAAATGTCCAGTTCCCTTTTTGCGTAGAAAAATATTTGGGGCCGTATTGGTAAACCATCTCGGCAGAACTGGTTTCATCCTGGCCTAAATACAAGTTAATATATGCAGGGGCGTTAATGTCCCATGTAACCCATTGCCATGCTGCCTGATTCAACGTGCTGCCAGAGATAATAGACATGAGCCTTATGCCGGCCCTTTCTTTTCCAAGCCTGTTAAAATCATCGGACGGGGTAAGCGGATAACCCGGAATAGTAGTCCCGCTCATCGTGTCGCCGCCGCGAACCCATAACTGATCCCCTTTGGCCAGATCAAAATTCTTGCCGTTATCGGCGGAAACGCCAGTTGCGCCGCCAGTTCCTTTACTGTAACCGCTTCCAACAAAAGTCAATACGGATCGGTAAACCATTTCTTCCGTTTCGATTATGTTTGCAGTGGTTCCCGCTTTATACCCAGCCGCCCTTATCCTTAGCTTGTAACCCTGATAAAGATCATCTGTTCCTGGCGCAGGACCAACCTTAATAGTCCCCTGTTTGGTATAAATACGCCTGGCAGGAGTCGCATTATCATAAGCGAAGTTTGAATCATTAAATACCGCATAATTTGTTAGCGTGGCAATACCGTTTGCCGCTGCAGGCGTTGCTGCCGCCCCAGGAGCATTTGTCGGCGTTTGAGGGTCTCCGCTGTAAGAAGGAGCATTATTTATGTTATTGGAGTTGTTATAAGTCCAGAAGTTCCCCGCTGTTGTGCCGGCAATATTTGTATTACCGGTAGCTGCATCTCGCTGAGTATACCTTACAGTAGAATCAGGGGTGCGGCAATCCATGCGAAGTTCCGCATAACCAGCGCGATCGGCAGCCGCTACATAATACCTCGGCTGGTTCGTTCCGTTAACAGGATTACGAACTTGTATTTTTTCCTGAGGCTTGCTTACCCTGATAAACGGCCTTGAAACACCTTCTATAGTCACTATTCCAAAATAATTTTTATAATCGCTGGAACCTTCGGCATAACCCGGAGTCTGGCTGGCGCCGGGGGCATCGCTTGGCGGATATATCTTGCATGGAGCTTCAAGAAAATCCTGAACAAAGCCGGCAGGGTATTTTACATCATAGTCGGCCCCAAGCACTTTCATTGCATTGGAGTCTTTAAATTCTACGGTTACCTTGTTGCCGGAAAGCCTTACAGATGAAGAGTTTATTGGCACCCTTACCCTTTCCGCCTGCCTGAAAGCTTCTACAAATTTTTCAAGCTTGTCGTTTAGCGTAGTATCGTCATCTGAATAAACACCGTCTGTATTTTTCCAATGTTTATTACCGTATGCATCAACATTAAAATCCAGAATGTACTTAACGCTGGTGTCCGCCCTTCCTGTTGTTGCGCCCGTAGATATATAACCGTTGGTCCCTTTACCGTAATATGCGTCAATAACGAATGTATTTGCCGGTACGGTTTCTCCTAGTTTCGCTATTTCCGTATTTAAAAGATACTTGTATAGGTTATACTGAGCCTCCGTAAGAACAGCAGGTATGCGGAAACCGTCCTTTTTTTGGATAATGGTAATTTCATTTACAATGTCGTCCCCGCCCATAGGGTTTTCCAGCGTAGCTGTATTTCTGTACACATCCTTGGTAAATGTAACTTCCAGAACAGCGTTTGTTGTGCCGTCGGCATTTGTTGCATTGCTGGTGTTTATCGTGCCGTTGGCATTTAATGTGCCCAGAGTAAAAACAGGTTCTGACTCGCGCTCAGGAATGCCTGTCTGAACTTTTATTCGCTTTGTATCCTTCAGGTTTGCAGGGTTTTCCGAATCATTTACCAGCCTTAAATTAATCATGTCAAGCGCCGTTACTGAATCTCCGTTCTCATCATCGGCATCCATCTCCAGGCCTGTCACATTCAGGAATTGATCATACGGCGTATTATCCGTAGGCCCTACTGTGTATACAAACGTAAATTCGCTAACCGCCGCTGTCGGGAAGCTGATAGCCGCCCCTGTATCGTGCCACTTGGTTTGCGTTATTATCATTTCCCCGGCAATCCACGACGGGTATTTGTCCTTGTACGGATCGCTGGTAGACGCTATTTCAGAATCTGACATTTCAGGATCCCGCACAGCGTTTATTTTCAGCTTTGGGGCGCTCTTTATTTTTACCGGTCTGCGGAAGGTTAAAGTAATTGGTATATCCTCCGCTTTTGGATTTACACCGCCAGCAAGCACGTTATTCGTATACGTTCCGTTTCCAAATGACGGCGGAGTGCTGATGCGCGTTAATAAATCGCCTCTGTCCCAGTACAATGAAATTGGTTTTGTCCAGTCAGATTCATTGCCCGCATCGTCAACCAGCTTTGCGCTTATGTCGTACTGTCCCGGCGTTACCCTTTCTTTGGGGTTGTCAAATGAAGTGCCTGCCTGCCCGAAAGTCATCCATGCTTTGCCGTAATTTACCGTGTATTGAATTTTGGTATATTCTTCTCCTGCTGTTTCATCGGAAGTTATCTTTATCCACAATTCACCGAAATAATAGTTATTTAACGGAATAATATTTGGATAGGTGCTGTTAAAAATTTCCGATGTCGCATAATTCTTTGGGTCCCAGGGCGCAACGCCGCTGTTCCCCGGCGTTGTTCCAGAAGCTTTGACAAGAGTGGTTGCATTTCCTGCACTGCCGTTGTGTATTTGTAAAATAGGCGCTTTTGGTTTTACCGCTTTAACTTGTACCGCAGCATCATTCCTGTCTTTAGGCGTTATATTACTGAAACTTGAATTATTATATTCATTTCCGGCAAGGTCGGTTATTTTTCCAACAATGCCCGTAACAACAAGAGAGCCGCCATATTTACCGCCAGACTTCGGGGTATAATCCCCATCTTGAACTTCGCAGCTAAAGATAAGCTCTTTTTCGTTTGCCTGCACCAGTTCGGCTTTGCCGGTTGCAGGCCCGCCGTCATTTGCCATATTTAGCAGGAGGTATGGTTCGTTCCCAGTTTCAACAATTACAGTTTCATCAAAGATTGCAGAAAAATAAATTGTATTGCCGCTGCCTATCCAGCCGCCCTTGCCGCCGATTGTAATTTTTTCAAGATTAGGATCTGTAGTATCAATGGTAATATGTTTTATCGCCATAAGAGAAGCCAAATTGGTTTCTGACGTAGGCAGGACATTTACTCTGTAATGAGACTCGCCGGGCACAAATGTCGGCGGCGTGCCGGTTGTTATCAGCCGTATCTCTTCAGAACCCGCTGTCCATGCGTAGGGGTACCCAGCCAAAGTATAATCGCTTGTGTCAACAAGGCCACTGATATTTAAAAGCGAATCATCATTTACGCCTACTGTGCTGTCAGCCGCTCCAACCGTGTAGGTAAAATACTGTTTGGTATTCGGCAGCCCGTCTTTTATGGAATACGATGCGGTACCGCCTGAGTTCAAAGTTAACTGAGGTGTAAGCGCCGGATTCTTAAGGCTTACCTGTTTGTTAAATTCAAGGAAGAATTCAATAGTTTCGCCAGTTGTGTACGTTCCGTCTTCTTTGTCGCTTCCAATTTTAAGGAACCTGACATAATCGGTTTCTATAAACCATGTTGCCCCGTCTTCGCTTGTATTGCCGCCAATATTTGTAACGCTTGCGTTAATCATTAGCGTGTCTGTCAAATGCGTCGTTCTTAAAGGGCTATCCCTGTCTTCCGGATCCCCCACTTTTGCAGTAACTATCCAACTGCCCTGCCCTGTCCGTTTTCCGTCAGCGTCAAGGTCTTCATAAATATCAAAGGTAGCGTAAGATGATGAATTGTCAATGGGAATATTTGCATTGCTTATTTTAATATCAAAATATCTTGTAAAAACGCTGTCAATATCCATGTACTTTGCAGAATCCTCTCTCCAGATTCCTTCTATAATGATCTCGTCGTCTATAACAAAAACATCAATAGGTTCAATGTCCCCCAGTTTAAGCGAATACGGAGGCTCATTGCTATTATCTTTTTTTATTTTGACATCTTTTATTTCGATATACGGTGCTGCATTCGCGCCTTCAGGAGACCAGACAATAATTGCATTTTTTTCTTCGTTAGTTCCGGTAGCTTTAAATACAAATACCTGGCTCCTCAGGAATTCATAAGGCGTTCCATCCGTCTTGTATTCGCCGGGGAATATGTTTAAATCTTCTTTCAGGGACAATGTCTTGTTATACCTATATTCCTCTCTATTGGTTTTGTCATTTTGCCCAATATGATCAAAATCCAGTTTCCATACTTTGTTGGGGTTGAAGCGATCGTATTCCCCATCCTCGTACGGAACAGCCGCTGTTGCATTTTCAGCCGCCTTCTGCCAGCCTTCATATTCCGGATCGCGGAAATACGCCAACTGGCTCATTGCAGAGTAATTCGCGGAATGCGGGTTTATCCAAACCATTAAAATACTGGTTATTCTCATTGCATCGCTTGCAGTTCCTGTTATTGTAAAATTCCAGTCTTCCGCTTCGTCGCCTTGTATATATATATAAAGAGGCTCAGAAGAATTCGGCGATTCCGGCGCATTTATTTCCGGCATACTGGCATCAATTGTCTTGAAATAACCTGTAAACTTTTCAGACTTGCCGTTTGTGTCAAAAACTGTAGCTTCAATAAGGAATTCTCCAATGTCTTCCGGAGCGGGAAAACTCCAGGAAAAATTCTTTGTCTCTAATGTGTTTATATAACTTTTGTAATTATCGCTATCTTCATCAGCATCATCTTTGGCTTGAGTATACTGTAATTGCTCCTTTTCTCCGTCCGAATCCAGACTATAAACAGCATATTCCACCTTTGCAACACCGTCGTCATCATAAGCTTTTGCCGGCACTCTTGTGTATGGAAAAACTGTATATAAATTATCTGTAAGCGGGTTGTATGTCGGCTTTAACGCTTCGGGAAATGTTATCCATGGCCTGTCTGCATCCGGCCAGTATACAAGGCAGCCCATCATTCTTTCCTGCAGTTCCATACCGGCTGCATTCATACAACGTACCACTACCTGCATTGTAGTCTTGCCTGAAACCTGTTGCTTAACTTCAAAAGAAGCGCCGTTGAAAGTTCCGGTATGAGGAGCTAAACTCAAATCGGGAATTATAACTTTTCCATTTGGCCTTAAGGTTTGCTCTGCAGAAGGCACTGCAGGCTTGGCATCAATATCGTTGATAAACATCTTGTAGATATAATTATCTTCTTCCGTTGCCGGGTCTATATCTATTTCATATAATCTAATATCTATTGCCCACACATCGTTGGCTTCGGTAATTTGCCATTGCAGCGTAAATTCTTGATTCAGCAATTTTCCAAGATACGCAGGGGTTTGCCATGTAGATAGATTATGCATAAGGTAAAGATCGGATGCGCTTACCCCAAGCTGGCTTTTTGGGTACAATACCGGAGCTACGATATCAACCAAAGGCGGTTCCTTGTAAAACATTACATTTCTTGATTGCAGGGAATTAGCGTCGGAAAATCCTGATGTATTCCATGCTGTTACCGTAAACTGGTATTGCCCGTCTGCTATATCTCCCGCCAATGTCATATCTATGGGTATTTTCCAGGATGCATTTGTTCTGCTTCCTGTCCACTGCGCTTCTACTATTGTTCCGTTTGCAAGAGTTACAGCAGGAACCAAAGACCAGGTTCTGCCGGAATCCAGCGAAACTTCCCATCTTCCTGTATACCGCCATTGCATTGGAAAGTCAGAACCTTCGAATTTTGCCTTTACAAGTATGCGGTCCACTCCGGTATTATCTTTTATGGTGCCTTCAATAAAGAAAAATCCGTCTACTGGCTGTCTTGCCGCCGGCGCCAAAATTGTTACAATAGGGCCATCCAAGTTCAACTTTGGTCCAAGAGAAACATCGCATGTACAAAAAATACCAGCAATTAATACGGCAATTATTCCTAATTTTAATGTGTTTTTCATCTTATTTTATCCTCTTTATTCCTTGTCTTACTTTGGACAATCTCTGTCTTGATAATAACTATGGGTTAATTCTCCATACCCCCCTGAGTTATAAGAACCGGCATCCCCGCCTCGTGTAGTTGGATTAGCCAAAAGACCCGATGAATTAGGATGAGAACCATAACACATGAACAATGGCGTTACAATCTCTGTACTTATCCAGTACATCTGGTTTCTGTTATCCTGATTAATAGATTTAAAATACCGCGTATCAACGGTCGGCATCATCATCGGAAAACCTGGTGTGGAAGGAGTCGGCGCCATTGAATCTGATGCAAAAATAGTTATCATCTTATCGCCATTACCTTGTGCAAACAGGAAATTGCTTCCGCTGTTTTGAGGCTCGTTAAGAACAGTAATTGTCTTAAAAATACCTTCATAGCTTTTTTTCACAGCGGCTGTATACGCGCCAGTACCTGAGGCTGTTTTATTTCCTGCATGAGGGGCTGATGCTGTTGCAATTACATAATTCTTACTTGCTTTTAACGGCCTTATTGCAGCAGTTAATGTAGAGACTCCTAACAAATCCAGCTCACCTTCTACACTTGTCTTTGTTGCAGGCGTTGTTAAAACACCGCCCAATGTTGCTGGCGTAGCAAAATGATCATCCAACTGTTTTTTTGTAGCATCTCTGTTATATGAACGTATTCCATAATAGCAACCTCGCCCTTCAAAGTCTACATCCCCAACTTTATATTTTATTCCAACACTGGGATCATAAAAATTTACACCCTGGCTGCTGGTCTTATTCCACGCTACACCATCTTTTGCCCGCCGTACAATGTTATTCGCTAACCATGTTCCATTGGTATTTGAACCTTTTTGATTCCAACTCCTGTCATTTGCGGTTATGGAAGCAAGCGCTCCATCGACAGCTCCACTCCAGGTATTCATTTGAACGGCGCCATATTGCAGGCCAGTATCGCCTGTTGTCTGGCTGCGCCCTTTCAGGGTAACATAACTTATCGTTGCGTCTGGAGTTTCAGATTCTACCCTGAATTTAGCTGCATTAAAGCTGGCTGTATTACGGTCAGGATCATTAGAAGCGTCACCTTTCCATGCATTATCAGCAGTCATTCGTTCTGTTAAATTTCTGTAATCCATAGATTTACGATCTACACGAATTACCGGCTTCTGCACCTTATCTGTCCAGAACCAGTAAGTCCCTTCCTTTAGTTCTGCGCCTACTCCGGCTTCATCTACAAAAGAACCCTTTGTAAACGTAACATCCCACTTTAGCCCGGCATTCAGTGGGCGCTCAAGGTTAATTCTAACAACTGTTCCGTATTGCCCTTCCTGCTTTACATTGGTTGCAGCCTGCGCGTCAGCAACGCTGCCATATATTTGTACAGCTCCGGAAATTACTTCCATTTCCTGCCACCTAAAATGCGCAGCCTTTAATGCAAGGCGAATATTGTTAACATCGTCACGATAATTTGACGGTCTATTAAGAGCATTACCTGTAAGAACCGGCTGAACAGTTGTTTCTGTTGTAACCGCATTCCCTCTTGTAAGGTTTATGCGGTACCGGAAATCAAGAACATATTTCCCGGAAGTATCGGGAACCATAAACTTTGTTCCGTCTGCGCCTGTGTCATCTTTTTCCCATGCTGCCTGTGCGCGATCCTGAATAGTAGGATTGGCATTCTCCAGCGAATCACCAGGCGTTGCATTGGCAGAATAGCCAGAGCCTTCTATCAAGCCATTAGTGTTAAATCTGTACGGTCCGTAATCTAAACCATCAATCAAACTTAAGCCGGTACTGTCTGTTATATTGGTAATTGCTTTTGTTACGCGTAAATAGCTTCGCAATGTATCTGCGCTAAGGCCTGCAAAAATACCTTTTCCGGCTTCGCTGTCTATATAGTTTGAATTATACACTTCAAAGAAACCGTCTACCCACACTCCATTATCGGGATCGCTTGCATCGTCTATTTCATATCCTGTAGCAGGGAACACCGGCGGAATTGGCCACGTATCATAATTTACGCCGCCTATTGTTTCATACGAATAGTGGGGCTTTATTGCAATGGTTCCGGTTTCTTTTTTTACTTCATAATCAAATTCCAGAGTAATGGATTTACGATCGCCGGCCATAACAATATTTGGACCGCCGTTTGCTTCGGTAACACCGTCCAGCCCTACCATTTTTGGTATTGTATTTATAAGCTGCGGCGGTATGGTAAACACTTTAGTTTTTTGACCGTTAAAGTTGGTTACCGTATATATCTTGGATTTATCTGCAGGGCTGCCAAGGTTAAGGCTTCCCGGCATTTCCCAAGGGCTTTTGAATATTAAAATCTTTCCATCGTATTCGGATCTGTGGGTAGCGCCGTCCATGAAACTCTTTCCGTAAGGCACACTCTTATAACTCTTTACACCCAGATTACCGTAAGCGTCTCTTACATTGTCTTCCAAATGTATTTCCAGAATAGTAACGCCTTTAGGTATATGCTGTTCTTGTATTGGATCCCATGCAAATGTAAGTGTTGTGTTAAGATCTGTCTGGCTGTACGGTTTTGGAACAACAGGAACTTTTTTCCATGATATGCTGTTACCTGTGGACGGTACAACGTTAGTTGTTGCAAATACCTCTCTGTCTGCTACGATAATATACGCATCCTCATTTATTGTGTAAACAGGGTCTTTAAAGTCCAATGTAAATTCAAGCTTTTGCCCTTCCAGATAATTTCCATTGGGCTGTTCAATTCCAATGGCTATAATTTCCGGAAAGTCGCTCTTTATATCCAGGCGGAAACTTTTTGTCCAAACTTCATTATCTGCCCTGTCACTTTGCCGTACACAAAGATGCCATTGATCGCTTAGTATTCTTAGTTTTTCATCATTTTCGCCCAGTTCCGCATTGTAGTTGGTTGTCCATCCTGTCCGCGCATTTGGGTACACTACCCATTCTCCGCCGTCATTAAGCGAATATTCCAGAAATGAATCCCATGGTTCTTCGTCAATTTCAGCTTTGCCTTCTATAATGAGAACAGGATTCATATTATGTTTGATGATACTTGAAGGATCATCAAGCTCTTCACTTCCATTGCCAACATCCAGGTAAATAACAGGTTCTGGCGGCGGAATAGCATCTATTACATACACTACATTTTTATCATTATATTCATCGGCAAGATTATCAGCTTTTAATCTATTCCCAACCATATCTACAACATCGCCTTCAGCGGTGTTTAATCCTATTATATCAATTATTCCCATAACGTTAAGATTGTCTTTGTCAAATTTTTCCACATCAATTTCAAATATCATGCCTCTGGCGCCGCTTGGTTTAGAATATTCCGCAAAATACGGGCCGGCAATATTTCCGTCCGGTTTTTTTATCTCAAACTCAATTCTGGGCGCTCCGCTGTTGCGAATATTCTTGTCCGCTGCCAGTGTAAATGCAATTACATCGTCCTTATTAAAATAATGCCATGCTTTTGTAGAAGTTAGCTGCGAGGACGGCTTGCTTCCTGCCGGTTTACCCGACAAAGTAAGCCCTGTTAAATTCGGCCTTATGCCATCCAACCTGATTTCTTTTCCTTCTCTTGCAGTATAACCTGCCTGCGATCCGCCTTGCAGGTTCCCCGGATTATTATTCCAGTCCAAAGAATAACCTACACCAGTTCCGGGAAGGAATACAGGCGAATCTTTTTCAGTATCCACTATACTTGCTGTATTCAGGTTAATTGGCTTATCGTATATACCGCTTTTGTTGTAGGAATCTACAGTTTCAAGCTTTCCATTGGCATTTTCGGGAACCTCCCAGTCAAATTCCAGATAGACGGAAGCTTCGGATTCCCCTGCAGTAATTGAGCCGCTGAATGGTACAGCAACATATTCCCACGATCCATTCCCATAACCTGCTTTTTCATAACGTATATTAAGCTGCGGCACTTCTCCTCCGCTGCCCGCCACGACCTTAACCAATCCTGTAAACTGAGCCATTAATTTTATCGTCTCATCGCTGCTGTATACTCCAGAAGGCGAAGGGGTAACAATTGAATTTAACTGCGCAGTATTGGAAACAGAAATTGTTCTTTGTACCAGAGCAGTAACCCCAAGTTTATTTTTTGCATAGAATTTAAAAACCCTTTGTTGAATATCGGGAAGCGGTGTTACAAAAGTAATTTCCTTATTGTCTTTAACATAACCTACGATACCTGGATCGTCAGGATCATCCATGTCTATTTCGGTATTGGATGCGTCATACATCCTTATTACATCAATGTCTACACCTGTCTGTTCATTTGCAACAACATATAATTTATAAATTTTACCGTCGTTAGGGTAAAGCGTAAATGCATTCGCTTCAAAATCAGATAAATCTGGCCTGCCGGCAGCTATTTTTATATCGTCATAATAATCTTTCTGGTTATTTACATTTGTTGGATCCCATATCGACGGGTCAGGATTGGGAGAAGTGGTCAGAATATCCAAAGTAGTAAAGTCATATACTTTAAGAGCCGGCGGGTTTGTGTTCCCTAAAAGCCTGAGCGTCCTGTATGATTCATTGCCATTTTTATTTTTGGCATATATCACAAACAATTTAGGATGGTTTTCACGTTCGCCGTTATAATAAAAATTCCTGTAATCTTTGCCATTCCATGAACTGCCTTTAAGATCGTCATTTCCGCCAAGAATATCAAATTTCTTTTTAAAGGTATGTTTTGTATACGATATGCTGCTTATTTCCTGCGGTGTTCCTTTAATAAAATAACTGGTTTCATTATCGTAATCATCTATATTTTCCAAAGACCAGTGCTGTACGCCGTCAGGATAATCACTATCGGTGCGTAATGCAGTTCTTACAAAATTAAGATGCGCATCCTGCCCTGTGTATTGTTTGCCTTCCCGTGCAGTATGAATATTAAACGGTATCCATGCCATGCGAACCGTATCGACACCGCTGCCGCTTTCTGAATTCTGCGAATTAGCATCCAAAGTGTACCCGCTAATTTCAAAATATCTTCCGTCTGTCAATTTAGGGAAGGTATTTTCCATAGGGCTGTTTCCGCTGGTTGCTCCGGCTATTATATCGAACCCAAGATGCGCATCTTCATCGTACAAAGGATCG
>Ga0123356_10005293_pt1 | contig 13155 bp, 10 predicted proteins | sample TergutEmb28metaG_2_FD_92546 | JGI IMG/M metagenome (GOLD analysis project Ga0123356, IMG submission 92546) | Embiratermes neotenicus P3 segment gut microbial communities from Petit-Saut dam, French Guiana - Emb289 P3 | ecosystem: Host-associated > Arthropoda: Insects > Digestive system > Gut ... | reverse complement strand
TCATCGTAGCTGTCGGGAATTTTATCCACGCCCAGCACATAAACGTCTTGCCTCTCATCTTCCGTGTCGATGATGCGCGGCACGATGGAAAAATTCTTGATTCCCTCGTTGAGAACATAGTTACCGTTAGCGATGGCAACCACGATTTTGTAGTCGCCAAGCTCTGTCATTTTCACCGTCGCAAGGCCCGTATTGGGATCAAACGTCACGAGGGTCTTGTCTTCTAATATGCTTTCGTTAAAGTACACATTAACGGTAACGTTCAGGTCTTTGTTGTTCTGGCCAAACGGCAGGTTCCAGTCGTTTTTTAGATCCAACAGTGAGCGCACGGCATCGGTGGCGCACAGCTCAATGATCTGCTCGTACGCCTTGCCGGTATGAGGGGCCGAAGACGGTAGTGCCCATCCGTAGGTTACCGGGCAGGGCTCCACAACGAGCGTTCCGCCTGTTTCGGCAGTGAGCGGCCTGCTGGAATCACCTTTGTCCGTCACAGCCACATAGTAATGTGGCCTGCTGTTTTGGATGGTGATTACTTCTTCGTAGGTATCGACGACGATGTCTTTATTTGCCATGCCAGTTACCCAGCCCTGTTTTACCCAGCTGGCTGCAAACGCGCCCGTGATTCTGTCGGCAATCCTCAATCCGCTAAGTGCAAACGCATTCATATCTTCGGTTAGCAAGTGATCGTTGGCAATCCTGGTGTGGAAAACGGCTACTCCAGGCAACTTCTGGCCGTAGATGATATGCTGCACTTCTTCCGTATAGTTGATCTGCACAGGCTGGGGCATGTAAGATACGGTAACCGGGCACTTCCATACGCTTCCATCTGCTTTTCCAGCCTTAAAATCTTCGAAATCATAAAACGCGCGGCCAGTTGTACCTCCGATGTAGTAGTGCATTTTGCTTCCAGCAAGAATTAGCTCAACATCGGCATACTCCGGAGTGAGGTAAATAGGACTTGGATACCAGGAGGTAAACCTGATTGCCGCCGGCATGTCAAAAATACCTGCGTTTGAAGGGACCCACTCGGTATCCACACCGCTGTTCTTATACTTTATGCCATCCAAAACCGTGCCGAAGTTTTGCGGCGCAATGGCCCCTTGTATCTTTGATACAAAGTTGTTTAATTCACCTTCCAAACCTGCCAACGGCATCAGCACGATCTTCCATTTGTAAGTCAGTTCTACATTCTCTTTTGCATTTATTGCGGTTACGGTGTAGTTGCCAGCATTGCGGGCTTCAATGCCGCTCCAAACCCAGTCTTCATCTCCATCCACAGAAGAAGCTACCAGAATATTCTCCCCATCCTCCACAACTTGGAAAACCTGGAACAGTGGATTATACCAACCACCTGTATACTGGAAGGCATCTCCCTCTGCACTCGTTAAGATATATTCCGGCGTCTCATCCATAACCATAGACAGAGCCATGAACATAACCTCGATCTTCCACGCGAGAGACAGCTTCTCGCCATTTTCTGCATTTGTAACGATTACGGTATACTCGCCAACGGCTTGTCCGCTGAGATCGCCGCTCCACTTCCAGCCGCCATCGCCTTCATCTTCCTGTTTGGAAGAGGCCACCACGGCGCCATTGGCTACAGCCACAACCTGAAATTCGGGCGCAATCGCATTTCCTGTAAACATGAAGGCATCCACCGAGGGAAACGCCCTTAAGTAATAGTTTGGCGCTTCTTCAAGCTCTTCCTTGAGCTCTCCCTGGTTTTCAGAGGTAGTGGCGTCGCCGTCTGTCCCTCCGTTAGCGCCGTCATCAGCCTTGTTGCCGGTGTCGCCAGCCTCGGCATCACCTTCGCCAGCCTCGGCATCGCCTTCGTCAGCTTCGGCATTGTCTTCGCCAGCCTCGGCATTGTCTTCGCTAGCCTCGGCATTGTCTTCGCTAGCCTCGGCATCGCCTTCGCCAGCCTCGGCATTGTCTTCGCTAGCCTCGGCATCGCCTTCGCTAGTCTCATTGTCACTACCACCAGCGCCATTGCCACCGGGATCCCCGGCAGTCATGTCGCCCGATTCGCTTTCATGTTCCTCGGACTCCGGATCATCATTCCTGTTGGTGTTGATTAGCCCGTTCGCAGAGACCTCTTTTTGCCCTGCATCAAAGGCGTAGCCATGCGCCGGCATTGCGGTGACGATCAGTAAAAAAACCAGCATCATCGAGACAAAACGTTTTCCGAATAAAGAAACCATTCAGTAATCCCCCTTGTATTTTACAAATCCTTTGTAACCATACCCTATCTATCTCAATGAACCTGCTGAAGAGCACGTTACCGGGCCCCCACAAAAATCAGCGGTTCAGTACTTTTCCATGTGTAAAAGTTTCGATTTTGAGAAAATTCTGTTTCGAGATTGGGTCATTTATTTCTAATGTATTACAAAATACATTATTTGCGTTAATTTGTCAAGCGTTTTTTTGACTTTTGCTTGTCATTTTTTTAACGCAGCTTTCGTAAAAAAATGCCCCGCTCTAACGAACAGGGCGACCAAACAAATGGAACGCGCTCATCACACATACTTTTTCATATGGCTTAGCGCCGTTTTTTCCAGGCGGGACACCTGGGCCTGGGAGATGCCAATCTCATCGGCCACCTCCATCTGGGTGCGGCCTTCAAAAAAGCGCAGCCGCAGGATTCGTTTTTCGCGATCCCCAAGCCGGCGCATAGCCTCCCGGATGGCAATACCCTCCAGCCACAGTTCGTCGGCATGTTTGTCGTCCTTCACCTGATCCATCACATAAAGCGCGTCGCCGCCGTCGCTGTATACCGGCTCAAACAAAGACACCGGGTCCTGTATGGCTTCCAATGCAAACACCACATCCTCGCTGGGCAGTTGCAATGCCTGGGCCAGCTCGTTTACATCGGGCTCCCGGCCCAAATCAGAAGCCAGCCTATCCCGCGCCTGCAATGCCTTATAGGCAATATCGCGCAGGGAGCGGCTCACGCGGATGGCGTTGTTGTCCCGCAGGTAACGGCGGATTTCGCCGATGATCATGGGCACCGCGTAGGTGGAAAAGCGCACATTGTGCGACACGTCAAAATTATCCAGAGCCTTGATGAGTCCGATGCAGCCCACTTGAAACAGGTCGTCCACATTTTCTCCGCGGTTGTTGAACCGCTGAATTACACTAAGCACCAAGCGCAGGTTGCCCCGGATAAATTCCTCCCGGGCCACCGTGTCGCCGCCGTGCACCAAGGGGAAAAGTTCACGCATTCGTTCGTTGGAAACCACGGGCAGCGTGGCGGTATCCACGCCACAGATTTCGACCTTGTTGAGCGCCATTTCTGTTCCCTCCGTTCAGGCCGGATGGAACCATTATTGCCGCGATCAATGGGTTTTATTCGGTTTTGAGGAACGATCACCCCAACCTAGCCATCTCCTTTTGCAAGCGCCCAAGAATCCGTTTTTCCAGCCGCGAGATGTAGGATTGAGAGATGCCCATGATGTCCGCCACTTCTTTTTGCGTCTTTTCCACGCCGCCCCTCAGGCCAAAACGCAACTCCATAATGCTCTTTTCCCGGCTGGAGAGCCGCATCAAGGCCGATGCCAGCAGCTGCTTCTCCACCCCTTCTTCGATGGACTTGTACACCATGTCCCCCTCGGTGCCCAGTATGTCGGAAAGCAGCAGCTCGTTTCCGTCCCAGTCGGTGTTGAGGGGTTCGTCTAGCGATACCTCCATCTTGGTGCGGCTGTTGCGGCGCAAAAACATCAATATTTCGTTTTCGATGCAGCGGGAGGCGTAGGTCGCCAGCTTGATGCGCTTATCCGGATCGAAGGTTTTTACCGCCTTGATCAGCCCGATGGTGCCGATGGAGATCAAATCCTCGATGCCCACACCGGTATTTTCGAACTTGCGGGCGATATACACCACCAACCGCAGGTTGCGTTCGATCAGCAGGCTACGCACCGCCGGATCATCTTGTTTGAGCTTGACCACCAGCTCCTCTTCTTCCTGCCGGGTAAGGGGCGCGGGCAGGGCGTCGCTGCCCCCGATGTACTCCACGCTCCCACGCGACACCCGCGCGATAAGCGCCAGCGCCCGAAGCCGTACGCGCGGCGGCACATCTAGTCTCTTTTTTTTCTCTTCCCGCTCATGGATATGCATCCTGCGTGCTCCTCCTATGCTATGTCGCTATACGCGCCGGTATCAACGCAAGTTCCCCTTCAGGCAGCGCCTGGGGCGCAATGGCCACCATGGCGTGTACCTCCCTCCACCCCCCGGCCTCACGCAAACATATCGAGCCAGGGCGGAAGCACATCAGGGTTCTGCTCCCCCCGGTAGAAACCGCACGTACTAATCGAAAGCCCGGGGGCAAGGTTTCCAATCGGGTGGGATCGCAATCCTGCGGAAGCAACCCGCGGACCGCCGAGTGGGGAGCGATCACCACGGGCAGGCCGCTGATGGCGTCACACAGCAGATTGCCGCTGTCGATCAGCCCATCCAGCTCGGCACAGGCTTCCCCCAGGCACACGCGCATTTTGGTTCTGGCCAGCCGTGCCCGTTGGGCGCTTCGGCCCAGGGCCACGGCCAGGCAAACCGCCGCCGCGGCCCCCAACCGCCAGTAGAGCAATCCGCCGCCCAGGGCCTGGGAGATGGCGTACACCGTGCCGCCCATCAAAAAAGTTGCGGCAAGCATCAGGGCGATCCCCCGCAGCAGCGGCAGCGCCTTGTGCCAGCGAGCTGTGATCCACAGCATGGCGGCGCAGGCCAGTGCCACGCAAGGCAACGTGCGGAGCCATGCCAGCCCCGGCAGATATGCCGCCAACCCGTACAGCGCACCAAACACGGAGGCTAGCGCCACCCGCTACGCCAGGATTCGCTGGCCGCTCCAGCGCAGGGTAACGCATAGCAGCGCGGCGTTCATGGAAGCGTTGAGCAATAGAAAACCTTCTAAAGAATTACTCATGGTGAATTGCTCATGGTATCGCTCATACCCATCGCCTCCGCGATTCATCATATCAAGTTATGCCTTAAGGGCGTGTTGTATACCGATGCGAAGATCGTATTTTCACGCCCCGGTTTGACAACATATTGTATGGAATTATTTTTTCGACACAATATATAGCGGTTGAGGGCAACGCAAAAAGCGCCGCGCTCATTCCATAGAATATGCGCGGCACTTTTTGTATATGTATGATATTTTTATAGATACAATAAGTTGTTCAAAGCCTTGAGCAAATCGCCGTTGTGTACCCGCTCAAGGGCTTCAAGGGCCCAGGCAGGGAATTCGGCCCGTTTGCAACCAAAAAAGAGCGTTGTTAACACCGATGCCACATCGTCAATCAACGCTTCTTCCCCGCTAAAGCCACCGTATTCACATAAAAACGCCGCTTTTGCCCTTTCGCTCAGCGACGAGCATACATTGCGGATATCCGCGTACATATACCCCTTGCCAAGCAAATTATAGTCAAACATCAGGGCCGACGATAAATCCTTCGCCACAATCAAGTTTGTGAAGTAAAAGTCATTGTACGTTAGCGTTCTTTCGGCTTGGGCAATTCGTTTTTTGATCATGGGAAAACCGGCTCTAAGCACATCCCAAGCCGGATTTCCTGCGGTATTTGTTTTTGTTATGATATATTCTACATTTTTTTCGGTAATCACATCGGTCTCATCGTACAGCCCAACCCCATGAGAGGCAATAAAATCTCTGCCCTCGTCATGTAGTTGCTTATACCATTTTGCGATTTGCGCGGCTATTGCCTCATCGTTTAAATCAGCTTTAACGCCAAGCCTGTACATGGCGCTTTGCTCTATATCTTCCATCAACAAGGCGGAATCGGTGTGGGCTATGAGCTTGATTGTAGGAACCGAAAGGCTGCTTAGAATCCGGTAGTTCTCGATCTCCCTGCGGTCGGATTCATTTTCAAAGTACTTCAAAACGAAGGAAACGCCGCAACCCAGCACACGGTACACATGAACGCTGTCCTTGCTGCGCATGGGGGTGAAGGTGTCGTAAACAATTTGCATCATCGCAAGCTGCTCCGCAACGTTTTTGTGCACCACTATTGGTTATCCCTCATTTCGTAAATCTTTTGAAGCGTAGTAAGGTGCAGCGCTTTTTCATCAGGTGATTCGGCAAACTTAACCCACTCCACAAGCCTATACCCAAACATCAAAAGGATCAGCTCACGAATACAGTGATCCCCTATATGAGATACATCAACATGCTTCGAAAAACCTTTGTAATACGCCGGAACACACTTGCGGTAGTATTCCACCATGTGATCCACATCGGCCTCGTCGGCGATGAGGCTTGCGATATCCTCACCCAAATAACCCCATCCTGCGGTATCCCAGTCGATAAGCCTGATTTTATCATCCGCATAGAATATATTGGTTACCCAAAAATCTCTGTGGCACAAAACGATGGGCAGTTTTTCGATACGGCTGAAGATTTCGTCCGCATTCTCATCCAAATCGATCAGCATGTTGCATATGTGCCCGGGGATTTCGCTGCCGTCAGTGCGGATATAGTCGTATACTTCATTCCACGACTTGTAATGCAAATAGAAGTTTTTCATGTACGCCACTTGGCTCAGGTTGGTTAGGCTCTGCAACAGAGCTGGCTGCTCTGCATACAGTTTGCCTTGAAACCGCCCCAATTCTTCGGCAGCACGTTCGTACATTTTGCCATCTAGATCCAAGCCGGATACGCCATCGAGATACTCCAGCCATAGCTGCGTTTCATCATCACTAAACTCCGCGTGATAACAAGCAGGCCAGCAAAAGGAGTCAGAAAAAGCCTCGCCCAAATCGGAAAGGTACAGATCATATTCCCTGCGCCACGAATCAGGATCACCGTAGCGCTCCCACTTCTTTTGTGTCTTCCATACCACACGATAGGGCACTTTTACACCTTTTGCGGTTTCAGCCATGCCCACAACAAGCCATACATCACCCAATGTACCGCCATGTAATCGTTGGGTTTCATAATCGGCGTGGCGTATGTCCAGGCCAAGCATTTTGCTCAAAACATGGATTAGCGTTTGAAGATCCACTTTTACTTGTTCTTTTTTATCCATATTACGGATGCACCGTGGTGCCCAAGTCCTCCCCTTCCATCACCCGCAATATATTTTCGGGCTGCTCCAAGCCAAACACACGGATAGCCGATACCTTGTTTTCATTGCAGATGGTAAGCGCCGAGGGATCCATAACCCGCAGGTTCCGCTGAATGGCCTCGGAGTAAGTGATGTCCTTGAGCAGGCGCGCGTTGGGGTTGGCGCGGGGATCGTCGTCATATACGCCATCCACATTCTTAGCCAGCAAAATGGCCTCGGCGCCAATCTCCACCGAGCGCAGCGCCGCCGCCGTATCCGTAGAAAAAAACGGATTGCCCGTGCCGCAGGCAAATATGAGCACCCGGCCCTTTTCCAGGTGCCGGATCGCCCGGCGATAGGTGTAGGGTTCGGCAAACCGGGTCATCTCCACGGCGGTCTGCAGCCGGGTCAACACACCCTGGCGTTCCACCGCGTCCTGCATGGCCAGGGAATTGATCACCGTACCAAGCATGCCCATGTGGTCGGCCGTAACCGCATTCATGTTGGCGGCGGGCCCCTGCCGCCCTCTCCAAATATTGCCGGCCCCGATCACCACAGCCACTTGCACCTGGCGGCGGCTCAATTCACCAATCACGGCAGCCACCCGGTCGATCTGCTCGTGGTCAAATAGTTTCCCGTTATCGCCTAGCGCTTCGCCGCTTAATTTAAGCAACACACGCTTATAGATCATGGCCATCTATGCTTCCCCTTTCGTAAAAAAAGGAACGCACCCGTTACGAGTGTGTTCCTCATGTCCATTGGTTACGCCTGGCCACCCTGGGCCATGACTTCTTCCACAAAATTGTCCTTGCGCTTTTCCAGCCCCTCGCCGCGCTCGTAGCGGGTAAAGCGGCGGATGGAAATCTTTTCGCCGATGGATGCGGTGGCCTCTCCGATCAGGCCGTTGATGGACTTGTCTTGATCCTTTACAAAGGGCTGCTCCAGCAAGCAGACTTCTTTGTAGTACTTTTCAATGCGGCCCTCGACCATCTTGTCCACGATCTTTTCGGGCTTGCCCTCGTTTAGGGCCTGCACACGCAGCACTTCCTTTTCCTTTTCCAGCGCGTCGGTGGGCACTTCTTCACGCTCCAAAAACAGGGGATTGGCGGCGGCAATGTGCATGGCAATGTCGTGCACCAAGGCCTTAAAATTGTCGGTTTTGGCCACGAAGTCGGTCTCGCAGTTAACCTCCAGCAGCACGCCGATGCGGCCGCCCATGTGGATGTACGAATCTACAATACCCTCGGCGGCAATACGCCCAGCCTTTTTGGCCGCAGCAGCCAACCCTTTTTCGCGCAAAAAGTCGATGGCCTTTTCCATATCGCCATTGCACTCTATCAGCGCCTTTTTGCAATCCATCATGCCAGCAGCAGTGCGCTCACGAAGCTCTTTTACCAATGCGGAAGTAATTTCCATACTCATTCCCTCTCTTCTTTGCTTTGAAGCCTTTTGTTCAGCCTACGCTTCGGCTGCCACGGGGGCTTCGGGCGCATCTACAGCCTCGTCGGGCTCGTTTTGCTCACCTTGCTTGCCTTCCAGCACCGCGTCGGCCATCTTGCCGGCAATCAGCTTTACGGCGCGAATGGCATCGTCGTTACCGGGGATCAGGTAGTCGATCTCGTCGGGATCGCAGTTGGTATCCACAATGCCTACAATCGGAATGCCCAGGATGCGCGCCTCGCTCACCGCGATGTGTTCCTTGCGCGGATCCACAACAAACAGGGCGCCAGGCAGCTTTTTCATCTCGCGGATACCGCCCAGGTTGGCCTCCAGCTTGTCGCGCTCGTGCATCAGCTTGATGACCTCTTTTTTGGGCAAGATTTCGAACTCGCCGCGCTGCTCCATGGCATCAATGTTGTTGAGACGGGCAACACGGGTCCTGATGGTGTGAAAGTTGGTGAGCATGCCGCCCAGCCACCGATTGTTGACAAAAAACATGTTGCAGCGCTTGGCTTCCTGTTCAATGGACTCTTGGGCCTGCTTTTTGGTGCCCACGAACAGTATGGATTTCCCTTCCATCGCCACATTACGCACAAACATATAAGCCTCGTCGATTTTGCGCACAGTCTTTTGCAAATCGATAATGTAGATGCCATTGCGCTCGGTAAAAATGTAGGGAGCCATTTTGGGGTTCCAGCGGCGGGTTTGGTGGCCAAAGTGTACACCGGCCTCCAACAGTTGCTTCATAGAAATAACAGCCATGGGTTTCCTCCTTTTTTTCCTCCCCCCATGTCCTTTTTGCGATGGACTGTGTTACACAGCAAAGCATCGCAAATCCACAGGGGTGCGTTTTCCGTAACACTATAGCACAATAGGGCTTATGTGGCAAGCATAAAAATGAAGCGCAAGCAAAAATGTATTTTACTGTATGTATTCATAATTTTCACCAACAAACTGATTCACCAACAGGCGGGCAATATTGCGCGGGTCCAGGGGCAGCAATTCCTCCGGAATACCGCCGTATTGGGCGGGAACACGCACCGCGCTGAACACGCCGTTTTGTATCTCGATGATCTGCTCGTCGGTATACCCATCGGCACGCATTTGGGATTCCATGGCTCTCGTCTGCAATCCGTGATCCGCCTGCAAAATGATCACCGCATTCGGATCCGATTCTAAAACAAAATCGATCATTTCCAGCAGAATATTGTCCGCAAACTTCTGGTTAGGCAGATAGCCGTCTATGTGATCCACATGGCCTGGTTCGATGTGGAGCAGGGTTCCATTTTCATCTATCCTAAATGGTATGTGCGCTGCCAAATCCATGACCACCACAAACCTAGGAGCGGCCCCGCGCTGCAACACATCCAGCAAAGCTTGCGCTGCAGACAGAGCCCAACCCCCAATACGCTCGGCCACAAGCGGACGATCATCTAGGTGCTCCAAATCCCGTGCCCTCGAAATACCGACATGCAGTTGCGGCAGCATGGTTGCTTTCTCAAGCAAATCAGCCAACGCCTGTAACTCTATCCGGCCTTGATGCCTAAAGGCAGGATACCTTCCCCCGGCGTCTATTGTCTGCTCGAGCAATCGAGGTGAACCGCTGTAAATATTATAGTGCCGGTCCATCGGATGATAGTCATTATACCCTGCCGCAATGGTATTGATTTCATATCCGGCGGCAGAAAAAGCGTACAACAACTCATTATTCTGGCGCGCAAGTAAATCCTGAGGGGATCTCCCCAGACCGCTCCTGCCGATGATTGTCACTAACAAAAGGTCTTCCATTTTGGCTCGCTGCACGTTGTCATAGTAGGAAGGGCACATTAAAGCAGGAACCGCTGTGCTTGTAAATCCTGCGTTAAGAAAGGCATCTGCATTCAGTATAAACCCACGCTCGTGCAATGCCGTTATGAGTTCCTCTTGCGCATCGCCAAAATATTTTTCGACATTTTGTATGCTCATCCTGGTATCTGTGTGAAACCAGTAGATATCGGGGCGCGCAGCGCCCTCTTCCACAAAGAATTCGGTTTTAATATGCAACTCGGCCAGCCCACTCTCAAAAACCTCCCGCCTGTTTCTCTCCATCGCCACTCCATTGCTGATCACCGAAATCAAGTTGAACGCAAACACAAAAACAACGATGAACGAAAGATATACAAAAGGCGTTTTAGATCTGACAGCACGAAGCAGCAAAGAAAGTACAATAAACGCACCGGCAAACAGCGAAAGCAACAGCAACACCTTTCCCCAACCTGGGAGCGTCCGCATGGACAGCGCGGCATGGAGTGTTCCATACGTAAAAAACAAAGTCCATGCCGGCAAGAGGATCGTAAACAGCACAAGACGCGTGCGAAAAAACCAAGCCAACACAGCATAAGCAAGAAGGCCTACCGCAGCAAATGCCCCGCCCACAAGCAGGCAGGGGACAAGCGGCAGATAATCCTGATTCTGATTCACAAGAAAGAAAAAGAACATGCACGGCAAAGCTGCCGCCGCCATGGCCAACAGAAAGCAAAGCTTTTTATCCTTTGGCGAAACGTCAATAGGTCCTTTGCGTCGCAACATGCACTCAAACCTCCTAGTGTATATACGTGTAATTCTCTCCTACGAATCGATTAACCAACAGACGGGCGACATTGCGCGGGTCCAGGGGCAGCAATTCCTCCGGAATACCGCCGTATTGGGCAGGAATACGCACCGCGCTGAACACGCCGTTTTGTATCTCGATGATCTGTTCGTCGGTATACCCATCGGCACGCATTTGATCCTCGGTTTCTTTTGTATGTATTCCGTGATCCGACTGCAAAACGATCACCGCTCCGGGATCGGATTCCAATACCAAATCCAGCATTGTCCACAGCCATTTCTCTCCGAATTTTTGGTGCGCCAAGTATCCTCCCGCACTTTCACGCATCGCTTGCGGGACTTCCTGCCCGCTTTCGTCAAACTTAAATGGAGCGTGGGGGGTCATTTCCATTACCGTTACAAACCTCGGCGATGCGGCGCGTTGCATGATGTCAAAAAAGGCATGCTCGATATAATAAAACACCCGAGCCTGGAAGTTGGCCTGGGCCGCAGCCAGCGCGGGAGAATCCGGGTAATCCATTGTTCTTACAGAGCCGAGGCCCAGTTGCGGCAGCATGGTTGCCCTGTCTAACAAATCAGCCAGCGCCCGTAGCTCTGCTTCCCTCTGATATTCCATCGCGTATTGTCCTTGTCCGGCATTGATCCTTCTTTCTATCAGCAAAGGAAGTTGATGCCACCACAATTCATAATGGCGATGCATCGGAAAAAAATAGATGCCGTCCATGGCAATGGTGTTCATTTCGTATCCGGCGGCAAAAAAGGCGTATAGCAACTCATTATTCTGGCGCGCGAGCTGATCCTCCACAGTATGCATCGCACCCAATGACCGCTTTTGCGTATTGGTTAGCATGGCATACTGTTCCAATTTCTCTCGCTGCACATGATCATAATAGTTCGGGCACATCAAAGCGGGAATCGCTGTGTCGGTTGCCCCCGCAAGAAGATAGGCGTCGGTGTTGATCACAAACCCACGCTCATGCAGCGCCGCCACAAATTCCTCTTGCGCATCGCCAAAGTACTTTTCTACGTTTTTTATGCTCATCCTGCCATCGGTGTGAAACCAGTAAATATTGGGCCGAGCCGCGTCTTCATCCATAAAAAAATCGGTTTTGATATGCATTTCGTCCAGGCCGTTTCGAATCGCTGCCCGCCTGCTTCTCTCCGTCTCAATCCCCCTGCCGGTCACCGAGATCAAGTTAAAAGCAAACACAAACACAATAATAAACGAAAAATATGCAAAAGGGGTTTTGGATTTAGCAACGCGAAACAGCAGGGCTAACACCACAAACGCCCCAAAAAGCAACGCCAGCAAAACCAACGGCCTTGCCCATGCGGCAACTCTGCCCAAAGCCAACACTTTATATAACGTTCCATACGTAAAAAACAAAGTCCAGGCCGGCAAGAGGATCGTAAACAACACAAGGTGCGTACGAAAAATCCAGGCCAGGGCAGCATAAGCAAGAAGGCCTGCCGCAGCAAATGCCCCACCCACAAGCAAGCACGGAACAAGCGGCAGATAATCCTGATTTTGATTTACTAGGAAGAAAAAAAACATGCCCGGCAAGGCCGCTGCTGTTGCGGCCAGCAAGGCATGAAGTTTTTTGTTCGATGCGGCGTCCACCGGGCTGCCTCGTAGAAATGAGAAAACGAACGCAAAAGGTTTGAAAAAACCACGCGGCATGTATGTGAACCTCCGTGACAAATGTGTACAAAGAAAGATGGATTGCGAGCGCTGTCTGTAAGCCGAGTTCTGTCGTGAACGGCCATCTATCTAGGCCCACTGTTACCAGCGGGCTCCAGCGAAACTGCGGGAGCGCGACGGGCCGCCGCATATGCTCCCTGGTTCTTGCACCGGGTGGGGTTTACAGCGCGGACAAGTCGCCAAGCCGCGGGTGAGCTCTTACCTCGCCTTTCCATCCTTACACCCTCCGCGGGAGCGGCAAATCGCCGTCCGCAAGGATGCGGTCTATTTCTGTTGCACTTTCCTTGGAGTCGCCTCCACCGGGTATTACCCGGCACCCTGCCCTATGGAGCTCGGACTTTCCTCAAGCCAAAGCATGCGACCGTTTGGCAG
>Ga0123356_10005292_pt1 | contig 13157 bp, 1 predicted proteins | sample TergutEmb28metaG_2_FD_92546 | JGI IMG/M metagenome (GOLD analysis project Ga0123356, IMG submission 92546) | Embiratermes neotenicus P3 segment gut microbial communities from Petit-Saut dam, French Guiana - Emb289 P3 | ecosystem: Host-associated > Arthropoda: Insects > Digestive system > Gut ... | reverse complement strand
TAGGAAAGCCGGTGAACGAGTCAACGTACACACCAAACCCTCCTGCAAGTACAAGGTACATACAATCCCCGGGTTCATTCTGCGTGAAAACGGTCTGGTTTTTCTCGAAGCTTTGAACCTTGCCTATTTTACTCAATAATTCTAAGTCTGCCATTTTTATTCTCCAAAATACTTGAATGTTATTCCTCTATTTGCAAGTTCTCGCCTCAGTCGATAATCTCTTGGTCTTCTCGGGAATTTAAATTTTGAATACAAATGAATGCTGAAAATAAACGAAAACACTATTAAATCGCTGCTTGAAACGGCATTTTCCGGCTCTGCATCAGTCCCTGATGTACTTCCGGAATTGCTGTCACTGCCGGTTTGAAGCGAATCAGGCGTGCCCGTGTTGTTGTCGGATCCGCTATCGCCCGGTTCTTCTTCGCCCGGTTCGTTATCTCCCGGTTCATTATCACCTGGTTCTTCTTCGCCCGGTTCACTGTCGCCTGGTTCTTCTTCGCCCGGCTCGTTATCACCCGGCTCTTCTTCGCCCGGCTCATTATCACCCGGTTCTTCTTCGCCCGGTTCTTTTTCGTCCGGTTCTTCTTCGTCCGGTTCTTCTTCGTCCAGTTCCTCTTCTTCATCGTCTTCTATAATGGGTTCACATTCACATTCAACATCCGGGTCAAAATCCGGATTGCATATTAAGCAGAATAAGTCTAGCTCGAGCATTAAAAGATCGAACGGCCGCACCAACACACCATTTATGACTTCGATAGTATTGTCTTCAGTATAAGGTGTAGTTAATCCGAAATTAGTCCAGCTTCCACCACTGCCCCACTGTGCCGTGCCACCCTCAATATATAACGCTGCTCCTAAAGTAGCTGTATTTGCGGGAGGGTCAACACCGACTACAGCATCATTACCGGTTATAAGCCCACCGCTCATTCTGAACGTACTGTTGCTTTGTACCAATACACCCCCCCCGTAAGGACTGGCACCAGACGCTGTATTCCCGTATATAGCTGCATTGCCGCTCATATTGAAGGTGCCCCCACTCACTCTTACACCGCCGCCGCGCCTTGCTGAGTTACTTGCTATTACTCCGCCATGCATTGAAAATGTACCGTTTGTCTCAACAGATACGGCACCTCCCATAGACCCAATTGAATTGTTTCCTGTAATCATCCCGCCATTCATTATAAAGTGGCTTCCTGTACCGGTTACTATTACTCCAGCACCGGGGATTATGCTTAATGAGTTTCCGTCAATACTTGCACCATTATTTAATACTAATGTACCTGTTGCTCCTACATTAATAAGTGAGTTACTATTATTAGAACGACCTACAAGTGTTATGCGATTATCAATAGTTAAGGTAGCATTCCAGAATATATCGAACATTCTGCCATCTGATGATAAATTGATATTGCGGGTTGCACCCGCACCTACGAGCGTGATGTTAACACCAGACTCGTTTAATATTCTGGGAGCTGTGGTTTGGTTTTCATACAGAGTGACAACATAGTTGCCGGGAGACCAACTTATTGCGTCAAGTGCAGCATCAAGGTTTGCATATCCTGTTCTCACGCTGTTCTCCATCACGGTAACAGGATGAGCCCCTGTATATGGGCGTATCAAAGCACCGTTTACAACTTCGATAGTGTTTTCCATGCCAAGTGAGACAAGATCGAAAAGTGCCCAGTTTGTTCCACTACCCCACCGCGCAACGCTGGTGCCTGATCTTCTCAACGCTGCTTGCCCGTTTGTAGAAGTGTTTGCCGCAGGGTCTGTTCCTGTTGTATCGTTACCGGTAATAAGACCACCACTCATATTAAATATTCCAATATCTCCACCGGAATTATCGACATATACACCTCCGGCCCACTGACCGCTATTTCCAAAAATCCTAGCTGAACCACTCATGTTAAATGTACTGCCATTTACATATACACCACCAGCATTAGCCATTCCTGCTGTGTTATTTGCTATAGTTGCATTTCCACTCATATTAAATGTACTGTTTTGCGCCTGTACACCAACCCATGAACTGCCGGAAATAATCGAATCCCCATCCATGTTAAACGTAGAGTTAGACCGCAAATACACACCTCCGGAGCCGCAGTTGGTTATAATGCCGCCATGCATATTAAAGGTTGAATCATTCTGTACATATACAGCATAGCTTCTGTTTCCTGTAATTGAAGCACCGCTTCTCATCGTAAACGAGCTGTTCGTGTCTACAGTTATAAGCTGGGTTGTATTATCCACACCTGCGGGACCGTCTGTACGACGCCCGATAAGTGTTATTCGGTTATCTAGGGTCAGAGTAGCACCGCCGCTTACTGTAAACATGCTGCCATTTGAAGATAAGCTGATTTCGCGTGTTTCACCCGCACCCATGAGTGTAATGTTAACACCTGATGTACTTAGTGTTCTGGGTGCGAGGCTTTGGTTATCAAGCAAGGTAACAACATAATTGCCAGGGGTGGTGCTTATCGCGTCAAGCGCAGCGGTCAAGTCAACATATCCGGTGGTTACGCTATTCACGGCTACTTCCACAGTGTTTGTCAAAGGAGGTGCGGGGCGTATCAAGACACCGTTTACAACTTCGATTGTACGGTTTTCGGGTTGTGGATCGAAAGGTGTCCATGTTGTGCCGCTACCCCACTGCGCTGTACCGCCTGAAGCAGCTATCGCAGCTCCATTACTGGCTGTGTTCGCAGCAGGATCATCACCAGTTACATCATTTCCTGTAATAAGACCGCCGCTTACTCTAAGACTTCCACTATCAACTCTTATGCCTCCTCCGCTTGCCGTAGAACTATTACTAAATATTGCCGATGAACCATTCATATTAAACGTTCCGGAACCTATGTATACACCCCCACCAGAACTGCCGGCAGTATTGTTTTGGATTACTGCACCTTCGTTTGTGTTAAATGTTCCATTATTAAATACACCGCCACCTTCCGTTGCAATGTTGTCTCTTATGACGGCATTACCTCCCATATTAAATATCCCTCCAAAAACACGCACACCACCACCACGACCACCTAACATTGTTGTGTTACCTGTTATCTCTCCCCCTTGCATATTGAAGGTACCAGAAACCGCCACACCTCCGGCATCACGAGCTGTGTTATTAGAAATTACTCCACCATTCATTATAAATGACGCATCTGCCAGTACTGCGACAGCACCTCCGTCAGTAGTAGGCGCGACATTACCGGCTATAACCCCTCCGTTCATTATAAGCGTTCCATTCGTATTAACAGTTATAAGAGGTGCGTTATTGTTTACTCCTACAGGACCGTTATAACTGCGTCCGATAAGCGTTATATTATTGTTTAAAGTCAAAGTTGCACTATTACTAATAGTAAACATGCTTCCATCTGCGGACAGGTTGACGTTACGATTTTCACCCTCACCCGTTAGTGTGATATTGACACCATTTGTATTAAGCGTACGGGGAGCAAGATTTTGATTAGCCAGCAAGGTAACAACATAATCACCCGGGGTTGTGCTAATTGCGTTGAGCGCAGCGGTCAAGTCAGCGTAGCCGGTGGTTACGCTATTTACAGTTACTTCCACTGTGTTTGATGGTGTAGACGAGTCAGGATTGATTACTATAGTTATAGCCGTATTTTCCGGAGTTACAGGGGTTGTTCCGTCACCTGCGAACACATTACCTGTGTAGCCCATTGGGTTCCACTCGACTGTGAATGTTTGTGTTCCGACATCGAAGCCGTCGAGATATGTCGCCATGAAGGTTATCTGGTTTGTACCTGTTGTGTAATGTGTAGCAGGTGTCAGCGTTGTTGAGCCTCCACCTGTTGTATTGGTAATACTTTTTACTGTGTTTCCATTCATCGCAACGGTAATTGGCAGATTTGCGGTAGTGCCTTTTGTAAACTCACCGCTTACTGTCTGTGCGCTGTTTCGGAACACGACAACCTGTTCTGTGAAGAAAACAAAGGTGTCAGCTCCGTTTATAACACGAGCGTAAATATAGTATCTTTGATTCTGTGTTAAATTGAAGGTGCTTCCCATCTGCCATGATAAACCTGTAAAGGAAGTGACCTCTGTTGGGGATAAAGCGTACTGAACTCCGCCCGCCGGTACTCCCGATAGATCATCATCGGGTATGACCGCCACGTTGACCGTATCGGTAAAAAGCAACCCGAATGTGATGCTGTTGAAGAAAGAGCGAACCGGGTTAGCTCCATATTGGATCTGTGCGGTGGGTGGGGTGCGGTCGAGCTTATAAATCTCGGTTGCCTCACTTGATATCGCACCATTTGTAATATTTCGTATATAGAAGGTAATGCTGCCATTTGCAGTTTCACCCGTTTGGGTCAGGGTGTTTGTCCACGGTCCTGCTTCCGTATTGCTTGTACTCACTTGATAACCACTTGCTGCAGTTATTACAAAATCACCGTTTGTCCAACCGTTTGCATTTAGGATAGTCGTTGTAAAGTGAGTACCCTTGATTGGTGTGAAACCATCGGTATCTTGTATGGGTGGTTTTGGGGTCGGTTTTGGTGCTGGAGGTTTGCCTCCTTGATCGCCCTGACCACCTTGGTTTCCCTGATCATCATCGCCTTGGTTGCTTGATTCCGGTGTTGGAGCAGGTGTGGGTGTCGGAGCGGGTGTAGGAGCAGGTGTCGGAGCAGGTGCGGGTGTCGGAGCGGGTGTTGGAACAGGTGTCGGAGCAGGTGTGGGCGTGGGTAGTATTGGCTCACCCCTCACTTCAGGTACAGGTAAAGTCGGGAGAACTGTCTCTGCTTCTGATTCATAAATCGGCTCTGATGGCGGTTTTTCAGGAACTGTTCGTTCTTCTTCCTGCTCGGTTTTCTCTTTGATTATCTTATCTATTATTTCAGCTAACTCAGGCATCTGCTCAAGTATACGTTCATCGTTTGCCAGTATTTCCAAAATTATTATGTCTATATCCTCGAGTAAGGCAGCAATATCTTGAGCCGAACCCGCATCTTCACCCAAAGCCTCTCTTAACCCGCGTACATCGCCGATGACTCGAACTGCTCCGTTTGCATCTACCATAAATGTCAGTACATCATCAGCTATCCCACCCAGGTCAAGACGAACTTCACCCTCAATAACAAAAAGTCGTGCGAAGGGATATCCCTCATCGCCGACTTCCATGCCCATACGACTGTATATCAATATGTATTCGGTTCCGCGAACACCTGCTATCGTATTGGCTGCACGTATTACATTTCTTGAGTTATTATCGAGAACTACATCGACCCGGTTTCTCAGTATACCCTCCACAAGCACAAGTGAACTGTCGAAGCGCCCGTGGCGGTTCCAAATCGAGTTTATTGAAAACTTCGTTAACTCTCCCGCCGTAACTTCCTTATTATGATAACTGATGGTAACAGAAGAGTTCATCCCTGTCACGATCAGGTCACCGCTGCCGACTTCCATTCCCCTGAACATTGCAACATAATTCTGTCCGCCTGCTTTATATACCCAGACGGAACCGCGCATCGCTGTAACTGTCGGTGTGTTGTCATACCCTGCGATCGTGTGCACAGCTAATGCGGATGCGAAAAATATAGAAATGAAAAATATTGATATTATTGCCTTCTTTATCATGCGGCGGATTATAGCATATTATTGTGAAATTTATGTTAATTATCAAGGGTTCGCAGAAACGGATGGGGTGATTGCTCACTCCATCCGTTTTCTCTGTTTATCTTTGCTTATGCAGGGCTGATTTGTGCGTCTTCGTTTATGACTTCTTCGGGGTCGTCATCTTCTTCGTCTTTTTTGCGTCTGAATGCGAAGATGTAGCATAGGAGTCCGCCAACGAAGAGTATTACGTGTGCAAGTGTCCACCAGTCAACCAGTCTTATCGGGAGTCTCATGTCTTGGGTCAGGATGAATATGATGATTGCTATGATCGCCAGTATCGGAATCAAAAGTATCAACAGAAGTCTATTGCGTTTTTTCTTCTCTTCCTGCTCCTCTTCCTCATCAGTACGAGCCATTAAGTGTGCTTCTTCATCATCTTCTTCGTCTTCTCTTCTCTTCTTGATTAAGAGACGTATGCCCATCGCGATTGCAAGAAGTGCTCCTCCCACACTGAGGATCAGGTTCCAAAGTGCCCATGCTCTATTTCTGCCTCCGGGTGCGAGTGGCGGACCTTCATCTTCGATTTCTCTCAAATCACCATCACCGGGATCTGCCGGTGGCGTCTGTGCCAATGGCGGTTCTTCATCGGGAATGATCTCTTCTACATCTTCCGGATCTATAGGTGTTGTTGGCATTTCCGGTGATACCGGCGTTCCGGGTGTTCCGGGTGTTACCGGTGTTGTTGGTGTTCCGGGTATTACCGGTACAACCGGTAATGGTGTCACTGTCAGAACGCCCGGGTTATAAGTTATCGAGTAGTTCCCTGTCACAGTGCTATTGCCGTGGCGTATTACTGCTCCGCTAGGAGTGTTTGCACTTGAGCCAACTGCTGTTTGTGAACCGGTCACTACGACACTTGCCAAAGTCTGTCCGGGTGCCAGAGTGCCTGATGTGATAGTCCATGTGCCATTTGTCAGCGGTGTTCCATCGAACATCCTGCTTGATGAGCCTGCAGTGATGGATATCATTCGAGGTGTTACTGTTAATGTACCGGAGCTGCGATTGACGTTCGGGAAGAATGCCGTTACATCTTGTGTGCCGTTTAACAGAATGGCTTCGGTTATTCTGTTTGCCGAGCTTCCCACTACGGTTTGTGATCCAACCACCGTGGCTCTTACCTGGGTTATTCCCTGCGGAAGCGGACTGTTTCTGAAACCTGTGTTCGTTAGTGATGATCCGTTATATACTCTTGAGCTGCTGTTTGCTGTTACTGTTATTACTGTCAGATTCGGTGTTACTTCAAGCCAGCCATCTCTGAGCTCTGCGGGTCCAAAGAATGTCGTTACATCCTGGGAACCGTTCCATAACCTGTATGCTGCTATCACGTTAGCGCTTCCACCTACATCGGTTTGTGAGCCTGCATTTGTCGTTGTGATACTTGTTACTCCGGCAGGCAGCGGAACTGAGTGACCGAAACCGGCGTTTGTTAACGGAGTACCATCATACTGCTTAGTATCACTGTTTGCTGTGATGATGATGTTTGCAGTAACGTTGATCTTAACTGTCAGCGTTCCGGGGTTCAGGGTCGCATCCTTAAAGAATTCTGTAACATCTTCCGAGCCTCTCCATAGCGTATATCCGGTTATTACATTTGGTGAAGAGCCTACGTCTGTCTGCGAGCCTTCAACTGTTGCTGTGATTCTATCAACTCCGGCGGGCAGTGCGTTGTAACCGTAGCCCGGGTTGATAAGTGGTGTTCCGTCGTACTCTTTCTCATCACTTACTGCCGTGATTTCAATAAGTGCCGTTTTGTTTACATGTACTGTCAGTTCACCGTCGACCAGAGTTGCCTGAGCAAAGAATGCAGTTACGTCTCTGCCATACTCATTAAGCAACCTGTAGCCTGTGATCTCGTTGTCACTTGTTCCCGGATCTGTCTGTGAGCCTACTATTACCGGTACTACTGTTGTAACGCCTTTTGGAAGCGGGGTTGTTGTGAAGTTTATATTTGTCAGAGGATCTCCGTCATACTCCTTCTCATCGCTTGCTGCTGTGATCGTAATTACTGTTGTGTTCAGTTTAACTTCCAGTAAGCCGTCGATCGTGGTTACGTCTGTAAAGAAGGATGTTACGTCTTGTGTGCCGTTCCACAGTATGAAGTCTGTGACTACATTCGCTGCTGTGCCCGGGTCGGTTTGCGAACCTGTTACTATCGCTTCAATTCTTGTAATTCCCAAAGGCAGCGGCTCGGTGTGAGTGTATCCGTCATTTGTGAGCGGATCTCCGTCATACTCTTTCTCGTCACTTGCTGCCGTTATAACTATTGGCGTTGCGTTTCTTGTTATAGTCAGCGTGCCGTCTACAAGATTTGCACCGGGGAAGAATGCTGTTACGTCCTGGTCACCGTTCCATAGTGTGTACTTTGTTATTTCATTTGGTTCCTCGCCCGGATCAGTTCTTGAGCTGATTATTTCTACCGTGACATGGGTCACTCCGGGTGGCAGATCGGATGTTGTAAATCCATCTTCTGTAAGAGGTGTTCCATCGTATGGCTTGCTTGCGCTGCCTGCAAAGATGGTTATCTCTTCTTCACTTGCTGTCACGACCAGTGTTCCGTCAACCTTGATCGCTTCTGCGAAGAATCTTGTTACGTCCAAAGTACCGTTCCAGAGTATGTAGCTTGCGACGATGTTCGGTGAGTTGCCAACGTCTGTTTGTGAGCCTTCTACTACTGCTGTTAAACTTGTCACACCTTTTGGCAGATCGCTATGGTCGTAACCATCGTTTGTAAGCGGTGTTCCGTCATATACCTTGCTGTCGCTTTCCGCTGTGATAACTATTTCATGAGGATTGATCGTTACGGTCAGCGTGCCTTCTTCAAGCTTCACATTCGGGAACTTGTCTGTTACGTCTTCATCACCATTCCACAGCTTGTACTCAACTATTACATTTGGCTCTTCGCCGGGTTCCGTTATTGTTCCAACGATTTCTACCGTGATATGAGTTATTCCTTCGGGTAGTGTGGATGTTGTGAATCCGTCTTCTGTAAGCGGTTCTCCGTCATAAGGTTTGCTGGCAGAATCTGCGGTGATCGTTATTAAAGTCTCGTTCGGAGTTACTTCAAGTTTACCGTCAATCAGTTTCGCACCAGCGAAGAACTCTGTTACATTCAAAGTGCCATTCCACAGTATATAGCTTGTAACTTCGTTTGCGCTGTAGCCTACGTCAGTCTGTGAACCTTCTACTACTGCTGTTACACTGGTCACTCCCTCGGGCAACGCTGATGTTGTGAAGTTTGCGTTTGTCAGCGGACTTCCGTCATATTGCTTCTCGTCGCTTGCTGCGGTGATTTCTATCACCGTAGTATTCTGAGTGACTGTAAGTAAGCCGTCGATCAGAGTAGCTGCCGGGAAGAATCTTGTAACATCTTGAGTGCCGTTCCAAAGTATGTAGCTTGTTACTTCATTCGGATTTGACCCTACATCGGTCTGTGAGCCTTCTACAACTGCTGTCACACTAGTCACTCCGATAGGCAGCGCAGATGTTGTGAAGTTTGGATTAACAAGTGCTGTTCCATCGTAAGGTTTGCTGTCGCTTGCTGCGGTTATCACTATGCTTGCCGCACTGTTTGTAACTGTCAGTGTTCCGTCAACGAGAGCTGCATCTGCAAAGAACTCTGTTACGTTCAAAGTGCCGTTCCATAGAATGTAGCTTGCGACGATGTTTGGTGAGTTTCCTACATCGGTTTGTGAGCCTTCTACTACTGCTTCTACTCTTGTTACTCCGGTCGGGAGCGGTGTAGACCATGTATAACCTTCGTTTGTCAGCGGTGAACCATCGTATACTTTACTGTCACTTGCTGCCGTGATCGTTATAACTGCAGGATTTTTGTAAACTTCCAGCACTCCGTCTACGCGTTCTACTTTTGTGAAGAAATCTGTTACATTCGCTGTGCCGTTCCATAATGTAACTGTTGTCACTACGTTGGCACTTGTGCCTACGACAGTCTGCGAGCCGATTACTGTTGCTTCTACTCTTGTCACTCCGGCAGGGAGATTAGGTGTTGAATGACCACTATTAGTCAGTGCAGCGCCATCATAAGCTTTGCTGTCGCTTGCTGCTATAACTATTATCTCAAAGATGGTATTTGGTGTTACTGTCAGCGTACCGTTGACAAGATTCGCTGTCGGGAAGAATGCTGTAACATTCAAATCGCCATTCCACAGGGTGTATCCTGTTACCGCGTTCGGAGCATCACCAGGATCTGTTCTTGATCCTTGAACATTGGCTGTTACGTGGGTCACTCCGTTTGGCAGCGGCGATGTTGTGAAGTTACTGTTTGTCAGCGGTAAACCATCGTATGGTTTACTATCACTTGCTGCTGTGATGGTTATTACTACTGAGCTTGCTGTTACAGTCAGTGTACCCGGGATACGGGTAACATTAGTGAAGTTTGCTGTTACATCCTGATCACCGTTCCACAGAGTATACTCACTTACTATGTTTGGTGAGTTTCCTACATCTGTTTGAGAACCAACTACCGTTGCTTCAACTCTAGTCACTCCGTTTGGCAGCGACGATGTGGTGAAGTTGCTGTTTGTCAGTGGTAAACCATCGTATGCTTTACTATCACTTGCTGCTGTGATCGTGATAGGAGCACCTGTGTTTGCGTTTATCGTAAGAGTACCGTTTGCATATGTGATATTGTAGTTAGCGGTTACATTGTTGCCGCCATCTAGGATAACTGCTGCGCTAGGAACATTTGGTATTGAGCCTATTTCAGTTATCGAGCCGGTAACTGTCACGCTTTCAAGTGTTTGGTTGCCTGCAAGTGATCCTCCTATTATATCGTATCCACTGTTTGTCAGCGGTAAACCATCGTATGGTTTGCTATCGCTTGCGGCTCTGATCGTAAGAGGTCTTTGTGTTACCGTCAGTGTTCCATCAACAAGGGTCACTGCAGGGAATCCGGCGGTTACGTTTATGCTGCCGTTCCACAGCGTGTAGCCTGTTATTTCATTTGTACTTGAGCCTGCGTTTGTCTGTGAACCAACTAATGTTGCACGCACTTCAGTAACTCCGGGCGGGAGTTCACTATGTGTAAATCCAGCATTTCTGAGTTCTGTTCCATCGTATACACGGCTTTGGCTTGCTGCTGTGATTGTTATTACGGCGTCACTGCTAGTAACTTTAAGTGTTCCGGGAACAAGTGTCACATTCGGGAAGAATGCGGTCACTTCCGTATTTCCGTTCCAGAGTGTGAACCCTGTTACTGTGTTTGGACTGTCGCCAACTTGCGTCTGTGAGCCTGTGACCGTTGCGCGGACTTCAGTTACTCCGGTGGGCAGTGCGCTGTGAGTAAAGTTTGGATTTGTCAGCGGAGTTCCGTCAAATGCTTTCGTATCGCTTGCGGCTGTGATCGTAATCACTGCCGGGTTGTTTGTTACTGTAAGCGTGCCGGTAACAAGTATCGCTTTCGGGAAGTTATCTGTGACATCGACATCGCCATTCCATAGTGTGTACTCTGTTACGACGTTTGGCTCTGAGCCAGGAACGGTTATCGTACCTACCACCGTTGCGCGTACTTCAGTCACTCCGGCGGGCAGTAAACTATGTGAGAAGCCCGGGTCTGTGAGTGGCGTACCGTCGTATGCTTTATTTGCTGAGTTTGCGGTGATAGTTATGACATCGGTCGTGTTTGGTGTAATTGTTAAAGTACCATGCTCATATTTAACGTTGGTAAAGAATGCTGTTACGTTTACTCCACCCATCCATATTTCATGACCTGTTATGGTGTTTGGTGAGGAGCCAACTTCGATTCGCGAGCCTGATACCGTTGCAAGAATGCTTGTAACACCTTGCGGATATCCGCTGTGCCCATAGTTTGGATTTGTCAACGGAGTTCCATCGTACGGTTTGCTCGCATCATGTGATGTAATAACGATCTCTGTTTCGTTCGGTGTAACTGTCAGTCTGCCATCAATTCCGCTGACGCCTGTATAGTTCGCTGTTACATCCACATCGCCGTTCCATAGACGGATGTTTGATATAACGTTTTCTGAGTAACCAACAACTGTTTGTGAACCTGTTACTGTTGCTGTTACATGGGTCACTCCGGGCGGCAGTGCATTAACATCATATATAATGTTGCTGTTTATCAGCGGAGTTCCGTCAAATACTTTTTCATCACTTGCGGCTCTTACTTCGAGATTTGCTGTATTTGTTGTTATTAACAATGTACCGTTGTGTCTCACGAAGCGATAGTTAACTGTTACGTCTACGCCGTCTTTTGTTACAAGCTCTGTGCCAGTAATCGGCACAGGTGTACTACCGGGCAATGTCCTTGAGACCGTAGGTACACTGACTCCTGAAAGGACTGCTCCGCAGCTATTGTTGTTTGCCCATACGATGCTTCGGAAATCGCCGACACTTTTCTCAGTGCCGTCATATGGGTACTCAGCCGAGTTTGCTGTCATTGTGATGAGGATGCGGTTGTTGCCTGTGAGTGTTGTAACTGTCAGTGTGCCTTCAACTACTGTAACTCTGTCTCTGAGTTGAGCTGTTACATCATTACCGGCTGCATCCCTTATTACCATCGGTGCCAGATTTATTGGGTTGGATGAGCTGCCGGGGACTGTTTGACTTCCGGTCACATTGGAGTTTGCCAGCGTCAATGTATAACCTGCCGGTAATCCTGTTGTTGTGTAGCCTTGATTTCTCAGCGGTTGTCCGTTATATGCCCGTTGTGCGCTGTTTGTAGTTATAACGATGTTAAAGCCGTCTGCACTTACGGTGTTCGTAACGGTCAGGTTTCCTGTGTTATTTGTCCTCAAGTCGCTGCTTCCGGATCTTGTTACGGTATAAAGTGCGTTAAGGGTTTCTGTTACCGTGTAGTTATCCGGTCTGAGATTATTGAATGTGATCGACGGGTTGGTTCTGTTAAGGTTGAAGTTTCTTGAGAATCCGTCTGTTCCTGTTATCGTGAAGTTAAATCCTTCTGCAGGCCAGTTTGCTACAGGGATGATTTCCCCGTTAAGACCGCGGACGACCTTTGTGACTGTCAGCGTGCCTGTGAAGGCGTTTTCGATTCTCGGCAGTTCCTCTATGCCGCCGTTGGCGTTTGTTGTGAATGTAGTATAGAAGCCTCTAGCGTCGCTGCTCCATCCTCTTGGTGCCATTCCGACCGGCGGGTTAAGTTCGTAAATACGATATGTCGTGCCGGGTTGCAAACGGTTGGGGCTTGGGTTAAAGCTTAGTCTGCCACTGCCGTCAGTGGTTGCAGTAGCAAGCGCACTGCCTGTACCGGCTGCATTATAGATTGCAAAGTTTATGCCCGTACCGGGGTTACCAAATACTAATTCACCGTTTACCGATTGGTTGACTTTTGTGAGGTTGATAATGCTGTATCTCGGGATGTTGACTTCAACATCTGATGAGCCTCCGCCACCGGGAGTGACTCCCCGATCTTCTGTTACCGCTGTTGCTGTGTTGTTGATTATATATCTTCCAACATTAGGAGCTGCTGTATCATTATCCTTATATACAACAGTGTATTTTATAACAACTTGATTATTAAC
>Ga0123356_10005291_pt1 | contig 13160 bp, 12 predicted proteins | sample TergutEmb28metaG_2_FD_92546 | JGI IMG/M metagenome (GOLD analysis project Ga0123356, IMG submission 92546) | Embiratermes neotenicus P3 segment gut microbial communities from Petit-Saut dam, French Guiana - Emb289 P3 | ecosystem: Host-associated > Arthropoda: Insects > Digestive system > Gut ... | reverse complement strand
CGTACCCAACCCTTAACGGTCACTTCAGTACCGGGGGTGGTGCGCAGCAGGTCAATAACAGGAGTTCTTCCGGGTGTTTTCATATAGATACGATGATATTTTTAAGGCCCCAAAGGTACAACTTTTTCCAAAGAGCCCAAAAACCGTTAGTTTTGCAGCAGCTCCCTGATTTGATGTTGGGATAATCCCGTATAATCACATACGTCGTCAATCGATATGCCTTTTTTGAGCAGATTGACGGCGATTTCGATTTTTCCCTCGATTTTTCCCTCGATCTTCCCTTCGATTTTCCCTTTTATCATTCCCTTCTCCATCCCCTTTATCATTCCCTTCTCCATCCCTTTTATCATTCCCTGTTCCATCCCTTCCTCCCGCGCATCATCAATCATTCCTCTTTCTGTCAACATATTGATCTTCCATTTGTCGTAGGTTTGCAACTGCTCTTTGGTGTATGCAGCTCTCTCCATGTAACCGACTGCTTCGCGAGTGAGATCGTCTTCAAGCAGTTCCGCGGGAATCTCTTTTGTATTTTCGTTCACTTCCGTTAGAAATCGCAGCCACAGTTCATGCAACTTCTTTTCTGCGCGGTTTTGTGGCCTAAACTTGGGCAACTCAACAAACAGAAATTCCAAACCCTTGATCTGTTTTTCTGTATTCTTTACATTGACTATTTTGTAGTAATGGTAATACTCATCTACCATTTCGGGCGATTTTTCAAAAGTTTCGTTGACAAAGTTGAGGGCATAAACGGGGTGAAGCAGTTTGATCTTTTCCGCTTTGTCCAACTGCATGACATAAGCTTTAGAGGCGTTTAGGAGCACCCGCGACTTAAAGCTTTCCGACCAAAACAGTTGCATCTCCACAATAAACTGCCGGCCATCACTGTCGGTGCAGCGCACATCCACAATGGTGTTGCGAAGCACGTCCGTCAATTGGGGAATCAACTCGCCGGTTTGGTATTCAAGACTAACAATGGGTTTTGGGAGTGGCAGCATGCTGTTGATCAGGCTCATACAGAGATGCTTGTGTTCGCCAAAAACACGTTTGAAAGTCAAGTCATTCTTTGGGTCAAGGTAATGGGGCATGGGATGAGTCCGTTAATAATCGTAGCAAAGGTATCATTTTTTTGTGATTTGTGGAAGTTTTTCCTTCAGGCATCGGAATAATTTCCGATCCCCCATCGGAAACATTTCCGATGTTTCGCCCGTTTTGAGTCCCTACCTTTGACGCATCAAGTCAACAATAGAGAAAACGATGAATACCCGCAATGATACCATGAGTGAAATTGAATTTAGAGCACAAAAATTATTGCATTACAACAATTTGCTCATTTCTCAATGCAGCAGTTGGCTCCCGGAAGAGGAGGGCAACAGAAACATGGAGATGCGCATCCTTAAAAAACAGAAGAAACAACAAAAAGCTCAAAAAATAATCAAACAACTAAAACACCTATTTTTATGAAAAAACATTTTTTTGCAACGTACGCACTCCTGCTTGTGGCATCCATATTGGCGATGCCCGCCTGTAAAAAAGAGAAGACCGTAAAAGAGGTGGCAGTAACGGGCATTATCATTGCCCCCACCGGAGATGTGTCCGTAGATGTGGGCGCCACCTCCACCCTTACGGCCACCGTTACCCCCGCCAATGCCGCCAACAAAACGATCCACTGGAGCAGCCTTGACCCGGGCATTGCCACCGTTAGCGTGAGCACAGGCGCCGTTACGGGCGTAAGCCCCGGAACGGCCACCATTCTTGCCACCGCCGCCGACGGCGGCGGCGCCACCGCCACCAAAACAGTGACGGTGAACGCCCTTGTCAACGCCCAAGCGCCCGCCATTACAACCCAACCCCAATCGGCCACCTACGCCCAAGACGCCACAGCCTCCGCCCTGAGCGTCACCGCCTCCGTCACCGACGGCGGCACGCTCAGTTACCAGTGGTTCAGCAATGCCACCAACAGCGCCAGCGGCGGCACGCCTGTAGGCGCCAACAGCTCCTACACCCCGCCCACCACATCAGTCGGCGCCCTGTACTACTATGTAGTAATCACCAACACCAACAACAGCGTTAACGGCGCCAAAACCGCCGCCACCACCAGCGCCGTAGCCACCATTACAGTAACAGAAATCCCCACCTACACCATCATCGCATCGCCCACAAGCCTCGATTTTGGCTCCCAACAGGCGGGATACGCCCAACCTCCCGCACAAACCGTAACCATTATCAACAACGGCAACCAAACCATCACCAACACCGGCAACCAAACCATTACCAATCTTACGGCAGGCACGCTAACCGGCTACACCGTTGGCACATTATCAGCCACCTCACTCGCCCCCAACGCCACCGCCACCTTTACCGTCCGCCCCAACTCCGGCTTAGCCACAGGAACGCATAACGGCGCCATCACCATCAGCGGCAGCAACGGTACCAGCGCAACGGTAAGTGCAACGTTTGAGGTAACTGCAGCCAAAACGGTAACGTTTCTCACCACCACCCAAACGGTGGTGCAGCGCGATAGGGCAAACTATAATATTGCCACAACAGGCATCGACAATGGCACAAGCTCTGGCCGCACTTCCAGACAATGGTTCTCCAATGCAGCCGGAACGATTGCCACAGCTGCTCCGGCCGGTGTGGCCAATGCGATATACAATGTGACCAACAACGCGGCTACCATGGAGGTGCTCACAAGTATTTTGACAACAACCCCTCCCGGCACCTACTACTTTAGAGAAACCATAGATGGCGTACAATCCTCCAACGTGGCCACCCTTATAGTAACAGCAGCCCCCACCTACACCATCAGCGCAACGCCTCCAAGCCTTAACTTTGGTTCATTGCAAACGGGATACACCCAACCCGCCGCCCAAACCGTCACCATCACCAACACAGGCAACCAAACCATTACCAACCTCACGAGAACCACATTAACAGGTTACATTTTAGGCACATTATCGACAACATCGATTGCCCCTAACGCCACCGCCACGTTTACCGTCCACCCCAATTTCAGCTTGACCCATGGCACACATAACGGAACCATCACTATCAGCGGCAGCAACGGCGCAAGAACCACTGTGAGCGTGTCGTTTACAGTAACTGTCCCTGAACCCCCAATGGTACTGGTATCCGGCGGCGTCTTCCCCATGGGCGCTCCGGACAGTGAAACGCAAGCTTCCAGCAATGAACGCCCTGTACATTTGGTCGCCATAAGCACATTTTACATGGGAAAATATCAGGTAACGCAAAAGGAGTGGGTAGAGATTATGGGCAGCAATCCCTCTAACTTTAAGGGCGACAATTTACCTGTTGAATATGTAAGCTGGAACGACATTGTGGGCACTACGGGCGCCTCAGAGGTCATCAACGGAATCACGTACTACGCGGACGGCTTTATCTATAAGTTAAATCAGGCCACCGGTAAGAAATACAGATTGCCCACCGAATCGGAGTGGGAGTTTGCCGCCCGCGGCGGCACCCAAAGCAAGGGTTTTCTCTACAGCGGCAGCAACACAGTGGGGGATGTGGCGTGGTATAGCGCAAACAGCGGCAGTACTACCCATGCGGTTGGTACCAAAGCGCCCAACGAGTTGGGTATTTACGACATGAGCGGCAATGTTCATGAACGGTGCAGCGATTGGTATGGCGCGTATACAACTTATTCAAAAACCAATCCGACAGGGCCATCTACAGGCTCTGACCGCGTGTTTCGTGGCGGCGGTTGGGGCGAAGGTTCTGCGAGAGTGCGCGTGTCTAGTCGCAACGGCAGCGCGCCCAGCAGTCGCACCAGAAGCATAGGGCTCCGCCTCGCCTGTAGTTCAAATTAGGTCTGTTGCGAAGCCAAGAAAATCATTTAAAAATCAAAATATTTCAAAAGCTCAAAATATAAAAAAAACATCCCCCTACGGCGCTGTGATGGCGTGGTGGGGGGATGGTTTACTAATCCTCAAAAAGCAAACAAATCATCTAACGTAACTTGGCTTTGGATGTTATTCCGGTATTCGTTACGTTTTACGCCGTAGGTGGTAATCATGGTGGTGTGCACTGCTTTTTTGGTACGCGTACTTTCTGCAAATGTCCAAACCTTGTTTCGTAAATTCTTATCGTACTCTTTTGTAATGACAAACTCTTTTCTTGAAAACTTGACTTCACAAACGTTTATCACATGGTCATTACGGTCGATGATGATGTCAATCTGTACGCCTTTATCTTTATCACGACAACGCCACGAAGAAGTGTAGGTAATGACGCCGCTGATACCAAGTTTTTTGCGAATTTGGTCAATATGTAATTGGCTTAGCAATTCAAATGAAAACCCCGCCCATGCGTTGTGTGAGGGCGTATTGATGATGTTGGTCCAAAAATTTTTATCGCTTACCCTTCCGGTTTTTACAAAATGTATGTAAAATAGTGAATAAAAATCGATGATCTGATAAAATTTATTGTTGTTGGCAGTAGAAAAATGGTTATTGACATTGATAAAACCGCAAAGCTCCAACTCTTCTAAAATGGTGGTCAGTCCGCCACCATCGGGAATTTTTGACCACTTGACAATCTCTTCCCGTAACAATCCTTTTCTCTTTTGAGCCAGAATTTCAACTATTTTCATATGCTTATCCGGGAATTTAAAGAGCGAAGAGTATATTTTTGAAAACTCGTTGCGCAAGATACTGTTTTTCTTAAAGAATAAAATGTCAATATTTTGCTCTAAGCTGTATTTTTTTTCTAACTGCTCTAGGTAGTAGGGAATACCCCCCATAATCATGTAACATTGGGCTATCTGAAAACGCGACAAAACGATCTTTTTGGATTTTAAAAACAATTCGGTCTCGAAAAGCGTAAAGGGTTGCAAAAAAATCTGTCGGGTAACACGGTTATGCAGCCCGCCGCGATTGCGAATGATTTTGTTCATGATCCACGAAGTAGCCGAACCACAAGCCACAAGAAAAATCTCTTTTTGGGAAGAAGCGTAGCTATTCCAAAAATGTTCAAATGCCGATAGAAAGCCCGATTTTGCGTTATCCAACCAAGGTAATTCATCAATAAAAATCACCTTTCTCCCGCGCGTCTTTACGCTTTGTATGTAGTTTTCTAACTGCACAAATGCCTTTTGCCAACTGTCAACCGGTGGAAACTCCTTTCCGCTGCACTTGTTTAGAGCAGTGGTAAAATTAAAAAGTTGTTGTTTTTTGCTTGCATTTTCTGCTCCCGTAAGGTAAAATGTGAAGTTTTCTTTAAAAAACTGTTTGATTAGAAACGTTTTTCCCACCCTCCGACGACCATAAACAACCAAAAATTCGGCTTTATCTGAATGTATATAATCAGTAAGCCGCTCTATTTCATACACTCTACCAATAATATTGTCCATACAAATCGTAGATTTCATGCGATAAAGGTACAAAAAATAATGATTTCCGCAAGTTATTTTATTATTCTCTGCGAAAAATGTACTATTTATGACTGTTTCCGCACTCAAACCAAAACCGACTCCCCACACCCTCCTGACTTTCTACATGCAGGATACTGTTGTGCTTTTCAAGCAGTTCTCTGCAAACGATGAGTCCCAGCCCGCTACCATGTTCCATACAAAAGAGCCTGCCAACCTGTTCTTTACTCATGCCCATGCCGGTGTCGCTTACACAAATAGTGTATTTGTCTTTGTCGAATGGTTCCACCGAGAACGAAACCAGACCCCCTGCGGGGGTAAATTTCACTGCATTCGTCAGCAAGTTGCGGACAACGGTCACCAGCATGTCGCTGTCGCCGGTGACCAATGCATCGTCCGGAATCGCTACTTTGAGTTCAACCCCTTTTTTCTCTGCCATGGAGCGAATCAGCAAAAGGTCCGGGCGTAAATGAGTTGCCGGACTAAATGGCGCCGGTTTAAAGACCATCCTGCCGGTTTGAACCTTTGCCCAGTTGAGGAGGTTAAACAATAGTTCGACCTGTCCGTCCGCCGACTTCATCAACTCGGCATAGTATTCCGACAACGTATCAACGTCCCATGAGCTGCCGTTTTTCATAAGCAGTTGAATGGCTTCCCGTTGGGCAATGGCGGGATTCTTGAGGTCATGAGAAATGATACTAAAAAACTTGTCTTTGGTGGCGTTCATTTGGGCCAGAACAGCGTTGCGGCGGTTGCGCAGCTGAAGTATGTACAACAGCAAGACGAGGAAAACGATACAGAGGCCTATGCCTGCTGCCAGCATAATGCGCTGTGTGTTTTGTTTGCCTATGACAAGTTGCTGCCGCTCGATTTCGTGCTCTTTTTTAGCGGTTTCGTATTTGGCTGACATCTCTTCGGAGGCGCGAAGCGCCGTTTCTTTTGCCATCTCTTTCTCGACCAAATCCAATTCGTCACAATAGTGTGCGTTCTCGCGATATTTCCCCTGCGCCATAGTGAGTTCGGAAAGCATAATGAGGCAAATTCTTTTAATTTCCAGCACATCAAGTTCGATGGCAATCTCTAATGCTTCTTTGACATACTTTTCCGATTGGGCGTAATTCCCTTTAAGCATTTCTATTTTACTTAATAGCACAAAATTGGGGCAACAGGCCTCACGACCAAATTGCTCATTGATTTCCATTGATTTGTGCGCATATTTTTCAGCCCTCTCTAAGTCAAAAACTGTCAAGGCATCATCAGCAAAAAGAAAATAGATGTGTTCTATCAGATAGAGATTATTTTGTAACTCACAAATACGTAATGCCTCTTCAAGATAGATTTTTGACTTTTCGAACTGACGTGCAGATGAATATGCCTTACCCAGCGCGGAAAGAGCAAAGACGTCTTCACGGTCTATGGAAACAGCCTTTTCACCGTATTCAATTGCTTTTTCTATTAAGTTGAAGCTGCAGTATAAACGAGACAAATTGCTATATAATGCTTGCAGTCTTTGGCTATTATTCTCTTTTTCAAATATGGGCAATGCCTGCAAGTAATAATTTAAAGCCGTTTCATTCCATCCGGTCATACGATAAGCATTGCCTATATTGTGAAGCAAATAGGCGCTCCATGATTCATTCTTTTCATACTTTGCAAATTCCATCGCTTTTTTAAGAATTACCACAGCCGAGTCGGTTAGCATTTCGCGAGTGAGGATAAGTGCAAAACCGGAGGCATACAAATAACGTCCTTTGTTCCAGTGTAACTGCTCGCTTAAAGCTCCCGTTTTCAGGTAATATTCCTTCGCTTTTTCAAAATCGGTATTCTCATATATTTCCCCAATATCAAAATAAATTTGAGCAAGGATGGTGTCCTGTGGGGCAATGGCCGCTAACTGCAAAAGACTGTCCAATTGCGCATTGCCTGTGGGCGTCCACAACGAATCGGCTGCAATGATGCCGGAGGCTTGTGTGTAGCCGCGGTCGCCGGTGAAATGGCTGCAGGCTGCACACGCCAAAATGAGCAAAAAGGTGAGAAGTTTGGTTTTCATAGTCTGTTTACAGTTTTAGTTTTCCATCTTGATAATCCCGTTTTTAATGGCGTACTGCACCATCTCCATGGTGTTGTTGATGCCGAGCTTGCTAAAGATTTTTTCTTTATGTGTGACAACGGTGCGCACACTGATGCCCAAACGGTCTGCTATTTCTTTGACAATCATCCCCTCGCGACAAAGATAGATGATTTCGCGTTCGCGGTAGGTAAATTCGTGTGTGACTGCGGTGGTCTTCTTTTTGGCCACGTAGAGGTCAAAGAGGATGGCGGCAATGTCGCGTCCAAAGTATTCTAAATCACTCATCACCGCACGGATGGCTTGGGCAAGTTCATCGGCGCTGCCGCGTTGTTTGCTCACAAAGCCATGAATGCCTGTCTCTATCATCGATTTTATGGTCTCGGTTGTATTTTCTGCAGAGACGGCCAAAATTTTGAGGGCGGAATGGTCGCGACGAAGTCGGCGGGCAATCTCAACGCCGCCCATGCCGGGCAGGTTAATGTCAAGGAGCACAAGGTCGGCAGGAGTATGGTCAAGAATGCGAAAAAGTTCCAAGCCATTTTCTGCTTCGCCAACGATTTTAATGTCGGGGAACTCCGACTGAAAGGTGGCCTTTAGCATGATACGGAACAAATTGTGGTCGTCCACAATGATCATTCGTATCAATGGTTGGTCGGGCGTCATGGTGATGAAGATTTGGATATTGTTTAATACCTGTAATATTCAGGCTTATATGGGCCTTCAACAGGAACGCCGATATAAGCGGCCTGGTCGGGTCGGAGGGTGGTCAACTCCACGCCCAACTGCGCTAAGTGCAGGCGCGCCACCTCTTCGTCCAACGCTTTAGGCAAGCAATGGACGCCTAAGGGGTAGCTCTTTGTCCAAAGCTCTATCTGCGCCAAAGTTTGGTTGGTAAAGGAGTTGCTCATCACAAAAGAGGGGTGGCCTGTGGCGCAGCCCAAGTTGACCAATCGACCTTCTGCCAACAGAAAGATGGCATTGCCGGATGGAAAGATGTATTTGTCTACCTGAGGTTTGATGTTGACTTTGCGGATACCCGGCGCTGTGTCAAGGGCTTCTACCTGAATCTCGTTGTCAAAGTGGCCAATATTGCATACAATCGCTTGGTCTTTCATCTTTTGCATGTGTTCAACCGTGATAATGTCGCGGTTTCCGGTGCAGGTAACAAAGATATTGCCCTCGTCCAACGACGATTCTACCGTTTTCACCTCAAACCCCTCCATGGCGGCTTGCAGGGCGCAAATGGGGTCGATTTCGGTGACAATGACACGGGCGCCATAAGCGCGCATACTGCGGGCGCACCCTTTTCCCACATCTCCATAGCCACACACCACCACCACTTTACCTGCAATCATCACGTCGGTGGCGCGTTTAATGCCGTCGGCCAACGATTCGCGGCAGCCGTAGAGGTTGTCAAATTTTGACTTTGTTACCGAGTCGTTTACGTTGATGGCAGGAAAAAACAATTTACCTTGCGCTTCCATCTGGTAGAGCCGATGTACTCCTGTGGTGGTCTCTTCGCTCACCCCCTTGATGTGGGACGCCATGGCGCTCCACTTTTGAGGGTTGGTACGGAGCGACTCTTTGAGCAGGTTGAGGACGACGGCTTCTTCTTTACTGCAAGGGATAACGTCTAAAACGGATGGATTGCCCTCTGCTTCCACACCTTTATGAATCAAAAGAGTGGCGTCTCCTCCATCGTCCACAATCAGGGTAGGTCCTTGGGCGTTGGGAAAAGTGAGCGCTTGTTCCGTACACCACCAATACTCTTCTAACGATTCTCCTTTCCAGGCAAATACCGGAATACCGGCAGCGGCGATGGCGGCGGCGGCATGATCTTGAGTAGAAAAGATGTTGCACGAAGCCCAGCGAACGGAGGCGCCCAGCGCGTGCAATGTCTCAATGAGTACGGCGGTTTGCACCGTCATGTGCAACGAGCCCATGATGCGGGCGCCCCGCAGGGGTCTCTCTCCTGCGTATTTTCTACGCACAGCCATTAAGCCCGGCATTTCGTGCTCGGCAATCTCAATCTCTTTACGCCCAAAGTCGGCAAGGCTTATATCGGCTACTTTGTAATCCATACTATCTTTGAATAAATGAGACGCCCATAGCGGCGCATATTTTCTTGGGTATATCGGTATTGTCCATTCTGCCGCCAAAGTTACTACTTCCTGCGCCAATGGCAAAAACAGGTACGGCCACACCGGTGTGGGAAGAGGAGGTCCAGCCTATTTTGGCGTCTCGGTTGCTCTTGCGTACCGCTTCTGTGGTTGACTTGTCGGCGTCAATAGAGACGGTTTGCTCTTCCAAAAAGTCAAAGAATAAGTCATAGCCGCCTGAATATCCAAGGCTTAATCCTCCGGTTTCGTGGTCGGAGGCAACCACAATGAGGGTTTCATGGGGATGTCTTTGGTAAAATGCGATGGCCAAGGCAATGGCGTCAGCAAAATCGAGTACCTCCATGATCGTTGTCTTGGCATCGTTTGAGTGGGCGGCCCAATCGATTTTGCCCCCTTCGGCCATCAGAAAGAAGCCTTTTCCTTTGGGGTCATAAAGAAAATCGATCGCGGCCTCTACCACCATGGGAAGGGTAAGGGCGTCTTCTGTGCGGTCAATAGCGTAAGGCAGGTCGCCCTCAATACCTTGTGCCTGCGTGTAGAACATCTTCGTAGCGCCCTCCTTGGAAAGCTGATAACTGCCAACTCCACGCGCTATGGTATAACCTGCATCTATAATCGATTCATATACGGACGGCTGATCGTTATTTCTGCCGGTAGGTCGGATAAACCCGCCTCCTCCAAAAAAGGCAAATCCAGATTGGGGAAGTTGTTGGGCGATCTCGTAATAATCACTCCTTGAATAGGCGCTGGCGTAAAAGGCAGCAGGAGTGGCGTGATCAATCGAGACGCTTGAAACTACGCCTACGGCGTAGCCGGCATCGTGTATGGTGTATGCAACACTCCTCAGGAAAGTAGAGTCGGGACGAACCCCCAACATGCTGTTGGTTGTCTTTTCTCCTGTGGAGAGGGCGGTGCCGGCAGCAGAAGATTCTGTAATGATGTTACTTGCAGCATAAGTGGTTATTAATCCCAAAACCGGAAATTGGGTAAAATTTAACGGGGTACTCCCGATCTTTCCCTCTTGGGCTGATAGATAGGCCTCAGTCAAGGAAATATGGGATAGCCCCATACCGTCTCCAATAAAGTAGAAGACATATTTTGCCTGTTGCTCCTGCCCACCACTGCACCCAAAACACACAGCAGCAATGAACAATGAGACAAAAAAATTAACATTTCTTTTCATATTTTTAAAATTTTTATTGAAAACAAAGCAGGCCGCTCTTTGCGGCCCACCCTGTAAAAATATAACAATGCTCCGATTACTGAGCAGCCCTGCGAGCTGAATAGACAATCTTCAAAGCAGAGCAACGGCGCAGTTCCTGTTTTACATCGGTAACAACACCCATACGCACATTTTGGTCAACCTTAAGTACCACGTTCATAAATGGACGGTCAACCTCGCTCCTTGCTTCACGTTCCGCTGCAATAAAGTCGCGGATGTCATCCACCTCTTTAAACGAATCGTTTAGCTGAACACGGGCGTCGTCTCCGTATTGCGCCTGATGACTAAGAACGGGCGCTCCAATACTGATGTAGCTGGCCAAATCTTTTCGCTCCAATTTAGTTACTTCTGTGGCTTCGGGTACTTTAACCATAACCTTGGTCTCAAATTTACGTACTTGGGCGGTAAGCATAAAGAAGAACAGTAACATGAATACGATATCGGAGAGTGAGGCCGTATTAATGGCGGGTAATCCGCCTTTTAATTTTCTTGAAAATTTTGCCATAATGATTTTCTCCTAATTTTTATCGCCTTGCACGTTTGCTAACGTCTCTGGGCTCGGCTTCAGAAATAGCTTGGTTATAAATGGTACGTACAACTTTTTGCTCAACCTCATCCAATTTGATAAAGGGTTTTCCAAATTGTTGCATAGAAAACTCTTCACGAATCTCATTATATGCTTTAATCAGTTCATTTTGAACTCTCATATAAGTATCGTAAGTAGTGCTTCGGTCGTTTTGCAATGAGATGACTCCTTTGGTAATGGGATAAGGTCCAAAGTTCTCGACATCTCTGATCTCTTTCTCCGGAAGATCAGGATGATCTGCAGGATTTAGGATAAACTCGCGTACTTTCTCCTTTAGCTGACCAATCTCGATTGGTTGATTTCCGGCAAGGATTCTGTCTTGTGAATTGATCAACACGACCATCACATTTCTGCGGTTCACTTTGACATCATCTTGCTGCTGGTTTTCATCCGGTATTGGCGGCAACATACGCGCCAGACCCAAATCTACGTCCAAGTTTGTAGTCACCAGGAAGAAGAAGAGCATCATGAACGCAATGTCGGCCATGGAGGCAGTATTAATGGTAGTTATTTGTTTTGCCATAGTACCGATGTTTATCGATTTCTGATTACACCGAGCACTGTCCCAAAAAGGATCGCCAACAATGAGCCTGCAAATAGGAAATATGCGGCTTTGAGTCCCGCATCTGTAAGTTTCATCGTGAATGCCGAAGGTGGTTCCGGCATGGCCTCAGTTACAGGAGTCTGAGCGCTGGATGCAAGCAAAAAAGCGACGCCCAGAACGACCACGATAAAACCGACATTAATGGCCATCTTCTTGAGCGCTTTTGGGTTGGATACAATATTGAACAAAGGAAGAACAAGTATCAGCAGGATTGCCGATCCCAAAAGGATGTAGGCCCATACTAGATAGGGACCTACTCTACCCCCTTCCATCGACGTATCAAGCATGAAGTAGACCGTCATTACGGCGGAGATCGCCATAATTACGTATGTTAATAAATTCAATCTTTTCATGGAGCATCTATTTTTTAGATTTAATCAAAATATCGATCATTGATATGGAGGAGTCTTCCATGTCCATGACAATAGAGTCGATTTTGGAGACAACAAAATTGTAAAGGAACTGAAGAATAATCGCCACGACCAGACCGGCAATGGTTGTAATCAATACCACCTTCATACCAACGGCGATAACGTTGGGAGAGATGTCTCCGGCTTTAGCAATGTCGTCAAAAGCGATCACCATTCCGAGAACCGTTCCCAAGAAGCCCACCATGGGTGCAGTGGCAATAAAGAGTGAGATCCATGACAATCCCTTTTCCAACTGACTCATTTGTACTGCGCCATAAGACACAATGGCTTTCTCAACAACCTCTATGCCTTGATCCATACGGCTAAGTCCTTGATAAAAAATACTGGCCACCGGCCCGCGGGTATTGCGGCAAATATCCTTGGCAGCCTCAATGCCGCCGTTGGCAAGCGCCTCTTCTACGTTGGCTAATAATTTTTTACTGTTGCCGGAAGCAAGAGATAAGTAGATAATACGTTCAATAGCAAGGGCAAGTCCAAAGATCAACAAGATCAACAAGGTGCCCATAATGGAAGGACCTCCTTCGATGAATTTGGTCTTGAGTTGTTGGTGTGCGGGTTCATCTCCCGTTTGTTCTGTGGCAAACGCTTTTTGTCCGCTTTCGGTAACTCTTTGAGCGACTGCGTACTGGGCTGAGAAAGTAATAAAACCAAGTACGGCTAAAACCATGAATAGTTTTTTCATACAATTTTTGTGATTTAAAAGTTAAACAATTTATTTTTAGTTATTTAATAATCCG
>Ga0123356_10005290_pt1 | contig 13161 bp, 11 predicted proteins | sample TergutEmb28metaG_2_FD_92546 | JGI IMG/M metagenome (GOLD analysis project Ga0123356, IMG submission 92546) | Embiratermes neotenicus P3 segment gut microbial communities from Petit-Saut dam, French Guiana - Emb289 P3 | ecosystem: Host-associated > Arthropoda: Insects > Digestive system > Gut ... | reverse complement strand
TCTAAACATAATAAATGTGCGTAAACCAGGTAGACATTGTTACTAAGTAACGACAGTTTAGTGGTAACAAAGGGGTGACATACACCCCTTTGTTTACTCATACTGCAGGCGTATCCTCGAAAACCATTTGCTGCCATATGTATACAAAGACTGTCCCGACTGCCTTAGATGGTCGAAGCGACCATGTGCCGGGCGGAGATTGTCGCTGTGCAAGAAAATAATTATGACGTTTGCAGGGAATTGTGAGGTAACGCTGCAGGTAAAGGGGGGAATATTTTGAGCTACGAATTCGTTAAAGTGAAGAATGAAGGCGGGGTGGTGAACATCACCCTGGATAAGCCGCCCCTTAACGTACTAAATATTGCCATGATGGAAGAATTGATCCTGGCGTTTAAATGGGCTCAAAAAGAGCACGGTCAATTAGTATTGCTGGATGCAGCCGGTAAGGCGTTTTCAGCTGGGGTGGATGTGGCGGATCACACGGAAGACAAAGTTGACGATATGATCGACGTATTCGATCGCTTACTTATTTCTATGTTCGATTGTGAGAAGCCGATAGTATGCGCCGTGAACGGAGCTGCCCTCGGTGGCGGTTGCGAGCTGGTAATATTTAGCGACGTCATTCTTTTGTCGGAAAAAGCAAAACTAGGTCAACCGGAAATAATGGTAGGGGTCTTCCCTCCCATTGCATGTTACGTATTACCACATATATTATCATGGCCAAGAGCTATGGAATTACTACTGAGCGGCGAAACTATCGGTGCTCAGAGGGCGGAATATATCGGCTTGGCTAACGCTGTGCTGCCTGCTGATAATTTTGCCGGCGCTGTTAATGATTATATTAAGAAATTCCTCAATAACAGCGGATTTGTAATGGCTCAAACCAAAAAAGCTGCCAGAGCCGGGCTAAACAAAGGCTTTATTGGCGGACTGAAAGACATTGATAATATATACCTGCGGGAATTAATGCATTCCCACGACGCAAAAGAAGGATTAGGCGCGTTTATGGAAAAACGTAAACCGGTTTGGCAGGGTAAATAGGTTATTAAGATTCCTTGCTAACTGAAGAACAGTTTAAGGAGGTTTATATATAGTGTCTATACCGACAAAAATAAATACCTGGCAAATGGTTGAACCCGGAAAGCTAGAAAAAACTACCGTTGACGTTCCCGAATTAAAAGCGGGAGAAGCATTGGTAAAAATAGCTGGTTGCGGAGTTTGCCATACTGACGTAGGTTATTTCTATGATGGAGTTCCGACAGTTACAAAACCGCCGTTAACATTAGGCCATGAGATCGCCGGTACCGTTGTAGCCGGTGACGACAAACTGATCGGTAAGGAAGTTATTGTTCCGGCTGTTATGCCATGTAACAATTGTCCAATTTGTTCCTCTGGCCGCGGTAACCGTTGCTTGAAGCAGGCTATGCCTGGTAATAGCTTGGGCATTTACGGCGGTTTTTCTGACTATATCCCGGTTCCCTCCGCCGACCTTTGTGTGGTTGACGATAAAAAAGATATGCCGCTTGAAATGATGTCCGTTATCGCTGACGCTATTACCTCCCCCTACCAGGCTGCCATTAGTGCAGGTCTGAAAGAGGGCGACGTAGCTATAGTAGTTGGCGGAACCGGCGGCATTGGCGTTTACATGACCCAGATTTGCGCGGCTATGGGAGCGAAGGAAGTTATCGTTATCGCCAGAAACGAAGAAAAATTAAAGCGTTCTCTGGACTATGGTGCAACATTTACCATCAGCACCTTGGACAAGGACGTAAAAGCAGTATCCGGCGAGATGAAGGCATATTCCAAGGAAAAGAAACTGCCTAATTTTGGTCTGAAAATATTTGAATGTACCGGTACGGAAATGGGACAGGATATTGCTTTGGGACTGCTAACCTTCCTGAGCACCATGATGGTGGTTGGTTTTGGTATGAGCAAAACAAAGTATATGTTCTCCAAGCTGATGGCTTTTGAAGCCGAACTAAAAGGTACTTGGGGCTGTCTGCCGGAATTCTATCCGGTAGTTCTGAAAATGGTCCTGGACGGCAAGATCAAGGTCAAGCCTTTTGTTGACATCAGACCAATGAGCGGAATCCTGAAGGCTTATGAAGAAGCTCATGCCGGCAAGATTACCCAGCGTATTGTCTTAACACCAGACTTCTAAAAAACTAAAACCTGGCAACCGGCAAAGCTGCTGCGGCAGACGCTCCGGTTGCCAGGAGTAGACATAACTGCATATTTGCATTGATGTAATGCTGATATGCAGTTAAGCTAATGTGCAGCTGTGTCTACTCCTGCGACAATTGTGATATACTAATTACACTTAATTTTCAATTATGATGAGTGACAATGTTTAATACGGTGGTACATACCCCGGAATTATAGCAGTTAGCTTCAGGATGATGCAATATTGCATTGGTTTTGCGGCGTAATTGCAATGATGTGTTTGTCAAAGCAGTGTAAGCCATATATTATGCTGCCTGGCAAGGTATTTGCATGTATATTATATTGTGGCACGAAAATAAACGAAAAGGAAAACGAAGGGGAGGTAAAGTAATGAATTTTGATTTAACAGATGAGTTGCAAGACATACGTAGAGTAGCCAGGGATTTTGCATTAAAGGAAATCCAGCCTACCGTGGACGAGGATGACAAGGCGCACCGCTATCGTTCGGATCTGGTGCAGAAAATGGCTGACCTAGGATTTTTTGGTTGCGTTCTTCCGGAAGAGTACGGCGGAAATGAAATGGGCTGGCTGGCACAAGTAATTATTGCCGAAGAAGTAGCCAGGGTACACGCTTCCATGCGCTTACCATTTAACATGAGTCCTATTGGTCCCGGACTAACCCTCATGAGATACGGTACTGATGAGCAAAAGAAAAAGTATATCCCCGGTCTGGTAGACGGCAGCCATCTGGGTATGTTTGCTATCACCGAGCCGGATTCCGGTTCTGACGTAGGTTCCATGAAGACCAGAGCTATCAAAGACGGCGACGAGTATGTAGTAAACGGCAGCAAAATGTGGATCTCCAACGCCACAGTGGCAACATGTGGATTATTATACGCCTATACTGATCCCACCAAAAAGGTAAAGGGAATGTCGGCGTTTTTTATTGACATGAATCTGCCGGGCATAATTGTTGAGCCTATCACAGAAAAACTAGGAACTTGGGGCGCTCCCGTTGGCTCCATTACTTTTGAAAACTGCCGTATTCCGGCTTCCTCACTCCTTGGTCAAGAGGGAATGGGCTTCAAAATCTGCATGGAGCAGCTGAATGACACCCGCTTAGGTTGTATGGCTGGTGGATTAGGTCTTGCTCAGGCATGTCTAGACGCAGCTATTGGTTATGCTAACGAGCGTACCCAGTTTGGACAGCCTATCGGCAAATTCCAGATGGTTACTGATATGATCGCGCAAATGGCTACAGATGTTGAAGCTGCAAGATTCATGGTTTACCGCGCCGCATTTTTAAAGAACAAAGGTAATCCTGCCACAATGGAAACATCAATGGCTAAATATCTGGTTGGCGAAGTAGTTAACAAGTGCGCCGACTATGCTGTGAAGATTTACGGCTCCTACGGTTATTCGGAAGAGTATCCCGTAGCCCGTTTCTATCGTGACGCGAAGTCTTATCAAATCGTTGAAGGCACCAGCAACATTCAAAAGCTGATTATCGGCGAAACTATGCTGGGATATCGCAAGCGCTAGTTATTACTTGTGTTGTGTTTTGATTCAAAGAATAATATAGACAAATTTTAGGAGGTTGAAAGAATTGCACGAAGGTATTTACAGTGATTTGAAAGCCAGAAGAGACAAGATCAAAGCTATGGGCGGTCCGGCAGCTGTTGAGAAGCACCACAAGGAAGGCAAACTAACAGTTCGCGAAAGAATAGCAGCATTTTTTGATGAGGGTACCTTTACCGAAATCGGCATGCACATTACCCACAGACAAACCGAATTTGGTCTGGCAGGTAAAGAGATTCCGGCGGAAGGCGTTGTTTGCGGCTATGGTAAAGTAAACGGACGTATGGTTATGGTTGGTGCGGAAGACTATACCGCAATGGCCGGTACATTCGGAGAATATCATGGTAAGAAATTTGCCGATGCTATTACGATGGCAAAAGATATGGGTATCCCCTTTGTTGGCATGAACGACTCCGGCGGCGCCCGCTTACAGGAAGGTATTGACACCCTGGAAGCTTACGCATGGCTGTTCAAAGCCCAGAACTTGGCTTCAGGCGTTATTCCCCAGCTCGCCACTCTGATGGGTCCTTGCCTTGGCGGTCAGGCTTATCACCCGGTTATGCAAGACTTCGTTTTCCAGTGCCGCGAATACGGTTTTATGGGTATTGCCGGTCCGGCTTTCGTAAAAACACAGCTTGGTCAGGACATTGATCTGCCGACCCTGTGCGGATGGCAAGCTCACGCTGTTAAGTCCGGTTGTACCCACGTTGTAGTAGAAGACGACAACGACTGCATTGACAAGGTAAAAGAACTACTGTCATATCTGCCTTCAAACAACAGGGAAAAAGCACCTCGCATTGAGTGCACCGACGATCCCTTAAGAATGGTTCCTGCATTAGACGACGTTATGCCGGAAAATCGTAACATGCCTTATGACATGCATGATGTAGTTTATAACATCGTTGACGACGGCAAATTCTTTGAAATTCACTCCAATTTTGCTAAGAACGTTATCGTCGGCTTTGGTCGTTTTAACGGCAGAAGCACCGGCGTTGTAGCCAGCCAGCCCAACTGGATGGGTGGCGTAATTAACTGTGACGCAGCTGACAAGGTATCCCGCTTTGTTCGTTTCTGCGACCTGTTTAATATCCCCCTGGTAAACATTCATGATACACCAGCTTACATGATTGGTCCCGACGAAGACTGGAAAGGTATCTTAAGACACGGTGCCAAGATGTTGTTTGCATACATTGACGCCACCGTGCCGAAAGTAACCATTATCATGGGTAAATCCTTCGCCGGCGCATACCTCGGAATGTGCTGTAAGGACACCGGCGCTGACATCGTGTTTGCATGGCCGCAAGCTACTGCAACCATCGTTGGTGCTGAAACTGCTGCCAGCGTAATCTTTGCGAAGGAAATCAAGAATTCAGACAACCCGAAAGAAACTGCTGCGGCAAGAATTAAGGAATACAAAGATCTGTATCAGAATCCATACAGTGCAGCCAGCCGCGGATATATTGATGAAGTGATTATGCCTCACGAATCCAGAAGAAGCATCTGTCTGGCTCTTGATATGCTTGAGAACAAGACAGTAGCAAGGGTACACCGGAAGCATTCCAACATCAATATGTAAGTTAGACATATTGGGATATTATTAGCCGTTTTATTATTAACCGGTGACGCTAAACCTGCAAACACGGGCTTAGCGTTACCGGCGACTAAAACGCTTTAGTTTTACGTGCCCCCCCCTACTACTGCTGTTGTAGACAAAGGATCTTGAGGAAACTCGGATACCACGGTGTTCTCAACGCATTACGGCGACCAATTTTCGGCTGACTGCGTAGGGGCGGACGCACGTATTCAGGCAACAAAGCAAGGTGTAAATAATAGCGCTATGCATCGTAAGGGCGGACCGTCCTCGACAGCGCACCTAGACTGTAGGAAGGCTATCAATATATTGCATGACGTCGATAAGTACAACCTCCCCTACACTTGGGCACACTGTTGAAATTTTGCGTGGGATTTGAATTGGCTCAGCTATTAAACCGCACAGGTCGAATAGTTTCGGTCAACTGCGTAGGGGCGACCGTCCTCGGTCGCCCGCTGGAAAACGAAAATGTATCTATAAAAAGAGTAAGAAGCAAGAAAGCAGCAATGTTTCGGGTAAGGATCTTTCCGAAACGACCCGCAGCACGAAAAACGATAGCAAGAATCAATAATGACTGGGAGTGAGGCGGTGACCAGACTCACCCTCGCTGATTTAATACATGAACCGCCCATAACCCTTAAAGCAAACCAAACTGTCGGAGACTTGCTGCAACTATGGCAAAAACATCCCTTGGGGGTTGTTGGGATTGTAGATCAGCAAGAGCACCTTTGCGGAATAGTATCCAGTAGCCTGGGGCTAAACGGCGATACCAGGCTTAATATGAAAACGCGCCTCAAAGATGTGATGTCCGGCAATTTTGTAAAAATGAGTCCGGATACCGATCAGGAGGAAGCATTTGCTGAAACGGCTGAGGTTGTTGCTGTAGTTGACAGCAACGACAAAATGCTGTGTATTCTGGAAAAGAATGAAATACTTTGTTCCGTGTACTCTTACACAAAACATATCAGAAGTGTGCTGGATGCGGTACTAAACGCCACTGACGCCGGTATTGTTACCGTTAACAAAGAAGGTATAATTACGACCTTTAACCCGGCGGCGGAGAAACTTACCAGACGATCCAGCAAAGAGGCTATCGGCAAATACCTGTCTGACGTGGTCATACCTACCGGTTTATTAAACATACTGGAAACCGGCGAGCCAAAGTACGATGAAAGACTTCCGGTGGAGTATTCGGTAGGCACCAGGATATATGTCAGCAACCGTAGTCCCATCGTGGAAGACGGTAAAGCTGTCGGAGCGGTAGGAGTTTTTCAGGATATATCGGAAGCGGAGTATATCTCCAATGAATTAGCCAGCGTTAAAGAGCTTAACATGGAACTAACAGCGCTGATTGAATCATCCTAAGACGGTGTTTTGATTGCACGCCGGGATGGAGTTGTTTCCCAGGTTAATAAAGCTTATGTTAAAATGACTGGTCTTAAATCAGAGAATATTGTCGGACGTCCCTTTCAAAAACTAGTAGAAGACGGGTACTACGCCTCCTCTATTATTGAGGCGGTACTAAGAAAAAGAAAAGCCGTAACAAACCTGCAAACCTCTCCATTGGGTAACAGGTTGCTTATCACAGGGAATCCGGTAGCCAATGATCGGGGCGAAATTGTCCGGGTTGTGGTAAATGTTCGCGATCTTACAGAGTTTGAAAAACTGCGGCAGGAGTTGCTAAACAGCAAAAACTTAAACCGCCGGTATCAAGCCGAATTGCATAGCCGTAAAGACTGGCAGAACGGCGAAAAACTTACCACCAGATCGCCGGAAATGCAAGACGTATTGGATCTGTGCGCACGGGTTGCTCATGTGGACTCAACGGTGTTGTTAGTGGGTGATTCCGGTGCAGGCAAGGAAGTACTGGCGAAACACATTCATTACAACAGTGCCCGCAAGGAAGGTCCCTTTATAAAGATCAACTGCGGAGCTATTCCGGAGACCCTGCTGGAATCAGAGCTTTTTGGATATGAGCGCGGTGCATTTACCGGTGCCAGCAAAGATGGTAAACCGGGAATTTTCGAAATGGCTCATAACGGCACTTTACTCCTTGATGAGATAGGAGATCTGCCTTTATCTTTACAAGTAAAGCTGTTACGTGCTATTCAAGATAAAGAGATAACCAGGATCGGCGGCACTAAAACACTTAATGTTAACGTGAGGATTTTGGCGGCAACCAATCGGAAACTGGCTGAGATGGTGCAGCAAGGTACCTTCAGGGAAGACTTATATTTTCGGCTAAATGTAGTACCGGTGCAAATACCGCCCTTGCGGGACAGGCGACCGGATATTATACCGTTGTTGTATCATTTTTGTGATAAGTACCACAAAAAGTACAACATTAGAAAACAGTTTTCACCTGATGTATTAAAGGAGTTTTACGAGTACCATTGGCCCGGCAATATCAGAGAATTGGAAAACATCGTGGAGCGACTGGTTGTTACTGCTCCGGAAACGGTGATAACCCCTGCTCATTTGCCGGAAAGCTTTAGGCAAGTTGCCAAAAGCGCCTCAGCCAAAATCATTGTGCAGGGCGTAATGCCTTACAAGGAAGCGCTATTAGAAATGGAGCACTCGCTTATCGGCGAGGCGTTAAGTCTGTACGGCAGTACATATAAGGCTGCAAAAGTCTTAGGTATAGATCAATCCACAGTAATAAGAAAGTTGCAGAAGATTAGGAAATATAGAGGAAATACACAAGAAAAGCCTAATATTGTATAGGTGTGTTTAGTCAAAAAGCACTTAAGGTACCGTACAACAATATGTGCGGAACAAAACCAGACCAACCAGTGCATTTTGAGTAAATCGCAGTATGGCGTTTAGTAATAGTGGTTACAGGTGACAACAGTTTCGGTCTGACGTACTTAGGAGGTGTTGTCAACAATCATATATATTGATTAACTTGTAATGTTTTGGTTATCAGACGGCAAGTAATATTAAACTCTTGAAGGAAAGGAAAAGGTTTTGGTAGCATTGTTCCTTGTTGATGGAATGAGGAAAGTGTTACCCCCCGAGTAGTCGGCGGGAGTAGGACAAAAGTCCTAGAACCGGGGTATGGAATGAACATTGCAGTACTCTTAAAGCAGACCTTTGACACAGAGGCAAAGATCGAACTGGATGGCGGCAAGATCAGCAAGAAGGATGTTGGCTTAATTGTCAATCCCTACGACGAGTATGCTGTGGAGGAAGCCCTCAAACTGAAGGAAGCGAATGGCGGCGAAGTAGTGGTTGTGTCCCTATCAGCAGATACGCCGGACGCAATGCGTCAGGCACTGGCTATGGGCGCAGACAAAGGTATCAGCATTGAAGATCCGGCTTTAGCAGACGGAGACGAGTTCTCCACTGCAAAGGCGCTTGCCAAAGCTCTTGGCACAATCCAGTACGATTTGATACTGGCTGGCTGGCGGGAAGGTTCCGCACAGGTAGCGGTACGGGTTGCTGATGAATTAGGTTTACCTCATGTTAATGTGGTAACAAAGTTAGAGGTTGCCGGTGGCAAAGCTACCGCCACAAGAGACATCGAAGGCGGCAATGAGATTGTTGAAGTACCGTTACCGGCAGTAATCACTGCTCAAAAGGGAATTAACGAGCCTCGTTATCCCTCTATGAAGGGTATCATGCAAGCAAAGAAAAAGCCCATCCAAAATCTCTCCCTGGGCGATCTGGGTCTCAGTGCAGACCAGGTAGCCGCCAAAGTAAAAGTACAAAACTACTTCCTTCCCAGCGCTAAGGCCGCCGGTAAAATGGTTGCCGGTGAACCACCGCAAGCAGCAGCTGAGCTGGCGCGGTTATTGCGGGAAGAAGCAAAAATTATCTAAGGGAGGAGAAAATAATGGGAAAAGGAATACTTGTATTTGCTGAAACTCGTGACGGAAAAATTAAAAATGTAGCCTTTGAATTATTAACCGCCGGTCGTAAGATTGCCGCCGATAAAGGCGAAGAACTGGCAGCGGTTTTAATAGGTAAAGGCGTTGCCGGATTAGCCGGTAACCTAGCCGAATACGGCGCCGACAAGATTTTTGTAGCTGAGGCTGATAATCTTGCTCAATATACCACAGATGGTTATGCCAACGTAATGGCAAACCTGATCAAAGATAACGACCCCTCCACCGTGCTGTTTGGTTGCACCGTGCTGGGTCGCGACCTGGCTGCAAAAGTAGCCCAGAAAGCTCAGTCAGGACTACTCTCCGATTGTACCGGCGTTGATATGGAAGGTGGAAACGTAGTATTCACCCGCCCGATTTATTCCGGTAAAGCATTCTTGAAAGCAACCTGCGATGGTATTGCCATGGCAACAGTACGTCCAAACGTATTGGCTGCCGAAGCAGCTGCCGGTAAAGGTGAAGTTGTTAACGTAGCGGCGGATGCCGGTGAACTACGCCAGGTAATCAAAGACGTGATCATGCAAGTTTCCTCCAGACCGGAACTTACCGAAGCAAACGTAATTGTATCCGGCGGACGTGGAATGAAAGGTCCCGAGCACTTTAAGCTTCTCGAAGATTTGGCGGATGCTCTGGGCGGCGCAGTAGGCGCATCCCGTGCAGCAGTTGACGCCGGTTGGATTACCCTACCCTTCCAGGTAGGTCAGACCGGTAAAGTTGTATCACCGACTCTTTATATTGCCTGCGGTATTTCCGGTGCTATCCAGCACATGGCTGGCATGAGTTCCTCAAAGTGCATCGTAGCGATTAATAAAGACGAAGAAGCAAACATCTTTAAGGTAGCCGATTATGGTATCGTAGGCGATCTGTTTGATGTAGTGCCTATTTTCACTGAAGAAGTAAAGAAAATTCTAAGCAAATAGAATAAGGCGATGAATTACCAACCCTGCTGGAACACTACCTAAGAAGATACTTTACAGAACCGACCGTTCTTCGTTAAGTGCTTTCTTAGGAGGGTTCCGGCAGGTTTTTTATCATATGTATATCAGAGAGGATGACAATTCATGAAAGAAGCTGTAATAGTGAGCGCTGCTCGTACAGCGGTTGGCAGATTCGGCGGCTCGCTGCAAAACATTCCGGCAGTGGATCTCGGTGGTATGATTATTGCTGAAGCGGTAAAAAGAGCCGGTATCAGCGGTGATATGGTAGAAGAAGTAATATTCGGTAACGTACTTACTGCCGGTTTGGGTCAAAACCCAGCCAGACAAGCAACCTTAAAGGCTGGTTTACCAATTGAAACTCCTGCCTACACTATTAACATCGTTTGCGGTTCCGGCTTAAAAGCAATAATGCTGGGAGCACAGCAGATCATGTCCGAAGAAGCGGAAATTGTTGTAGCTGGTGGTATGGAAAACATGAGTTTAGCGCCGTATGTACTGGACAAAGCCAGATTTGGTTACCGGATGTTTGACGGCAGTATTACCGATGCTATGGTTAAGGACGGCTTATGGTGCGCCTTTGGTAATATTCACATGGGTATGACCGCAGAAAACCTGGCTGAGAAATACAACATTTCCAGAGAAGATCAGGACCAACTATCAGCGGACAGCCACAACAAAGCCATTGCCTCCATTGATGCGGGTAAATTCAAAGACGAAATAATGCCGGTACCGATTCCCCAAAAGAAAGGCGATCCGGTAATGTTTGACACCGACGAATTACCACGTCGCGGCACAACTGCGGAAGCCCTGGGCAAATTAGCAACGGTATTCAAAAAAGGCGGTACAGTCACAGCCGGTAACGCTTCCGGAATCAACGACAGCTCCGCAGCGGTAGTGATGATGTCAGCCGACAAAGCCCAAGCCTTAGGTTTAAAACCAATGGCAATTGTGAAGTCATTTGCCACAGCCGGTGTTGAGCCTGCTTTCATGGGTACCGGACCGATACCAGCCACCAGAAAAGCACTAGCAAAAGCCGGTATTACCGTGGCTGACTTAGACGTTATTGAAGCCAACGAAGCCTTTGCAGCGCAAGCCCTAACCTGTATCCGCGAACTGGAGCTACCCATGGACAAGGTAAACCTAAACGGTGGTGCCATTGCCATTGGACACCCCATCGGAGCAAGCGGAACCAGAATTATGGCGACCACCCTTTATGAACTAAAGCGCCAAAACAGCAAATATGCTTTGATTACCATGTGTGTCGGCGGTGGTCAGGGCGTATCATTAATCGTGGAGAACATTAAGTAATAATATTCATTTTAGGGGAGTGTTAGCTGTTATGGAAGTCAAGAAAATAATGGTAATCGGCGCCGGACAAATGGGTGCGGGTATTGCCCAAGTATCCATTGCCGCCGGTTATGACGTCGTGCTAAACGACATAGAGGACAGATTCGTACAAAAAGGCATGGAGTATATTAACGGCAACCTGACCAAAGACGTCAGCAAAGGTCGCCTTGACCAAGCCACAAAAGACGCGCTAATGAAAAAAGTCACTCCTTCCGTCAGTTACGAAGACGCCAAGGATGTGGACTTAGTTATTGAAGCGGCAATAGAAAACATGCCGATCAAAGGTAAAATATTCTCCGCCCTGGACGAGCTTTGCAAACCCGAAGCGATATTAGCCACCAACACCTCATCATTACCCATCACCGAAATAGCGGTATTCACCAAGCGTCCTGATAAAGTTATCGGAATGCACTTCATGAATCCCGTGCCGGTGATGAAGCTAGTCGAAGTAATCCGTGGTCTGGCGACCTCCGATGAAACCTACGAAATAGTAAGAGTTGCCAGCGAAAAAATGGGCAAAATACCTGCCGAAGTCAACGATGCACCAGGTTTTGCCGTAAACCGGATACTTATCCCGATGATCAACGAAGCAGTTTTTTGCTTACACGAAGGAGTAGCCTCACCGGAAGCCATAGACAACGTAATGAAACTAGGCGCAAACCATCCCATCGGACCATTGGCACTGGGAGATCTAATCGGTTTAGATACCTGCTTATCAATCATGGAAGTATTATACGAAGGCTTAGGCGATCCCAAATACCGCCCCTGCCCGCTTCTGCGTAAATATGTTAAAGCCGGCTGGCTTGGCCGTAAAACCGGCAGAGGATTTTACCAATACTAATACCAAAATGATGTAGGTGGTGTAATAATGGCTTTTAATAACCTTTTGGTTGAAATCGAAGAGAACATAGCCATAGTAAGCATGAACCGTCCCAAAGCGCTAAACGCGCTAGACTTCGACACATTAACCGAACTAGGTCAGGCGATGGATGAATTAGCAACCAATAACGCGGTTGGCGTAGTAATCCTCACCGGCGCAGGAGACAAATCCTTCGTAGCCGGCGCCGACATAGCGTACATGCTAAAACTAACCCCCATGCAAGCAAAAGCATTCAGCAGGCATGGACAAATAGTCTTCAACAAAGTAGAAAACATGCCCAAACCGGTAATCGCCGCAATCAACGGTTTTGCCCTAGGTGGCGGCTGCGAACTAAGCATGGCATGTGACATCCGGGTAGCATCAGAAAAAGCCAAATTCGGACAACCGGAAGTAACACTAGGCTTAATGGCAGGATTCGGCGGCACCCAAAGACTAGCACGCTTAGTAAATGCCGGGATAGCCAAAGAAATGCTGTACACCGGCGACATATATGATGCCCAATACGCCTTCCGGGTAGGTTTAGTCAACAAAGTAGTAGCCCCGGAAGAGTTGATGGACACCTGCAAAAAGATGGCAAAACGAATTGCCTCAATGAGTCCCATAGGCGTAAGATTCACCAAGGAAGCGGTCAACCAAGGCTTCGACATGGATCAAGACAAAGCCATGTTCATAGAAGCGGATCTCTTCGGAGTACTGACCTCAACGGCGGACTCCAAAGAAGGAATGGGCGCATTTTTGGAAAAACGTAAGGCAGCGTTTAAGGGAGAGTAAGGGAAC
>Ga0123356_10005288_pt1 | contig 13170 bp, 8 predicted proteins | sample TergutEmb28metaG_2_FD_92546 | JGI IMG/M metagenome (GOLD analysis project Ga0123356, IMG submission 92546) | Embiratermes neotenicus P3 segment gut microbial communities from Petit-Saut dam, French Guiana - Emb289 P3 | ecosystem: Host-associated > Arthropoda: Insects > Digestive system > Gut ... | reverse complement strand
GGAAGCAGATGGAAAAGTGCCAAACAATACAGAAATATTATCTGTTTGAACGTCGTAAATGGTTGTATCTCCGGCAAGTGTAGGAAGCGTAATATTTCTGCCCTGGCAAACGGAGGTATCTAAAGTCGTTCTAAAATAATCAACAATGACGTTGATTATTAAAGTATCTAGCAACGGAACAGAATCGGTAGCAATCTTGATAATAACTTTAACTTCGTAATCCCTTTTATTCGGATATTCAAAATCAGGTCTGATAGGAAATGCAAACGTAATGGGATTAATGTCGCAGATAGAATCGCTAATAGTAAAACTGTTGTACCAACACCATCCGGTGTATGTAATATTAGTATCCAAAGCAACAAATTCGAAAGTGATAGAATCGTTCGGGCAATAGTTCTCTGCCGGGGTTCTTTCTCCGTTAATCAATATCTCAAAATAGCTGGCTTTCGGAGCTTTAAGATTCGTTTTTCTTTTAGATTTTTGCGCAAATCCTGAAATTGCAAGACTGCTGATAATAAGTAGAAGTATGATTTTTCTTAACATAAAGTATGAAATGATTTATGGTTGCAAATGTACATCTTTATCGGTTTCATCAGTCGCATTATCTGTAGTTTCATCGGTAACCTCCTCATCAATAGATATTAAATCGTTTTTTAACAAGATGTTATACCACTGATAGGCTTTCTTGATATTGGATATAAACACTCGTTCTTCGTCATAACTGGGAAGCACTTCTTTGAAATAGGCGCGCAATTGTGTCTCTGTTAATGCTTTATAATCGAGCGGCTGTTTGTCTTGTTTGAGATAAATGGCTTGAAATACTTTTCCTAGTTCCACCGGATCTTCATACGTATAAATAGAGATATTGTCTAACGAAGAAATTCCGTCGCTTTGAAACGCCGAAAATCGTTTTTTGTCTTCTAAAGATTCTACGATAAAGTTGTTTTTCCCTTGTGAAATCAATTTAAAAATGCCATTTTTCCCGCTGATAGATAAGATTTTGCTTAAGTCCATTTAATTCTTAATTTTTAATTCCTAATTCCTAATTCCTAATTCTCAATTCTCAATTCTCAATTCTCAATTCTCAATTCACCCCACTATACAACGCAATAAATATCCCCGCAATAATCGCCGAGCTAATGGTGCTGGAAACGATGGGCCCCATGGCGTGCATCAATAAGTGGTTGTTGGGGTTGTACTCTCTTCCCACTCTTTGCGAAATACGCGCGGCCATCGGCATGGCGGAAACGCCGGAGTTGCCGATGAGCGGGTTTACTTTTCCGCCGGTAACTTTGCACAGCAGTTTTGCGATTAAAACGCCGCCGATTGTTCCAAAACAAAATGCCACTAATCCGAGGAAAACGATTAGCAGTGTTTGAAAAGTGAGAAAACGTTCAGCTGTAGCGGAAGCGCCGATGCAAAGCGCTACTAATAATGTTAGTATGTTTAGAAAAGCATTTTGTAGGGTTTCCAGATAACGTCCGGTTACGCCGCTTTCTCTGATTAAATTGCCCAGCATCATCATGCCGATGAGCGCTCCGGCTGCCGGAACTAATAACAAGGTAATCAGTGTTATGGCAAATGGGAAAACGATCTTTTGTCTTTGGTTCACTTGCTTGGGCGCAGGCATAACAATCACTCTTTCTTTTGGTGTAGTGAGCGCTTTCATGATGGGCGGCTGTATGAAAGGCACTAATGCCATGTAAGAGAAAGCAGCGATCGCAATGGTAGGCAGCAGGTTGGGCGCCAAACGGCTGGCAGTATAAATAGCGGTTGGTCCATCAGAGCTGCCAATAATGGCAATGGAAGCGGCTTCGTTGAAGGTAAATCCTTCAAATCCGGGGATATAGGGCATAAACAGTTTTCCCAAAAACAAAGCGCCGCCGAGCGCTACAAAAATGCCGAGTTGCCCGCCCAAACCAATCAATGCGTTCTTCGGAGAGGCAATCAGGGGACCGAAATCGGTCATGGAGCCTATACACAAGAAAATCAACGGCGGATAAATGACGTACAAGATTCCGTTATACAGAAAGTTTATCAAACCGCCTTGATCATAAGCCGAAAGTCCTGATAAAGGTATATTTGCGAGCATGATACCGAAAGCCAATGGCAGTAATAGCAAGGGCTCGTATTTTTTATAAATGGATAAATAGGCAAATAATAAAGCCACCAATATCATGATTACTTGTTTGTAAGTCATTGCCGTAAGCCCAACCACGTAACCGCCCATGGCTTTAGTGGCAAGATCGGCATGCTCGGTATGAGCGGCATTGTCGGCAAACATAAGTTCATTTAAAGTTTCATGGTCAACCACCGCTTGCGCGTTTGCCATGCTCATTGTACTGATATTAAGGATAATAAATGTTAAAATAAACGTGAGAGTTCTCATATTTTGCACTGCTTAAAAGACTGTTTTAAAAGGCGGCGAAAGTACAAAAAAAAGACTGCAAACGATATGCGGGTTATTTTTTGCTAATAGGTTCTACCGAGCAGGGTATCCTTGATGAGATGCGAGAGGCAAGGGAGTTGTGGAGAGGCATAAGTATTTTTATTTATGGTTTTTGTTATAGCTACATATCTTCAAATTTTTAGAAAAAACACCCTTCAATACAAAATGCAGACAGTTTTTCTATCGAATTTTCTTTTTCGCAGTTTTTTTGCATATTACTGTATTTCATTTTTATTAATTTTTGTTTTTAATGACTGTTTGTTATTTATCTTGATTTGTAAGTGATTTTTTTTCAATTACCTCATTGCTCATTGCTTATTGTTCTTTGTTTTTCAACCGTTTAATATCATTTTCTATCTCTTTCATGCTTTCTTCTTTTTCCAATTCTTTTTGTTGCAATTGATATTTAGTATATTCCTGACAGGAACGTTCCAATGCCATTTGGTGGCTGATAGTTCCTGCATGGGACAAAAGTTCTCTTCCATTTAGTTGTAAAATATTGTCTAAACGATGAATCCAGTCTTTCATATACATAGGCTTGTGTTGCTGCGCCATGGTTTCGGCAAATGCAAGAAATTGTTCTACTAATAGTTCCAACAATTTGATTTCTTTTTCGTTGAGATAGTTTTTTGCAACACTTACATCTGTTTTACGAACAGAGATGTTTTTATTTTTGTCGTAAGACTGCATACCTAAAAGAGGAAGTGAGGCATCAACCCTTCTGTAAATCAATTCAGCGGCAGTTTGTTTGCTAATTGCCCAAAGCAGTTTATTTTGAACAATTTTAAAAAACTTTATTGTCTTTTGGTCTTTTGCATCATAATCAATGCTTGTAGTATAGATGTCTTTTATTTTTTGGTAGAAGAAACGTTCAGACAAACGAATTTCACGTATTCGCTCCTGTAGTTCGTTAAAGTAGTTCATTGAACTGCCCGATTTAAAACGTTCATCATTTAATAGAAATCCTTTGACAATATATTCGCGTAATCGTTGTGTTGCCCAAATGCGAAATTGAGTGCCTTGATGAGATTTTACCCGATATCCGACGGAAATAATGATATCTAGATTATAATAATTGGTGGTTACTTCCTGCGTTTTTCCACTAATAGCGCCATGTTGAGTGGTGTGTCGGAATTTCCGACATACCACTTCTTCTTGCAACTCCCCTTCTGTAAAAACATTACGGATATGTTCGGTAATTGTACTTCTCCCCTTGCCAAACAGCAACGCCATTTGTTCTTGCGATAGCCAAACCGTTTCATCTTCCAAAATAACATCAATCTTGATATTTCCGTTTGGGGCTTCGTAGATGAGTATTTCTCCTTTGTTCATAATAAGTATTTGTTTGTGTTAAGAATTATGTTGTTTATAAATTTTATATTGTTTATCTTCAAAATCTCTTACATACCCACATCCCGTTAGGGATGTTTTGCTCGGTAGATGAAAATGTTTCCCCGTCAAAAATTTGCATTCCGGTAGGAATACAACCCTGTGTATGTTTGGGGGCATTCCTATCGGGATGCGGGGTGGGTGCGGATATTGCGGTTCTACCGAGCGAGGCATCCCTGACGGGATGCGGGTATTTGCTTTGTTCATATAATTGTTAATTTTCTTCCTGATAGTAAACCTTATAAAACTTCCCTTTGTTTATTTCTATTTGATATTGTTTGAAAAATTAAACATTAGGTGATATAATGTAAAACTATTGCCATCAATATCATCGTGTTTTGAGCTATAATGAAATTCAAAATTAGGTATAAATGTCGCTTGTTGAATTTCTTGTGTGGTATTGCAGTTATTAAGTTTCGTGTTTTTTAATAAAGCATTGATATTAAGATTGTTTTCGTGAATACCCATTTTTTCAACGACAAAACCAAGCATTGCATTTACTCCACAATTAGTTGAGTAATATTTTGATACAAAGCGATAAATGCCATTGTTTATGTATTCTGCATTTAAGCCCGAAGTTCCTGTTAAGTTTTTATTATCCAATCGCTTACATTCAATAATATAGTACGCAGCCGATTGGATAAATCTATTTGGAGTTTGTACTTTTAAATCTATTTTACCACCTGTTGGCTCTAAAACTTCACTATCAAAAACATAGTCTAATAATCCTATGTTTTTTCTTATATTATCATTACTCAAATAATCAAACAATAATTTGTTCCTAATCTTATTTTCATCATTGGGCAATACAACATTATCTTTCAACATCATTGTATAACAATCAAAAACGCCACATAACACTCTTTGAAATTCGGCAGTGTAATTTGTGGCATTATAACTGTAACCGACAGCATTTAATTCTGTTTCCATCATTCGCCTCTCCTCCCTGCTTTAAGAATTGCGTCCATAAACTCCTCTGAATCCAAATAAGCGATTGCTTTTTGCCAAAGACGCTTTTCGTTTGGCTTAAATATGTAAAATCGTTCCTTTTCAAAACCTCTTATATCTTTTTGCACAAATAATCTATCTGTTATTTTTTCCGAACTCAATTTGATTAACAAGGACAAAATTTGCTTGTCGGTTACATTTTCCCAAATGATGCCGTTTTCTTCGGGTGTATCTATTGGAACAACTTCAAAAAACATTCCTAATAACTGATTTGTATGCCAAACTCGAACAATAAATTTTCGTTCTGCGTTATCTATATTTTGCTTGAAACGATTAAGATAAACATTCGCATATTCAATTAGTTCATTGGAACGCCCTTTCAACGATTCTTGAAGTTTTCTTAAAATATTGTATTTGTCTTTTTCAGTTCGTGTAATCAATGGTCTGTTGGCATTCAAAGCATAGTCAAGCAAAGAACGCTCTATCTCATTAAAATTCAATGCTTGTAAAATGGCATCATTAATTTTCTTTTGAGTTTTTTTAATTGTTTCTTGAACTTTTGAACATTCAATATTATCAACAGGGACTTGTTTTTGTAAATTGTGTAATTCAATTTTTGCTTTTTCGATAGTTTCTACCAGACTTATGTCGTTTTCTACATAAGGCACTGAAAATTTATCATAATTTTGAATTTGCTCGCGTTCTATCGCTATTGAAGAAAAAGTATTTATGGCAAAATAAGCGTATATGTCAGAATTTAAAATAGCCTCAGTATTTCTCAAACACCTAATGTCTTGCTTTTCAATCGCTTTCACAGCAGTTAAAGTATCTTTAAAAACCGCATCTTTCTCGCATATTGCAGATTTTGGAAGCAGAAGTTTGGTATCAGGACCTTTTCTAATTAACAGCATTGGGGCTGTAAATATTTGTTTTTGCTGATTTCTTATGCGATGAACTTTTGGTACTGTGAATTGTCCAATTTTATCAGGATTAACAAAATAAGGTTCTATTGCGTATGCATCTATAAACGGATAACTATGAAATTCTGTTGCATCATAAGTCGGATTCTTGCTATATTGTATTCCTGTTCCACAAACGAATTTGGTTTTATCTGAAATTATATTTTTAATTGACGAATAGGATTTTTTCAGGCGAGTAATCAAATTAAAATCCAAATATGAGCCATAAACCAAAGTTTTGAACAACCAATCATTGTCTTTTAATAATTTCTGCTCTACTTTTTTATAATCGGGACGATTGATTGTAAATATCTTGAAATAAGAAAAAAAACGAGTTGGTTTTATTGTAATATGCTCTAAAACATTATCATTTGTACCTTTTCCATCGGCATACTGATAAAACAAAATAGCAGCAGGGGCTATCGCTTTATCATTTGACTTGTCAAAAACTTCTCGCCTTACAGGTGCTAACTCTACAATTTTATTTACAAAAAATTCTTCTAACCAATAACGACGAAAATCACTGTAATCTGTGTTATAACCACGATTATATAAAATACTGCTCCTTACAATCAAAGCACATTTTGTTTTAGAACTTGAAAAATCGCTTACACGCAATACAAATCCTTCAACAATTTCACCGTTATTTATGGTTGTAGGATATTTTTTCTTTTCGGCTTTGTCTTTTTTTCTGCGTTCTTTTATATATGTTTCGCCGTATTTGCCCAATGCACCACCTTTCCAAGGCGGATTACCAAGAATGTAATCAAATTCTATTTTTTGCAATTTCGTTTCAAATAAATCAGGGTCTGTATTGAAAAAGTCGGCTTCAAAGAAGTTGGAATTTAATAATGGTGGAAACTTGAATGTTTCAATATCCGCAGGGTCTTGATAATCCAACAAAGTTAGGTAGATAGAAAACATTGCCACTTGAACTGCATTAGGGTCTTTATCTATTCCGTAGATATTTTGAGTGGCTAAATATTTAAGAATTTCGGAGGTTATTTCCGTAATTTGATTTTGTGATTGATAATTTTCTACTATTTTTCGCAATGTTTCTACCAAGAAAATTCCCGACCCACAAGCGGGGTCAAGAGTAATACAACTGTTTGCAGTTTTATGGTTTTCAAAATGCTTTTCGACTGTTTCTTTTAGAATGTAATCCACTAAAAACAGAGGAGTGTAATATGCACCTTTATTTTCTTGGTCTTCTTTTCCAATAAACAACTCATAAACATTGCTGATAAATTCAATGGGAATTATGGAGAAATCGTAAAAATTGAAAAATGAAGGTTGTCCTATTTCTAAATCCTCGCCATTCAAAAGTCGTATCAGGATATTTAAAATATCTTTTGTAACATTCGCGTATTCATCATCAGAAATGGCAAAAATATCATCGCCGTTGAATTTATTTTTTAGGTAGTCGAAGAATTGCTTTGTTCTATTTCTATCTTGCAATATTTCGCAAAATTTTTCTTTTTTCCACTGTTCTCTTTTTCCTTCGAATGATAAATACACACCTCTATCAATCAAATAACGAACAAAGATACATTTTCCGATTAAAGCATTTGCAATTTTTGGCTCAATTTGCTTTTTTAGAATGTCGCGTGCCGCCTTAATATTGTGTAAAAGAAAATAACCAAGTCGGTTTTCGTATTGAAAATGTTCGCGATACTCCTCCCAGGTTATATCTGTAAAAAGTTTGAAATAAGTAAAATCGTTTAGTTTTTCAATGTTTCCTATTTTTGCAAGTTCCGTTAAATCCTTTTCGTATTTGAAACCATTAAATATTTCAACAGTGTCATTTTTAGCAATAATAACAATAGGAGTTTCATTGAAATTCCAGATTTTTTTGTGTAATTCTGTATCAGTTGGATTTTCAAAAAACAAAATTAGAGGTTTGCTATCTACGCAAAAAAAAGCGTTTGGTTTAATGCTTTTTTCCAAAAGCCGTACTATACGATTGGGAAACTGTAATTCTGATTTCCACTTTGTGTCATTGGTATGATACAAACCATTTTGCTCATTGATACCTAATTTTTGAAATATGCTATCTAATTTCATCTGACTTTATTTTACATATAAACGAGTATTTTTTCTTTTTATTTTTCATTTTGCATCCTTCCATCTCTCTATTAATCATAATCTTAATATACATCAACAATCTTTCATTTATAAGCATTCATTTACTTGTCAATTATCCCCACTTCCCCCTCCGTCAACCCATATAACCCATAAACCAATCTGTCAATTTTCCTTTCCAAAGCCGCCGTATCCGCCGCAGGGTTCTCTTGTTTGGCGGAAAGGATTTGGTTGACAAGATTGATGATTGGTTGTTGTTCAGTTTTCTCTGCTATCGGAATAGGTAATTCTTTAGCATCGTCAGGGTAGAAATGTAATGATTCTGAAAGAAAGTTCACAAAATACCAATTTATCAATCTTGAATTTAAAACTCCCAACAAAAATTTGTAATCAAAATCATTGCCGTTATTAATTTTTATTTTAGACAGATTGCGTTTTGCTGTTGAATGATTTGCATTTTGTAATAAATTCCATTTTACACAATTAATAACGGTATGACTGTTATAATAATTTTGGTCATCAAATGCAAAGCGTAATTTGTCTTTTACTACATTGATAAACATAATTTTTTCATTTTCAAATAATTCAGGAAACATTGAATTGTAATGTTCTTCGGGTTGATAATTCAACCATCCATACTGCGAAAATGAAAATCTATCAATATTTTTTCCTTCGGTAAATGGTTTGTAACTTTCTTTAAATTCAGAAAAAATATAATTTTCTTTACCGATTTTTTCAGTTTTATGATTTAATCTTGCGCCATAAGCAATTAAGCAAATCTCATCTAATCGAATTGTATTTTTCAAGATTCTATTTTTCAAAAGCAAAGAGTTGGAAATATCTTTTGTCTCAAAACGATAATCTTTTAAATCTAAAAATGTATTTTGATTTAATGTTGAAATCTGAAAATCATTTTGTTGAAAATCTTGATCAGATTTTGCAATTTTTATTGTTGTATTTTCGTGATTTACAGTTTTTATTATGCTTAAAATGATATTTTTCACAACAGCATTTTCAAAAACATAGTATTCGCTTGTATCTAAGATTTCTTTCACAAAATATTTATCAACTAATAATTTACGCATTAAAGAGCCATAGTTCTGATTTGTAAAAGCATAAGGAATTATAAACAAATATATTCCATTCTCTTTTATTAAGTTCAACGATTTTTCTAGAAAAGCAATGTAAATATCAGTCCTACCTTTGCAAGTATCGTAATTTTTAAATAGATAGTTTTTCATATTTGTTTCTAAATTCTCGACATTCACATACGGCGGATTCCCAATCACCACATCAAACCCCTCATTCACCCCAAACATCCATTCCGCATCAAAAAACGCCGAAGAGGCGTTTTGGTCATAAGGATTCCACAATGCAAGTTTTTGAGCCGTATCTTCAGCATATCCTAACGTTGTTAGTATCTCAGCTATTTCATAGCGCAACTGCCGGTCTTTTTCGCGGTATTTTACTTTTGTTTCGGGCGTTCGAGCCGAAAAATGTTTGTGGCGCACATCTTTCAGGTCGTTTTCTTTGTTGATAATTTCTTGGGTGCGAAACATGTTTGTTTGCGCCGGTTTGTCCAACCCAATCAGCGTATTCGCCGCCACAAACTTGGTTTCCAAGTTGGGCAAGGGTCGTATGCCCAAATTCGGCTTTTCGGGCTTGGGCGTTTGCTCGCAGATTAGGGATATGAAAAAGCGCAGTTTGGAAATCTGTACGGCAATGGGCTGAATGTCAATTCCAAAGATGCAGTTTTCAATCAAAAACAGTTTTCGCCCGTAGTCAAGGGTGTTCTCTTCAAATGCCTCTTCAATGTTTTCAATGGCGGCTTCGCGTGCCTGCACATCTTCTATCTTTTCAGCAATATCTAACTGTCGCTGTTTCCAAAGTTTGTTTTGCGGGTCTAATTTTTGTAGCATAGCCACCATCTTTTGCAAAATCCCCATCGGAAACGCCCCGGAACCGCACGCAGGGTCGAGAATTTTGGCAACGTTTAATGCGTTAATAATTACCGATTTCATTTCGTCGGTTAAGGGCGTTCCATCTGCAATAACAATATCCCCATCACTCTTAATTCTTAATTCGTAATTCGTAATTGTTTGAAGGTATGCCGTTAACGACTCCTGCACCATATAGTCCACAATTTCTCTCGGTGTGTAAAATGAGCCTGTTTGCTTGCGGGCGGTGGTTTGTGTTTCAGGGTTGAAACTTGCTAAAAGGTTTTCAAATACTTTGCCCAAGAGTTCAGGGTCGAGCGCCACTTCTATGTCGGTAGGCGTATTTTCTTCAATGGTAAAATGATAGGTTTTCAAAATGTCTATCAAACCGCGCACTTTGTAGGTTTTGCCTTTGGTGTCGTAAATTTTGTTTAAATCCACCTGTTTTTCATCGCCAAAGAATAGAAAATCAGGCACTTTTAAAAGTTGTTCCTTATCTATTCTATTTGAAAAACAGTCAATTCGTATTTCGTTTTCTTCGCCCACATTTTTGTCCAAATTTTCAAAAAGTCCGCCGTTAAGAAAAGGGGTATCTTTTGTGAGTTCTAGAAAACGCTCTTTGCTCTTGAAAAACCGTTCGTAGCGGTAAAACCCTTGAATGCCGCTCTGCCGGTGAACAAATTTTCGTTTTTCGCCCATTTCGGTATTGAGTGTGGCAAAAAAGAGGTTTTGTAAAATTGCCTTGTAAAATGTGCTTCCTGTTTTGTCGTTGTAATTCAGCACATCGTCGAGTTCCTGCAAGTCGAAAAGCTCATCTTTAATCAATTTTTTCTGTTTCAAAAACCACACAAACATCAAGCGCGTAATGAGGCGAATAACGGCGGTAGCGTTGACTATTTCTTTATCTTGTTTTTCATCGTTCGGAAAATCAACATTTTGCAATGCCCAAAAATACCAGTTCGACAGTTCAGCATAAAACTCTTTCGTCAGCGTTTCCACCGAAAAGCGATAGCACAAATCTTCCCAAGCCGTATAATCTTTGTTTCCACGTCGTTGTGAGCGAATTTTTCCTTCTTTACACAAATATTGCTGCGGTGTTTTTACCTTTGAATCTTCGCCCAATAGAAACGAATACCGGCGTGGATTGGAATAGTTTTTAGTAAGACGCGCACTTTCATCTTTCTGTTCAAGTTCAAAATGTAATAGCGAAAAGCGCCATTGCTCGCTGTTGTCATTGGGAACAAAAGCAAATAGTGCGCGGTTAGAATAACTGTGGTTTTGCATGATCATAAATGCTTCCCTTGAAAGCCCAACCCGCGCATTATGAGTAGAGGTATGTGCTACTTCAAAAACTTCGAGGTCAAGACTTTTACATACGCCCAATTTTGTGGCCGCTTGAATGAAGTTGTTGGTTCGGCTTCGCTCACCAACCGTGTCTGTAATGATGCGCTCTTCCGGTGTAAAATCGTCGGGCAGGAAATTTTGTATAAATTGCGCAAAATCTTCGCGGTTATAGGGATTGTTGAAGTTCATAATTATTAATTTTTCAAATCTATACTTTTTACTAATTTATCAAAATCTGACTCATAATTTTTTAACTGTTTGGCATGGTATTTATCATACTCTTTTTCTGCCAGCGCTTTAGCAATTTCATGACTAATTTTCCCTTTATCCTGTAAAATTGCTTCTTCGTTAAATTGCAGAAAAGCATCCAGTTTTTCAATCCAGTTTTTCATGTACATAACCGATCCTTTTTTTGCTTGATTTTCTGCATAATCCAAATACATGGATACAATTCTATTAAGTTGTTCTAATTCGGGTTCGTTCAGATAGTTTTTTGCGATAGAAACATCAGGTTTTCGAATTTGTCCTTTGGGTGCATTTTTCCATGTGGTCAGCCCCATATTCGTTTTTTCGCTATCTGCTCTAAAAGCAATGATTTCTGCTGCAGTTTGTTGGCTAATAGCCCAATGTAATTTATTTTGCACGGTTGCAAAAAAATTGCGTGTTATTTTTGCATTTGTATCATAATCGGCGCTACATTGTGCATAAATATCAGTAATTTTCTGATAGAAGCGCCGTTCACTGCTACGAATATCACGAATGCGACTCAATTGTTCTTCAAAGTAATCTTTCCCGAACAAAGATTGTGGGTTCTTTAAGCGCTCGTCGTCCATCGCAAAACCTTTAATCAAATATTCTTTCAGAACGCTGCTTGCCCAAATACGAAAATGCGTTGCTTGAATACTATTTACGCGATAGCCAACGGAAAGGATGGCATCAAGATTGTAAAATTTTGTTTGGTAGTTTTTTCCATCAGGGGCAGTATGTGCAATTTTTGCACATACTGAATCTTCCTGTAATTCAAAAGTTTGAAAAATATTTTTCAAGTGTTTGGTTACAACGCTTCTATCTACACAAAATAATTGCGCAATCTTTTCCTGAGAAAGCCATATTGTTTCATCAAATATGTAAATTTCTACTTTTACTACGCCATTAGCGTCTTTGTAAAGCAAAAAATTTGTAGTGTGCAAAGGAAGGGTTGAGTTCATATTATTGTATTTATGATTGGGTTATTGTTATTCGATGTTTTTGTGTTAGTTATCAAAATATTTCCTCATACCCACATTCCGTAGGGATGTTTCGCTCGGTAGATAAAAATGTTTCTTTGCATTTTTTCGTATTGTTTGTTGAAAATGTTTGACAAGGATGGTTGAAATTCATAATTTATTGTATTGTGTTCCCAAGCAGTCTTATTAATTCTTTTTCCAAATCTTCTTTTAACGGAAGATGTAGTTTGTATCTGCTTACAAATAGATGATTATTAATATTATCCATTGCATATTCAACCATAATACGGTCTTTGTATGCACCCAGCACTATGCCAACGGGTTCGTTGTCAGTTTCTGTGTTTACTTCTTTCCGGAAATAATTGAGGTAGAAATTCATTTGACCAATATCGCTGTGCTCCACTTCGCCACGTTTCAAGTCTATGAGAACATAACATTTCAAAATAATATGGTAAAACACTAAATCTACTGAAAACTTCCGGTTTCCAACGGGCACACGATATTGTCGTTTTACAAATGCAAAACCTTTACCGAGCTCAAGTAAGAAATTTTCTAAATTTTGAATTAGTTTTTCTTCCAACTCCCCTTCTAAATATCTTTCTTGTTGAGGAATACCTAAAAATTCAAAAACAAAATGTTCCTTGATAATATCTTCCGGTTTTTCAATTTCCGCCCCTTTCTCTGCAATAGCCAAAACACCTTCTTTGTCTTTACTTAATGCCAAACGGTGAAAAAGCATACTTTTCATTTGGCGTTTCAATTCACGAACACTCCAGTTTTCTTTTTCACACTGTTTTGTATAAAATGTAATTTCCAATTCGTTGTCGGCTTTCAGG
>Ga0123356_10005287_pt1 | contig 13171 bp, 14 predicted proteins | sample TergutEmb28metaG_2_FD_92546 | JGI IMG/M metagenome (GOLD analysis project Ga0123356, IMG submission 92546) | Embiratermes neotenicus P3 segment gut microbial communities from Petit-Saut dam, French Guiana - Emb289 P3 | ecosystem: Host-associated > Arthropoda: Insects > Digestive system > Gut ... | reverse complement strand
TAAACGCTGAAAGCATATAAGCGTGAAACTCTCCCTAAGATAAGATATCCCATCCTTTATGGAGTAAGGGTCGATGAAGACTACATCGTAGATAGGCCGGAGGTGTACGCACAGTAATGTGTTAAGCTGACCGGTACTAATCACCCGAGGGCTTGATCTTAACAAGTGTTACTACAACACTTAATGATCAGATTTTGGTATGCAGGCAGATAGACCTTGCTAATCGCAGTCATTGTTCAGTTTTCAGGGTACATAATGCGGATATTTTCTTTGGAAAATATGTCGCCTTACGGCTCCAAGCCGCATCCTCCAGGGGGAACCAGTTACCCTAGCGTTAATTAGTTGGTGTTAATTACGGTGAGGTCCCACCCGTTCCCATTCCGAACACGGAAGTTAAGCTCATCAGTGCCGACGATACTTGGACGGAGACGTCCCGGGAAAATAGGTCTTCGCCAACATTATAGGTGGCCAAAATCACCTTAAAGTAAAACGGAAGCGAGTACATGCTTCCGTTTTACTTTAAGGTGAACAGGACAGAAGCTAATGGTTGCATTTAAATCTACAGTATTATTGCAAAAAGGAGAATTTGCATGATTTTTGTTTTTGTTATTTCTGATGATGACCGAAATATAGTATATGAGATTTATAGCAAGTATCATAAAAGAATGCTATATATTGCATCACAAATCCTTGGTAAAGAGCGTGGCGAGGAAGCTGTGCATGACGTATTTGTTAAAATTATGGATAAACATAATAGTATCGATCAAAACCTAGGTGACAAACCTGGTTTATATTTTGTCGTAATGACAAGAAATCACGCTCTTAACATACTAAAGAAAGAGATAAAAGATAATTTACCACTTGACGGTGCGTTTGAGAGCGGCGATATATTTCAACAATCAAAGTTAAGTCCGGAAGAGATCCTGTTGAGTACGGATACTATGAATCGTCTCGTATCGCTGATTCGAATGTTGACACCTGCAACGCGTCAGTTACTGGAATATAGGTTTATAGAAGGGTACTCAAATATAGAAATTGCCAGATTATTGGGAATATCACAATCAGCAGTATCTACTGGAATTAACAAAGCGAGAACGAGATTAAAAGAGCTTATTGAACGTGAGGAGGCGTTAAATCATGAATGAAAGTGATAGTTACTTTGACAGCCTTTTGACTGCAGCTTTGTATAGTGCAGCAGAGCTTGATTATGCGGACACCATATCTACTGAAGAACTTGACAACATAATACAACCTACCCTGCGTTTCCAGCAGAAAATGGATTCCTTGCTTATGAGGCCTCGTAGCTATTTACGCAGCAAACAAAGACCGCTATATTTGCGTATTATCAGAGCTGCTGCCGCAGTAATAATAACATTTACAGTATTACTCAGTGCTGCTATGGTTGTATCGCCAACTGTCAGAGCAGCAGTGGTTAATTTTGTAAGAACATGGCTTACAGATCGGACAATATATCAAATACCACAACGTGAATTAGGCAAGTCTCTCACATTTAATTATATGCCAGATGGTTTTGTCCTAATTGACGAGTTCGATTCAAACTTGCAGCAAGTATATGTTTATAAAAACGAAGACTCAGTTGTTATATTCATAAGTATTTCCAGTGGAACACTCATAGTGGATAATGAACGTTCAGAGTTTTATAGTACAACTATAAATGGATTTCATACAGACATATATGAAAGTGTGAATACAGAAAATCCGAATGTGATTGTCGTGCGCGATGAGGGAAATGGTATATTTATTACTGTAGAATCGGAGATAGAAATTATTGAGCTTACTAAAATCGTTGAAAACATTTCTTAAGAAGCAAATATATAACAAAATGCCGTTTTTATGAAAAGGTCGATATTTTTCATAAACTTGGTGATAAACAGCTATAAGAAATTGTCAATATAGGTGAAGAGAGAAGCTAAAGGAGGTAAGCATATTGAAAAAGGCTGTTATTGCATCAATTCTCATTCTCAGCATGACCATTTTCACAGGGCAAACGCTGGCAGCACAACCCGATATTTTATCAGTACCTATCGTCAATGAAGAAGATCAACGTTTTACTCTGATAGTCTCCATAAGACCGTCCCTTAGCGTGTCCGGAAAAACCGCATCATACTCTTTATCAGTTAATTGCGTATCCTCTGTTAACAGCATTAGTGTCGTATTGCAAATCCAACAGCTAGTCAGCGGCAAGTGGGTCGACTATGGCACATCATGGACTGTATCGGCAAAATCATCCTATCTTTTTACAAATGGCACAAGAACTGTAGTTAGTGGCAGTTCTTACAGAATAAAAGCAACAGTTGTAGCAAAAAGTGGAAATACATCAGAGCGGACAACAGTATATTCGTAAAAACAATAAAGCCAGCATCTATGTAGTTGCAACCATGATACAAAACGCAGTTGTTTATCAGTAGACGAGGCGATGTAAAGCAAGACAAGGAATACCTGTGCAGGAAGAAGGATAACTGAATATGAAAGGATAAAACATGAAAAGAACACTAACATTATTATTGCCAATAATTATACTTATTACTGCAACCCCGATAGTATTTGCATCATATATGGATACCGAAAAAGAACAATATGAGTCAATTGACGAAAAACCCATACCTGTAATACAAGCTGAACAAAATCAAGAATGTTCGCATGATAGATATCATCCACCCACCGATAACGCACTTGATGAGCCTATATGTGATACTTTTGTGTTTGACTGGATTGATTATGAAGAGAAGCTCTTTGAGAAATTCTATGAGTTGTATATCCAGCACGATATGGAGTTAGAAAATCTTTTTATGATTGTTTTATGGAATCTTGTCAATGATGGTATTATTCCATTGGATGCTATCTCCACCTCATCTTGTTATTTTACTAATAATCATGTATTTGAAAGATTTATGGATGAAAATGTAAATTTCGTTTTTTTTGGAAACGATGGATCCAGACAAATTGAGTGCTGTTCTAACATGAGCTTGTCTTGGCAAGGAATCGTCATGAGATGTCGCCATAATTCAAATGGATGGTGCATAAGCCATTGCTCACATGAACAGCTAGTGTGCCTTCGCTGCAAGGCCTGGCATAGTCAAACGAGAAACAGAGTTACTAGTGGATGTGGGCAACAACCAAGCAGATGCTCTTGCCATATGCCAAATCCATGTGCCCATATCTAGGGAGGTTTGCAAGATATGAAAAAAATAGATGCTGATAAAAGCAAAAAAAGCATCAGAAGCAAAGCAATATTATCCATTATTGCCTTAATCGTGTTATTAGTAAGCGTTATATCCGGATGCGGAATTGAGGAAGCGATGCCTACACAAGAGGACATAAGCTCTTCAAACGAACGGCATATGGGAATGCTTGTAAAAGATGAGAATGTCCAACAGGATACTTCCCAAGAAGATATTGAGGTTAATGAGAGTTGTCATTTTTATGAATCAAATGGCATCCCTGCTGTTTATATAGAATCTGAGAACATTGAAGCTTTTTTAAAAGAAGGCTTTATAACTGATTTTGAGCTTAACGACTGGGAAATCGATTTTCCCCCTTCTGAGCGACAGGAAATAGGTACAACTACTTATTGGCCTGACGGCTTTGAGTATGACTGGAGCATATTTCAACATAGGCTCTTTTGCGCTAAGTATAACCTACGTATTCATTATAGTCTGGAGCCGGAAATTGACAGAATTATTAGACGCAATCTTATAATGGACAAAGTAATCCCCGGGGATGATGAGTTTGTTAGTGATATCGTTAAAACAAATTTCTTGAATACAGAAATATTTGAAAGGTTTATAAATGAGAATGTAAAAATTGAAATAATTGACATCGTACATCCGGATATTGAAGATTACAAAAGCCAACTTGAATGGTTGGTATACCAGGGTGGTTGCCGATTTGAATTTGGGGTTTGCACCGAACATCTCTATCTCATTTGGTTAGTTGACTTTAATGATTCGAACCGAATAATCTGGGATATGAAGACTGTTACAAATCCAGGGTGCGGATGCCAATATACATACTAACCTTAGCCAACATTAAAATGGCATCACACAGAGAGTTCTTCACCAGATGCCTTAACATGATTCATTATAGCAAGAACCGGGATGTTTATCCCGGTTCTTGCTGTATCGCGAGTTCTCTTTTACATTATTATAGTGATAATGTAGACATAAATTTGCTACTTGTGTATAATGAGTCACAGCGAACCACAAAACCATGCTTTTATGGCTTACATAATAAACGGGAGTGATGCGGCATTAAAGTTTTATCAATAATTATTCCCTGCTACAACTCCGGGGAATACATGAGCAAGAGCATTGATTCGTGCCTGCGTGATGAAGGCATTGAGATTATTATAGTTAACGACGGCTCAACCGATAACACAGCAGAAATAGCGGAAGAGTATACCCGCGCCTACCCCGGTATTATACAAACGATACATCAGAAAAATAAAGGTCATGGCGGCGCTATTAACACAGGCTTGAAAGCAGCATCCGGCAGGTTTGTTAAAATTGTTGACAGCGATGATTGGCTTGACTCAAATGCTTATGACGCGGTTTTTAAAGCTCTGTGTAAGTTTGATGACAGTAACTGCCCCGATATGGTCGTCAGTAATTATACTTATGATAAAGCCGGGAAAAAATCTAAAACCACCATTCGTTACACAAATACTTTTCCGGTAAACAAGATTTTTACATGGTATGATGTTAAAAAGTTCAGGCTGGGGCATTATCTGCTAATGCATGCAATAACATATCGTCTTGATTTACTGCGCGAATGCGATCTGTCAATGCCTGAGCATACATTCTATGTTGACAGCATCTATGCGTATTTACCCTTGGTAAAGGTAGAAAAAATGTACTATGTAAATGAAAACCTTTATCAATACGCTATAGGAAGAGAAGACCAGTCAGTTCAAGAGAAGACTATGATTAACCGTATCGACCAGCAGTTGGCGGTAAACAGAACAATGATTAAATCCGTTAATATGAGTACGGTTACTCCCAGACAAAAGCAGTGGTGTATGATGCATTATCTGTCCATTGTGACCACGGTGTCTTCGATATTGCTTCTCAAATCCGGCACAAAAGAGAATCTGGAAAAAAAGCGTGCATTGTGGTGCTTTATTGCCCAAAAAGATAAAAGCCTGTATAAAAGGCTTTTGAGATGTTTTTTAGGCAGGGGGGTAAACCTGAAGGGCAGAGTTGGCAGAAAAATAGCAGTTACTATATACAATACCTCACAACGATTTGTTGGTTTCAGTTAATCTCCGGAAATCTCTTTAAAATCTTTATTGCAATCCCGGAAAAGAGCTACAAGGTCCGGGTCGAACTGTATGCTGCTGCCTTTTATTATTGCGGCGGCTGCTTCTTCATGTGTTTTTCTTTTCCTGTGCGGGCGGTCTGATGTCAGTGAATCATAAACATCTACAATTGCCATTAATCTGCCTTCCAGCGGTATGCCCTTGCCCTTAAGCCCCAGGGGATAGCCTGTTCCATCCCATTTTTCATGATGGTTGCCTGTCAACATTTCGGCATGATGCAGCAGGCTTTCGGAAACTATGCTATCCTTGATCATTTTTACGATTTGTAAGCCATAGTTTGTATCGCTTTTCATTTCCCGGCTCTCATCATCGGGCAAGTGTTCGATTTTACCATATATACTGTCTGAAACGGAAAGACCTCCAATGTCGTGCAGGTGAGCTGACATAAGAAAAATATCCTTATCCCAGTCAGAAATCTCGTTTTTGAGAATATCATGCTCCAGCATGGCATCAAAGAGTATTTCCAGATAGTCTTGGATTCTTTCCGTATGATTGCTCTTGCCATCGCGCCGCTTGACTGCAGTATTGCCGGTAGCTGTTTCGGGGTGGAATCCGAAAATATCATTAGTTGTGCTTTCATAACCCCTTTCCATGTTCTTAAAGTCAAGATTATTATCAACAAATATCTCGCATAAAACGGGGTCAAACTGTGTTCCCATGCCCTTTTTGATTATTTCCACCGCTTCATCATGTGTATATGCTTTTTTATACGGGCGGTCGTTGGTTAACGCATCGTAAACATCAACAATAGCCATTAACCTGCCGGGTAACGGGATGTCCTCACCTTTGAGCCCATGAGGATATCCATTTCCGTCCCATCTTTCATGATGGGTGCCGGCAAAAATCTGAGCATAGTGTAAAAAGTCATTTTCTGTTGTGCTGCTTTCAATCCTTTCGATTATCTCCGCGCCGTATGCGGCATGTTTTTTCATCTCCTCGATTTCGTCATTGTCAAGCGGACCGGGTTTAAGGAGAATACTGTCTTTTATTGAGATTTTTCCGACATCATGTAGCTGTGAGGACATGATCAACAGCGGTATGTTTAATGCGGACAGCTCTTCGGTGTAATAGTTTCGCTCTATCAACAGCCTGATGAGCTTGCTGAGATAATATTGAGTCCTTTCGATATGGCCTCCGGTAACGTTATCTCTGCATTCAACAAGCTCTGCGACTGCTTTCAATATCGCAGTCTGCAGTTCTAAAACAGTTTTTGTTTTTCTATCAACTTCACTTTCCAGGCGGAGATTATGATTTAAAAGTTCCTTTTTTTGCCGTTCAAAAAGTACGTGCAAGTCAATTCGCTTAAGTAATAACTCGCGGGAAAACGGCTTGGTGACATAATCGACTGCACCAAAATTAAGACCCTTGATTTCATGCTCGGGGTCTATTTTTCCCGTAAGGAAGATAACAGGGATATCCATTGTGCTTTCAGAAGCCTTTAGCACAGTTATAACCTCATACCCGTCCATTTCCGGCATTTCTACATCCAGCAGTATCAGGTCGGGTGTCATTCGCTTCATCAGCGAGAAGAGCTTATCGCCTGATGGTGCGGTGAAAACATCGTATTTCTCGGACAATGCGCTTTTTGCAACATTCAAGTTTGTTGCAACATCGTCAACTATTATAATTTTCTCGCGTATTTCATTCATTTCAGAATCCGTTCCTTCATCAGCATGGGTATACGTCACTAACTCCTTTATTTTGTGGGGAATTCCGCGTTATTTAATGATTGAATGATATAAATCCGCTTCCTGCCTGTAAGCGTGCCATTGCTCGTGCAAGGGCTATTTTTGACTGCTTATACTCGCTCATGCTTTGCCTTTGCCGCAGTCTCTCCTCCGCCCGCTTTCGGGCTTCCTCGGCTCTGCGTGTATCAATCTCATCCGGGTGTTCACATGTCTGGACGAATATTAGCACACCCTCATGACGAACTTCCATAAATCCCTCTGAGTTGACAGAACTCTCCCACATACCGTTCGCTTTGATGCCGATATATCCAACGCAGACCGGCATGATGAGCGGTGCGTGGTCGGCAAGTATCATGACGCTGCCATCGGGAGCTACAGCAGTAACACCTTCAACATCACCATTGAAAAATTCACGCTCGGGAGTGAATATTTTTAGATTAAATAATTTTGACATATCATTACCCGGTTTCGTCAATCATGGTCCATAAAAATTCTCGTTCTTTTCCGTTCTTCATAGCATGGCTCACCATATTCTTCAAAATACATTTCTTCTTCCGTCTTGCCTGATAAAATCTCTCTACCGGATTTACCCAAAAACAACTCACGAAAGTAATGTATTGCTGCTGTGCGCGCAACCGCGATAACTAATGAAATAACAATAAGAACTATTGTAATAATTATACCCATGCTGTCATATTCCTTATAAGTTAAAGTGTTTTTGCTTTTTCATGCACCTCGTCTATGTCGCCAACTAAGAAAAACGCCGCTTCAGGTATATCATCGGCATCGCCGCCAAGGATTGCGGCAAAAGAGCGTATTGTATCCTTGAGAGTGACAAACCGCCCCTGCATCCCGGTAAATGTCTCGGCAACAGAGAACGGCTGCGAAAGGAACTGTTGAATTTTTCGCGCCCGGTACACTGTTTTGCGGTCATCCGCACTTAACTCATCCATGCCCAGTATAGCTATTATATCACGAAGCTCGCGATACCTGTTCAGGCATGCGATAACTCCCTGTGCAGTGTTATAGTGTTCTGCGCCCACAATTGAAGGTTCAAGAATCCGCGAATACGACTCAAGCGGAGAAACAGCGGGGTATACACCGATTTCCGCAACACTACGCGATAGGACGGTAGTTGCATCGAGATGGGAAAAAATCGTCGCCGGTGCGGGGTCGGTCAAATCGTCGGCAGGTACATAAATAGCCTGCACAGATGTGACAGAGCCGTTTTTGGTAGAAACTATCCGCTCCTCCAATGTCCCGAGCTCCCCTGCAAGCGTAGGCTGATAGCCGACAGCGGACGGCATTCTGCCGAGCAGGGCGGAAACCTCGTTTCCTGCCTGAACATATCTATAAATATTGTCGATAAAAAGCAGAACATCGCGATTCATTTCATCGCGGAAATACTCAGCCATGGTAAGACCTGTCAGCCCTACTCTCATTCGCGAACCGGGCGGCTCATTCATCTGGCCGAAGACAAGAGCAGTCTTGTCAATTGCTCCTGATTCCTTCATATCTGCAATAAGCTCCGAACCCTCACGGCTGCGCTCGCCGACTCCGGCAAAAACAGAGTAACCACCGTGGACTGTCGCAATATTGTAGATAAGCTCCATGATAAGCGTTGTTTTGCCGACGCCTGCTCCTCCAAACAAGCCAACCTTGCCTCCCTTGGAATACGGTGTAATCAAGTCGATGACCTTGATCCCTGTCTCAAAAAACTCGGCGACAGGGGTTAAGTCAGTAAATTTTGGAGCAGCACGATGAATGTCCCATAAAGGCGCGTCCTCAATCGGAGGCCCGTTATCAATAGGCCGTCCGAGTACGTCTACGACGCGTCCGATTACATTCGGACCGACAGGCACACGAATAGCATGACCGGTCGCCCGAACCTCCGTACCGCAACAAAGACCATCGGTTGCATCAAGAGCTATGCACCGGACGACGCCGGGTGCGATATTCGCCGAAACCTCCATATGCCTGCCGTCGTCAGTTGCAAGAAGGTCATAGAGCTTCGGCTCGTTTTTATCATGTTCAAAGCGAACGTCCAGAACAGGGCCGCTTATTTTTACTATAACACCGACCTCCGCAGGCCCGGTTGCAGATTCGATGATTTTTATGTTACCGTTTTCAACGGCTTCTTTCATACTGTTAGTCATATGCGTATTCATCATCCTTTTCACCAAGTATTTCCGCTGCGTCGGCTATCTCCGCAAGCTCGTTAGTGATTGCGCTTTGCCGTGCAAGGTTATATTGCGTGTTAAGTTTGCTTATCATCTCTTTTGCGTTTGTTGTTGCGGAACGCATAGCGGTCATCCGCGCGAAATTCTCACTTGCATATGCCTGTACCATAATACCGAATAAAAGCCCTATTACAAATTGCGGAACCATAAGATCCAGAACTTCCTGAGCGGATGGATGGTACATAATACCTTCAAGCTCCTCCGCATCACGTATGTCACCGTAATCATAAGGCATTACGGGCAACAGGTGCGCTTCAACCGGCTGCCGCTTTGTTTCACCATAAAAGGATGTATAAATGACATAGATTTCGTCAGTGCTTTCACTTTCATAAAGAGTGGTCAGTTCCTTTGCGACTTCACGTGCTCTTGATAATGTCGGGTCCTGAACTATGCCAAGCAGGCAAATGTCGGGGATAATACCATGTGACTGGAAGAATGCTTCGGCCGTGTGGCCCAGTGTTATAAGACCGGAGCCGGGCTTGGCTTTGATTCGCTCAAGCGCAAAGTTAAGCACAGTCGAGTTGTGAGCTCCGCAAAACCCCTTATCACCGGAAATCACCACATATGTGCGATGCTGTCTGTCGCGGTCAATCAAAAATGGATGTGAAACATCATGTGATGAGTCAATAACTTCCCTCATCGTCCGGCGGATATATGTAAAATACATACGGTTATGATCGATATGACCCATGACCTGCCTCATCCTGTTTGAAGCGATCATCTCCATAGCGCCCGTTATTTTCCGCGTTTGCTCGATGGCGGATATATGCTCACGAATCTCATTTGCTTTTTGCATTGTCCTCTACCATACCGTCTTCATCCGACGTGTTTGCAGTTTTTTCATCATCGTCATCAGCGAAGAACTGCGCAAACAGACTTTCAAGACCGGATTTATCATCATCGGTGAGTTCTCCCGTGCTGTTGATATTATTTATTATTGCATCTGCGTTTTTACTCATGAAATCCAGCAAGGCGGCGGCACTATCATTGATTTTGTGAAGCTCATAATTATCAAATTTACCATCCTCCGCCGCAAGCAGGAGGATAACCTGCTCCGAGAGTTTATAATTACGTTCCGCAGGTTGTATAAGCAGCCTGACAAGCCGCTCCCCTCGTCTTAACAGGGAGGCGGTTGCCGAATCGATATCAGCGCCAAACTGTGCGAAAACAGCCATGTCCCTGTACTGAGCGATTTGGAGGCGCAAACTGCCGGAAACTGCCCGCATAGCCTTGCGCTGTGCCGCACGACCGACACGCGAGACAGATAAACCAACATTTACAGCCGGACGCTGCCCCGCATTAAACATTGCAGTTTCCAAATATATCTGCCCGTCTGTTATAGAAATTACATTTGTAGGAATATAAGCGGAAATATCACCTGCCATGGTTTCTATAATCGGAAGTGCTGTCATCGAACCTCCGCCAAGCTCCGGGGAAAGCTTTGCGGCACGTTCAAGCAGTCGGCTGTGAAGATAGAAAACATCACCCGGATAAGCTTCCCGGCCGGACGGGCGGCGCAGTAAAAGTGACATTGTCCTGTAAGCAACGGCATGCTTTGACAAGTCATCATAAACAATAAGCACATCACGCCCGTTATACATAAACTCTTCAGCAACCGCGCACGCGGCATATGGTGCGATATACTGCATGGCCGCCGTATCGCTTGCCATTGCAGCTACAACAACGGTATGCTCCAGAGCACTGCTATGCTGGAGCGAATGGACAAGGCTTGAAACCGTAGATGTCTTTTGCCCGATAGCGCAATAGACACATATAACCCCTGTGTCCCGCTGGTTCATAATCGCTGATATAGCTATCGAGGTTTTACCTGTTTGCCTGTCCCCAATGATGAGCTCACGCTGACCGCGTCCGACAGGAATCATGCTGTCAATGGAAATAATACCTGTTTCCAGCGGTGTGTTTACAGCGCCGCGCTGCATAATAGTCGGGGCACGCGCTTCTATTGGACGGAATTTATCGCTCTTCAGGGGTTTACCGTCCAGAGGTTTGCCGAGCGGGTCAACAACACGACCCAACATAACATCACCGACACATATTTCGGCAATTCGCCCCGTCGTATGAACAAGACTGGTGGTAGACACAGCCCCTCCCAACAGAGCTGCGCCTACACCTCCGAGAACGAGGTCGAGAGCAAGACCGGTTGCGCCGCTTTCAAACGACAGAAGCTCACCATAATGACAATTGGCGAGCCCTTGTATGTGAACAATATCATCGCTGTAATTTTTAACGATACCGTATTCATACACGAGCGGGTCGGGGTCGGTCGTCTGTATACGCTGCTTAAGCAATGTACCAACGGCGGAAAATGTTGACTCAACCGTACTCCTCTTTTCTTCGGGTTTGACCATTTGACGTCCAAGCTCGTGCAATCTTGATGAAAAGCTTGCGTCGTAGACCTTACCCTCGATAACGGCAATGAAACCGCCGGTAATATCCTTACGTTCAATCACTTCAAAATCAAGCTTTGTGCCGAGCTTATTCTCAAAACGCCCGCAAATAGAAGCGATTAGTTTTTCATCCTCTTTTGAAGCTACGATAAGAATCGGTTTATCCATAGCTATGCCAATTCCTTCCTGCGGAACAAGCCGCATATCTATTCCTTAATACCAAAGAACTCATCAGCCGCGCTCACGTTGTCTTCAGGCGAGACTTCCCGCCTGAGTATACGCGCAGCCATGTCTGTTGCCAACCGGGTAACCTCAAGATGTGCGTCTTCAAGCGCTTGCTCTTTTTCCTCAGCAATACGTGCTTCCGCGTCGTCCATTATTTCCTTGGCTTTATCACGTGTTTCCTTTATTATCCTGTCTGATTCTTCGTTGGCCTTGAGCTTGCTTTCGCGTATTAAGTCCCGTCCGCGCTCTTCAAGCTCTCCGACCTTTTTCTCATATTCGCAGTGAAGAGCTTCGGCGTCAAGCCTGCGCTTTTCCGCGTCATCCTTCTCATCGCGCACACGTTTCTCGCGTTCGGCTAAAAAGCGAATAACATGCTTCCACAGAATCAGCCGCAACAGAATAAACAGCACGGTAATATTTATGAGACTTATTATTACATCCTCAGGATGAAAATCCAAGATCTCAACCCCTTACCCTTAAATGAAGTGAAGCCTGTACCGGTCTTTTAAGAGGTTAGCTGCTTGCGGTGGGACCGGCAAATATCAATATCAGTGCGGTGACAAAGCCGTAAATAGCCGCTGACTCGGTAAGTGCCAGGCCAAGCAGCAGTGTTGCGTTTATCTTGCTCGATGACTCCGGCTGCCGGGCTATCGCTTCCACTGCTTTACCTGTCGCAAACCCCATTCCGAGTGCAGCACCCATGCAAGATAACAAACAAAGCGCTATTCCAACATAATTCATTATCTGTTCTCCTTATACTTATTCAATCGCTTCGTTGATAAACGTAAGCGTTAGTGTTACGAATATAAATGTTTGTATCAGCGGGTGAAAAGCGTTGAAGTACAGTCCGAAAACGCTTGGTATACCAACGGCGTTACTGCCGAGAGACATATAAAGCAAGTCAATTACAATCATGCCGCCGAGCATATTGCCGAAAAGACGGCAGGCCATCGATACGGGAATTGCCAAATCTGAAACTATGCGGAACGGGAAAACAAGAGGGGTTGGCGATGCCAGTGATTTTATCCGTCCGCTTATACCTTTTTTCTTTATACCATAAATGTTAATAAGCAAAAAAGTCATAAGAGCCAGTGCAAATGTCATTGTTATATCGGCGGTGGGAGGCCGCAGCCTGAATAGCTCAAGAAAAGCGCTCATAACTAAAAGCGAGCCTATAGAAAGGATATATGAGCATAATAGTTCGCCTGTTCCGTGTGCCTGCGCGTTAGTGTACCTGCTGATTGACTCAACAATCAACTCAACAACGTTTTG
>Ga0123356_10005286_pt1 | contig 13177 bp, 3 predicted proteins | sample TergutEmb28metaG_2_FD_92546 | JGI IMG/M metagenome (GOLD analysis project Ga0123356, IMG submission 92546) | Embiratermes neotenicus P3 segment gut microbial communities from Petit-Saut dam, French Guiana - Emb289 P3 | ecosystem: Host-associated > Arthropoda: Insects > Digestive system > Gut ... | reverse complement strand
GATGTTGAATGGACAGTTACGGCCAATTCGGTGACAGGTAACCACGCGTTTACACTGCCGTACGCAATCGGCGGCGAGGTTACCGGCTCCGGAGACGGCGTTATGGTGGGGACATTCAATATGCGGACCGGCCCCGTGGCACACACCGCCAACACAACTCCGTCGTGCGGCACAGTAACCATTCATACCAGCTTGGGTCCTTATCTGCCCAATCAGACACTAAATGTTTATCGTATTCCCGGCGTGCCCAATGTTTGGCACAACGGTTACGTGGGATCGTTCCACAGAAACAACGAAACGCGGGAGCGGCGCATATTCGGCAATAATACAGGCGCTTGGACGGTGAGAATTATTATGGGCCTAGAATGGATAAAGGTTGACAACTATCCAAGAGGTTATAACGGCGGAGAGGTGATTGAGCAATTTGGCGGTCAGGTTACCGGCACCGGAGCCATTGCATTTAGAGTAGGGCTAAAGAGTACTTTGCCTCCGGGTCATGCCCCAAGGTACGGACTTATTCTCATCCAGCGTGGTGGCGGCGCAGCGATGTTCTTTGTGCGCCAGGGAGAGGAGGCTGACTACATCTACGCGCCGACTGACCCGCGTCCCGCGAATGGAGACCGAACCTCGGCGCTTAAAATATCGCCGTTTAATATAGTCGCTCCTGAATATTACACCTATAACGGAGCACAAATGAGCAACCATGATATTGGCCCCGGTAACGGTGCGTTCACCGACTACCCCTCCAAAGTGGGCTCATACTTCCAATGGAACAAAACTCGCTCCTATATGCCCGATTTGGCCCCCGGTTCCATGCCATCCAGCCACTCCTCTTTTGACCCGGCAAGAGAGGTGTGTCCTCCCGGTTTCAGACATGCAAGTGAATTGGAATTCGTGCAATCGGTCTATCGCGATAGACCCACAGGAGTCACAGAGCCCGGAAACGTCAATTTCCGTGACAACTTTGTGTGGGGTCGCCTTGCCGATGGATATTTTGACAGATTGGCTGGAGACAGAGATAACGTATATTGGCTTGGAGCAGGTTACGGCAGGGCTACCTTTGGTGTGCTGATGGTAAATCACGCCACAATGGCGTCAGTGTTCTTTCCCGCCACGTCGGTAACGGCAACCTCCCGGGCTTCTGCCGGAAATGCTTACGTTCCCAACCTCTATTTGGCAACCAATGGTTCGTACCGCGACAGGTACTGTTTCTATCCGACTTCGACCTTTAGGAGCGCCTCTTCACCGGCCTGGACGACCCATTGGTGCGGATCCACAGATCCGACAAGCGGTCATATTGGAATGAGTTGCACAACTCCGGGCACTTCCGGCATTCCGGTGCGTTGCTTTAAAGTCCCTTAAAAATAAGATAAATTCCGAATATGAAAAACAGATACACAGCCGCACTTTTTCTCCTTTTGGCAGGCATCATGGCGATCACCTGCAGCAGGGAGCTTGAGATTGGAAAAGCGCCGGTAATCACACCGGACATCATCAGTTTTATAAACAAGACCACCAAGGCATCGATAAACATCGTGGACACCATGAGGAATGATTCCAACGGTTTTAGGGTTTATGGCATTAGCGGCGCCAATCCCTCAGGATGGTATACAGACGTAACGGGACAAGTTTTAAATGGTACTAACCACCACAAATATAGTTCAAGCGAAAATATGTGGAATTTTGATCCTATTGTAAGATGGGCGCCACCCGTTTCAGCCAACTACCCCATGAAGTTTTACGCTTTGTATCCCTCTACCCCCAAAGGTCTGGGTGTAGTAACGAGCACTTTTTCACCATTATTCGGCCTTTCATTCGAATATACGGTACAGGATGTTGGTAATCAAGAAGATTTGCTGACAGGTGTTGTGGTAACAACCAGTCAGCCCATTGATGGCCAGGAGCATCTATCTTTTGACCATGCGTTGTCGATTGTTAATTTTGCGGTTATAGCGGGTATAGGCACCACTCCTCAAATACAGTCGTTGCAATTGGCCAATGTAGGTGACAAACGAAATTACGACTTTGTAACCGGAGGATGGACCGGAACGGCAAGCGGCTCCGCAGCCTACACCTATTTTGGTACAGTTGTTTTGAATGGAACAGGTGGTCTGTCAACCCTTACCGACTGGTCGCCAGCCGTTAAGAACGAGATCATGGCCAATCCGTTTTACACCTCATTAACCACTCCCAAGGCTTCTGAGGCTCATCTGATGCTCATGCCTCAGACAAGTGCAAGCTGGACTCCTGTAAGCGGCAGCTTTCCCTCTGCTATTGATGGGGGTTACGTCAGCATTATCTACCGAATGGGGACCGGTAGCCTCGGCAGTAATACGGGAGGTACAGGCAATCTGAATGAGGTTGGCTTTGATGACGCAACAAAACATCCCAACTATGCAACCCTTGGTAACGGCTACGTTGGCCCGTTGTACGTGAAAGCCGGTTTTCCTTTGCCCGCTACCAGCGGTGTATCTACCGGATATTTTTCGTGGGATAAGGGTGTTGGCTATAACTACAAAATGGGACTTGGTACGCCCGGCTCGTGTAACGGGTATATACTCGATGATTTTTACTACGATGATCGAGGGAATCGTACTGCATTAAAGTTAATAGAAATACTTAGAGAGGGCAAGAGGGTCGGAGATAAATTGCAGGACGGAGAGATTCACGTAACGCTTAGCATAGAGCCATGGGATGATCAGACCAACGAGCCTGCTCCCCCGGATGGAATAAACGTGACGCCCAAATATGTTTTTTTGCCGCATACAGCCACTCTTTCGACTCCTCCGGCTCGTTCCGTTTTGGTAACTTGTGTAGATGGGCTTGGCAATCCGGAGAATGTACCCTGGATGCTCACTGTTCGTATGTTTGATACATGGCTAAAGTTATCGACAAGTCCCACCGGCACTCCATCTTCAAACTTTGTTACGGGTTCCGGTTCGGGCCTTGTCTATTTGGTGGCCGACGCCAATACAGGCTCCGATATGCGTATAACCGAGCTCTATTTGAATGGAGTTGCTACCGATGTTGCGGCTATTATTGTGCAAGATAATGCAGGAGGCAGCCCAGGCACTCCGCCCGCAGGTTCCATACCTTACGTGGGCGCTTTTTGGCGGGCTGACGAGACAGGTGAGCGTGTGATTAAGATGAATATGGGCGCAAACCTTGGCAACCACGGTATTTGGGGTGCGATGATTGCGCCTCTTGACGGACGTTGGGATCCGGCTCGTAGCGATGGTGTGTTGCTTGCCATTGGCGGCAGTAAGGATAGCGGTGTTACCTACAGCTCGGGCGAGTCTCCCAACAATGCAGAAGCTTATCAAGTTTCTGACGGCATTGATGTAATCAGCGGTATGGTTGGTGCTAATCAGGATCTTATTTTTAGGATCGGTTTGCAAAAGAAGTTTTCTGAGCAGAGCGCTTACTCCGGCAGCAATCCCAACTTTACATCTACTTTTCCTGCGCGTTATGGCGTGGTCGTTTTGGTGTATGGTTCACCTGCAAAGGCACAAAAGATATACCTGAGACAAGGGCATGATGCCGACTATTTAATGAGACCGCAGGATGCTGTCAGCACTCCCGGTTATTCAAGCCCCAATCGTCTTGAAGCAAGGAGATACTCTCCCTACAACCTTACGGTTCCAACTGCACAGCAATCGAGCTGGGGTGGGAGCCAAATAAATGACCATCAAAAACTGAGCTATGAAGGTGGCCATTTTGTACAATTTCCCACACAGATGGGCGCCATTTTTCAATGGTCAATGGATAGCGACCCGCGCCGGGCTTTTCATCCGCTTAATCCACCAACTTCTTCAATATCAGGATGGCTATCAACTAATGACAGCGGCTTTTGGGACTCCTTTACACATGAGACATGTCCCCCCGGCTACCGCCGTCCCAAAGACGACTACACTTTGGACAACCAAATTGGTCACGGTTCCGGCGCCATATTGGGCTCCGAGCTTCGTCAATCGTTGTGGCTCAATCCGGTGGCAGGAGGAAGTAACTCTGTTCAGGCCGGCAATACCGACAATTCGGTATGGGGCTACTATGCAGATGGCTTCTTTGACCGCAGAGAGATTGTGGACGCCATTAGCAATAGTCCTGCACAAAAAAGCGCCGTATCGATCTCTTCGGGGGCCAACCACAATGTGGCCTATGTGGGACGGTTGTTCTACAATCCCGCCACAAACGCCAACCTGTTTTTTCCTGCAGGAGGTAGCCGCAGCCGTACGAATGGCGCGCTGATCGGCTCCGGCGATGCTGTGAACTACTGGTCAAACTCCACCTCTGTGGATCACGATGCATGGTATATGGGTCTAAGTCCAAGCACTGCATTCATGGCAAACCACAACAAGTCCCAAACTGCTGCGGTACGTTGCGTGATGTTCCGTTGCATAGGGGTCACCTTTACAGGCATCACCCGCACTCCGGCTATAGGCGCCATTGATGTGGGCAGTACTGTTACGCTAAGCGCTCAATATAACAATTATACTGCTTCCGCCCCCATTAGATGGCAGTGGCAGCGACTTGTGGGCACAGAGTGGATAGATATTCCGGGCGCTACAAACGCGACCAGTACTTTTCCCATGATGATGGTGGGAGAGAATAAGTTTAGGGTTGTTGCGGACAATTGTGTGAGCAGCGTGCGCGAAATAAGCATTGATGGCTCACTGCCTTCAGGCAGCAATTCTACCAACCGCAATATTATTAATGGCATGTATGTAGGCGCTTTTTGGAAGTCTTATGAGACTGAAGAGCGCATCATCCGGATTCCCGTAGGGGCGTCTGCCGGTAACAATACCGGATTGTGGATCGCCTCGGTGGTTCCCCTTGACCTCTCCCGCTGGGTAGCCGACCAGGTGCTTTTGGATACGCTCCACCTCTCTAATTCGGCGTTGCTGAGCCGCAGTATTAACTTTAACGCGCCTGCTTCGCCACTTGCTCCCATTGCATTAAATGCCGGTACAGCATCAGACATAGCAAGCGGTGTTGTTGAGGAGAACGGCTATATTCTGTTCCGAATGGGAATTTCGCATGAATTCTTTGCATCCTACGATATACCTGCACGTTATGCGATAGTGATGCTCTCTTACGCAAACGGCACCAAATGGCAAAAATTGTTCCTGCGCCAAGGACATGATCCCGATTATGTGATGATTCCGATGGACGATGTTCCGCTTGTGAGCAACGGGGTTACGTCTCGTCTGAATGCAAGGCGTTTTTCTCCCTACAACCTTACGGGAACAAACTTAGACGTGGCTGTAAACGGAATCACCGACCTTACTCCCAACAATCCGCCTAAGTTTACGGACTACCCCACTCAGGCAGGGGCGTTCTTCCAGCATGTTTCGGCCAACCGCACCCGTTATGCATGGAATCCTTTCAGCTCAACATTAGCCCTTTGGACTAACTCTAATGCATCCGGCTATTGGTCGGCCCTCTCTCCTACACATGAGACGTGTCCAAAAGATTATCTTCTCTCTACCGGCGCTGCGGTTGACTTCCACCGTCCAAGCGACGGATCAATAAGTGGATCAACGACAGTTGCAAACAGCAGCACGACTGTTTATTTGAATCAATCCGAAGTGCGAACGTCTCTTTATTATACTCCACCAACCGGGCAAAATAATAGCAGCATCGGAAACTCTGTATGGGGCTACTATGCAGACGGCTTCTTTGACCGCAGGCAGATTGTGGGAGGGCCAAACAACAATGCAGGCTCAGCCGTAATGGATATGACAAACAACAACAATGTAGCATACATTGGACGGTTATTCTACAATCCGCTCTCATCGAGCAGCAACCACAACGCTTCCGTCTTCTTCCCCGCCAGCGGTGAACGCAGTACGGGTGCCGGCTCAGGGACGCTTGTCAACGCCGGCGTCTTTGGAAAGTATCTGTCGAGTTCGACCACCGGTATCGGAGCATCCACTACCTGGACCTATCGAATGGACAATAGCTCCGCCTACCACATAGGTGGAGGTTCGAGATATTTGGGTCACCCCATCCGTTGCGTACTCTTCCCGTGCAACGTTGTGGCAATTGATGAGATTACCTCAAGTTCAGGAATCAATCCCGTACCCGTGGGCAATACGGTTACACTCACTGTTCTGTTCAACGGCGCCCAGGCCACCACGCCGGTTACGTGGAAGTGGCAACGGCTTGTTGAAGAAGTGTGGATAGATATTCCCGGCGCCACAACCTCAAGCGTTACCGTACCCATTATGATTATTGGAGACAATGACTTTAGGGTTGTTGCAAACAATTGTAGGATGGATACCATTGATGAGATTACCATAGAGGGCATTGTGCCAACCGGTGGAGGTTCTGTGAACCAAGCTCCCAATATGTATGTAGGGGCTTTCTGGAGGGCAGGCCAAAAAGGTGAGCGCATTATCCGCATCCATACAGGCGCCGGCGCTACCGGCGCCGCCAATGCAGGATTGTGGATCGCCTCGGTTGCCCCGCTTGAGGCTCCCCTTTGGGCAGTGGACGATGTGCTTTTAGACAGAAATAATCTTTCTCCATCAGAGCTTTCTGCCCGAGGCATCTCCTTTAGTTCGCTCTCTACACCCCAACCTGCCGAGAGTCATTTCCTGCCTGCTTCGGCAGATCAGTTGGTGAGCGGCACAGTGGCGGCGGGCGACTATATTGAGTTCAGAATCGGATTAAACTCCACATTTACTGCCACCAATAACATTCCTGCACGCTATGCTGTGGTTGTGCTTTCTTATGCCAACGGAACCAGGTGGCATAAGATATTCTTGCGTCAGGGACACGACCCCGACTACCTGATGCTCCAGACTGACGGATTAACAGGCAGTACGGCAACAAGTCGTGCAAATGCGCGGCGCTTCTCGCCCTTTAACGCGACAGCGCAAAACTTGAATGCACGTGTGAACGGACTACTTGACCTCACGCCCAATAACGCGCCCACATTTACGGACTTCCCCTCACAGGCAGGCGCGTTCTACCAGTTTGCCCAAACCGGAAGCAACATGCGTTTTGCATGGGCTCCTGTCAATGCGGTTCCGGGTTGGACTACCACAACTCCTGCCGTTTTCTGGAATTCCCTTTCTAATGACCATGAGAGCTGTCCGCGGGGTTATACGCTGTCGACAGGCACCACTGTCTCCTTCTATCGTCCCTCGGATGGTCCTATAGACGCTACGGCAGGCACGATGGCCTCTGAAGTGCTCATGAACCAGTCTCAGATGCGCCTGTCGCTCTACTCAGTTCCACCAACCAATCAAACAGCCCCCACTGCCGCCAATATGAATTCGGTATGGGGTTACTATGCAGACGGCTTCTTTGACCGCAGGTGGATTCAAACGGCCAACGCCGTGTCGGGATCCTCACCGGTGGGTAATGATGTTGCCTACATCGGCAGGCTGTTCTACAATCCGCTCACTACAAGCGTTAATTACAACGCTTCTATCTTCTTCCCCGCTGCCGGAGAGCGCAGCACTGCAGGTGCACTTGGCAGTGCAGGCACCCAGGGTAGGTACTTGTCGAGTTCAGCAAACGGTACCGGAGCTACCTCTGTTTGGTTATTACATCTTGTAACCGGCGCCACCGGAAGCAACCAGAGCAGCGGCAACAGCAGAAACCTTGGGAACTCTCTCCGGTGTGTGGTGGTACCACAGACTCCTCTGTCTGGCGTTACGCTCTCCTCCGTGCCTGCTTCGGGCTCAACCATGCTTACCGGACAGACGATATACCTAACGGCAAATATAGCTCCGTCAGGATCACACGTTGACGAATATGAGTGGCTGTACCACGACGGCTCTACGTGGGCGACCATAGCAACCACCACCACTCCGACTTACAACACGACCATCATGGTGAACGGCAGCAGCCAGTTCCAGGTCATTGCACGCAATGCGGTCAATTCGGTAACCAGCAACATCATCGCCGTCACAGGATTTACACCTCTGGGCGGCAGCGCAGCACGTATCACGTGGGAAGAAGCAACCCAGCGCTATGTGCTCACCACCGATCCCCGCGATGCAGGGCTTTACTTCCGGTTTGGCAGCGTTGTCGGCATTTTCAGCGGCGCAGGACGTCATACCCAGGATTTGTTGTCAACAACACCAAATACATCACCCTTTAATGCGGCTGATCACGTAACGATAAACGTTTCTACGGTAACGATTAACTCAGCAGCCGACGTGCCTTATCATAATATCCCTGGTAATAATATTATTGATGCAGCATACCATACTCCCGCCAATGTGAAGGCAGGCAGAGGCGACCCATGCCGTTTAATAGGGCTTAACTTGGAAAATATCAAGAATAAAACATCTGATCAACTTGCTCAATTAGAGATAGATAATGGGACGTGGAGATTGCCGACCGGACAGGAGCAGCGAGACTTCAGCGGATATTCGTCTAATCAATCCGGCAATCCGGGTGTTTGGTGGTGGGCTCAAGGACAGAACCCGACGAATTTCACACTGGGTGTTGCCGGCGGAGAATTCCCTGCAAGGGATCATGTAAATGGCGGTCCCGGCAAATTCCTTCCGGCTGTTGGTGATAGAAGTGCTGCGGGAGAGGCGGGTCGACAGGCGTTCAGTACAGGTCCCAGGGGATTTTTCTTGTCAAACACAGGCATCGGGGCAGATTTCGAGGGTTTTCATCTTCAGCGAAATGATATCAGTTTCACCTCTGCTTCACGCAATTGGTTTTGGCCCGCCCGGTGTGTCCGGCAATAGCAACGTTATTTGCTGTGCCGCCATCTTCCGTTTGAAGCAATTCGTACAATTTATATGCCATCGACGATTTGTCCAGATCTGAACGAAGATACCACCGCATATCAAATACGTATTCATTCGTCAGTTCTTTATCTTGCTCCGGCTTAATTACCCTTTCGCCTTCCTTTATCATTTGCTGTAATACTCCACTGCCCCCGTTACTTTCAAACGAAACGGTATATTCATTCAGAATCCACTTTGCATAGAGTGTAACATCGCCTGTTACAACGTCGGCATTGAACTTCCATTCGTTAATAAGCTCAACTTCCTTATACCATTTTTGGAATCGTGTTAATCATATGTGTCGGATAATATGTGAAATCTTGCGAAATGAGCAGGTGACTCAAATTCTTCCCCACTCGGCAGTTTTGCAAAAGACATTTGAGGATGCGTGTAATCCAATTTCAGCGTCAATGTCTTCATAGTAGTAACGGGCATTATGGTTAGTCGGAATGATGTAATCCTTTCACCTTTGGCAAAGACGATATTATTCGTAGACAAAAGAAAGTCTTCACCTTCAATGGCAGTTGTTTCTTCGCTGACAATTAGCAACTTTGCACTTTCAGGCGGGTTTTTGATAAATTCAGAAGGACTCCTCCGTACCTCAATATCATAGATGCCGGACTCTGTCCCTTTAGACGTTACGTCCATTATTTCCCCAAACCACACGAAAGAAATTATTGAATCATAAAAATGCCCATCGCGCCCACACCCTGCCAACAATAACACCATGCTAAATACATAAATTACTCTTCTCATTTTTTTCGTTTTGAAGTTGATTTATAAATTTGAATATCTCTCCGTAATCATAAGCCTCAAAAACTGTGCCGCTTTGGTTGAGGATGGAGCGGACGCTGCCAAGGTGGTCGGTGATGTGGTACTGGTACAATCTAAAGCATTTATTTTTGGCTCTCTTTGAGCCGCTTTGCCGCCGCAAGCCCCACCTCTTTGGCCAACTCCTCCATAGGAGCTGCTAAGATGCCCTTGATGGTCTTAAACCGGCGCAACAATCTGGCTTCACGGGCTGGGCCAATGCCGGGGATATGGCGCAGAAGCGAGTCGGTAAGGTGTTTGCTACGCTTGTCGCGGTGAAAGGCAAGGCCAAAGCGGTGCGCCTCGTCCCGCATCTGCATCAGCAGGCGAAGGGTAAGACCGTTTTTGTCTAAAAAGAGGGGGTCGGGGTCGCCGGGGAAGTAGATATCTTCTAACCGCTCGGCTAAGGCAATCACGGCAATCTTTTGGTTGAGTCCCAAATCTTCCAGCACCTTTACTGCTACACCTAATTGTCCTTTGCCCCCGTCCACCACAATGAGTTGCGGCAATGGCGCATCTTCCTTTAAAAGACGGATGTAGCGACGCAATAACACCTCCTGCATTGAGGCGTAGTCGTCCGGTCCGGTAACCGTTTTGATGTGAAACCGACGGTAATCTCTCTTGCTTGGCTTACCCTTTTTAAAGACCACACAGGCGGCAACGGGATCACTGCCCTGAATATTGGAGTTGTCAAAGCACTCAATATGTAATGGGTACACATTCATTCTCAGATCGCGCTGCATGGCTTGCATGAGGCGATTGAGCGACTTGTCGGGGTCGACTTGTTCCAAACGCTTGATTTTTTCTATCTTAAAAGCCTTTGCGTTGTTGAGGCTCATCTCCAAAAGGCGTAATTTATCGCCCTTTAGGGGTACGTGGTACCGGCTTCCCGTCAACTCCGGCCCGGGAAGAAACGGCACAACAATCTCCGGAGCATGCGGGCCCAAAAGCCGACCTGTCTCCTGAATGGCGTAGAGCAACTGATCCTCTTTGGACTCCTCAATTCCCAACTTTAACTCCATATTGTACGACTGCACCACCGATCCCTCTATAACCCGAATATAGTTTACATAACTATCCATCTCCTCATGGACAATGCTAAATACATCGATATTAGAAACAGAGGGATTCACAATTACAGATTTTGACTGATAGCGCTCCAAAAGGGAGAGCTGTTTCTTATAGTACTGTGCATCTTCAAAACGTAGCTCAGTGGCGGCTCGTTGCATCTTTTGATTGATCAAAGCGGCCACTTGCTGACACCTGCCGTTCAATATTTCAATGGCAGCTTCGATGTCTTCTCTATAATCCCCTTCTGTTTGCGCGCCGACACATGGCCCCTTGCATTTTTTGAGGTGGTACTGTAGACAGACTTTATACTTTTTAGTTTCAATGGCTTGCGGCGTCAAAACCAAATTACATGTGCGCAACGGAAAAAGCTGACGAATCAACTCTAAAAAGAGATGCATCAGCGGTACAGACGTATAGGGGCCAAAATATTTGGAGCCGTCTTTAACCCGTTGTCTTGTAGAAAAAACCCTTGGGAAAGATTCGTTTTTGATACAAATCCATGGATATGTTTTGTCGTCTTTGAGCAAAATGTTGTATTTGGGTTGCAGCTCTTTGATCAGGTTGTTTTCCAAAAGGAGGGCGTCTGCCTCAGAATCGACAACCGTATGCTCTATCGCGGCAATCTTACGTACCATCACCTGCGTCTTCCCATCTTTGTTCCGCTCCGACTGAAAGTACTGAGCCACCCTTTTTTTCAAACTGTTGGCTTTACCCACATAAATAACCGTACCGCTCTTATCCAAAAAACGATATACCCCGCTTTGCAAAGGCAAAGCCGCTACTAAATTTTTGATATCAGCCCCTGGCTCCATTATAAAACAAAAGTTTTTCTCATATTCTCCACACAAATGTACACAATATTGGGAAAAGGTATATATTTGTATGCACTATATTTTGTATGAAACTGATTCAACCTAATGACCTAAAGAAGGCGCTCAATCTTTCGGGACCGCCTGGGAGTTTGATTGCTTGGGTGTTGATGAGTGTGTTAAAGGTTAGAAAAATCAACGATTGTTATGCCCGCATTCACCAATACCGTGGGCGCGTCTTTCTAGAAGCGTTGCTTCAATACCTGCAAGTGACCAGCGATATTTTGCCGGAAGAGCTACAACATATTCCCAAAGAGGGGCCTTTCATTACCGTTTCAAACCATCCTTTTGGCGCCTTGGACGCACTGTTGCTCACCCATACGATTACTTCTGTTCGTCCGGACTTTAAGGCGTTGGCAAACTTTCTGCTGGCGCGCATTCCCAACCTGGCGGAGTTTGTCTTGCCTGTAAATCCCTTTGAAACCAAGCCAGGATTAAAGAGTAGCTTTAGCGGTCTTCGCCTTGCTCAGGAGCATCTAAAAGAGGGCTCTCCGTTGGGTATTTTTCCTGCCGGAGAAGTATCTACCTACAATAAAGACGGATATATAGAGGACAAAACCTGGAATCCGATCATCTTAAAGTTGATTCAAAAGGCTAAAATACCGGTGGTTCCCATCTATTTTGCCGGAACCAACTCTACCCTTTTTCATGAGTTGGGGACGATTCACCCCATGCTTCGTACTGCCCGCCTTCCTGCAGAAACGCTCAAAAAAATCGGGAAAAAAATCACCATGCGGATTGGGAAACCGATTACCCCCACCGAGCAGTCGTGCTTTTCCAGCCCGCAGGAATTGGGTGATTACCTTCGCGCCCGCCTTTATGCCCTTAAAGCAAACGTTCCGCCCAAGAAACCAGCTAAAGCTGTTGGAATCAGGGCAGAAACAATAGCTTCTCCCCCAGATCGTAAAAAGGTTATTAAAGAGGTTGAGCGGCTGGGCAAAGGCAATTTGGCGCTTTTCACTGTTGGCAACTATACCGCTTTTTACGCCGATTACTCCCGAATTCCTTATCTGATGCTCGAATTGGGACGCAAACGGGAAGAGGCATTTAGGAGCATTGGAGAGGGGACAAACTTGGCGCTTGACATCGACACCTTTGACAAAACATACAAGCACCTTATCCTTTGGGATAAACAAAAAAAGAAATTGGTGGGCGCCTATCGGGTGGGTATTGGGAGTGAAATTCTAAAACGCGACGGACCATCGGGCTTTTATACCAACACCCTTTTTCACTTTGGCGAGAAAGCGACTCCGTTTTTAGAAGCGGTGATTGAGTTAGGGAGGTCTTTTGTATGCATCGAGTATCAAAAAGACCCTCTTGCTTTAATGCTGCTCCTCAAAGGGTTGATGCACGTTGTGCTTAAACACGAAGGCCCCCGTTACTTGGTTGGGCCGGTAAGCATTAGCTCTTGGTATCCTGTGTTTTACAGGAGCTTGATTGCATACTATTTAAAAACCAAACACTCCGCACAAGAGTTTACAGAAATCATCCGTCCCAGAACCACTTTTACTCCCGACTATTTGCATGTAGATCACAAAGTTCTTTTAGCCAATCACATGGGGAGTATTGAGCAGTTTGAGCGCTTTATGATGCGCATGAGCAACAATCAATACAGGCTGCCTACATTGGTAAAGAAATACCTTAAAATCAATACAAAATTGGTCTGTT
>Ga0123356_10005284_pt1 | contig 13184 bp, 11 predicted proteins | sample TergutEmb28metaG_2_FD_92546 | JGI IMG/M metagenome (GOLD analysis project Ga0123356, IMG submission 92546) | Embiratermes neotenicus P3 segment gut microbial communities from Petit-Saut dam, French Guiana - Emb289 P3 | ecosystem: Host-associated > Arthropoda: Insects > Digestive system > Gut ... | reverse complement strand
TCCTGCAACGGGAACTCCCGGGCCAGCCGGTCCGACACCACGCGGGCGCTCTGGCTGGTCGGCAGCACGGTGGCGTCGACCCCGCTCCACTGGGTCCGCAGCGATGGCAGCGCGACCAGCACCAGCACACCGGCGGTGAGCGTCGCGACCAGCGCCGGCCGGCGCATCACCGCCTGGGCGACGCGGTACCAGCGGCCGGTACCCGCGGGCGCGGGCCTCACCTTTCCGACGCGTCCGGCGAGCAGCACCAGCAGGCTCGGGAGCACGAGCAGGGCCGTGGCGGCGGCGAGCAGCGCGACGGCGACCCCGCCGACGCCCATCGAGACCAGGAATCGCTGCGGGAACACCAGCAGCGACGCCATCGCCGCCGCGACCGTGGCCGAGCTGAACATGACCGTCCGGCCGGCCGTCCGCATCGTCGTCACCAGCGCCTCCTCGACCGACGCGTCGCGTCCGAGCTCCTCGCGGAACCGCCACACGAGCAGCAGGCTGTAGTCGATCGCGAGTCCGAGCCCGAGGCCGATCACCAGGTTGAGCGAGAACGTCGACAGCGACAGCGCCACGTTGACGACCCGCAGGACCGTGAACGCGCCGACGACCGCGACCGCGCCGACCGCCATCGGCAGCAGCGCCGCGATCCCGCGAAAGATCAGCAGCGACAGGATCAGCAGCAGCGGGAACGCCAACAGCTCCGCGAACGCGAGGTCGTGGGTGGCCTGCGAGTTGACCTGCTCCTGCGCGACGTCGTTGCCCCCGAGCAGCACGCCGTGCCGGCCCGCGAGCCGCGCCTGGATCGCCTTGACGACGTCGTCGGGGTACGGCGCCGTGCGCAGCGTCGCCGCGACGATCGATTGCCGGCCGTCGCGCGAGACGAGCGCGGGGTCGTGACCGCCCGCCGGAGTCGCGACCGAGGCGACCCCGGAGACGCCGGCGATCAGCTGCGCGACCTCGGCGACCTCCGGGCTCGACGGCGGCGCGTCGACCAGCGCCAGCACCCCGGGGTTGAACTCGCGCCCCGTCGCCCGCTCGATCGCGTGCTCGGCGCGAGCGGACTGGGACGACGGGTCCTGAAAGCTGTTGCGGTCCTTCAGGAGCCCCGTCGTGGGGCCGCCGACGACGGCGAACACGAGGAACACGACGAGCGCTGCCGCGGCCAGCCGGCGCGGCGCGCGGAGGGACAGGCGGGCGACTGCGGTGAGCATGCGGCGGTCCTCCGGTCAATGTGGACGTCGTAAATGGACGCTCGTAAATGTACAGCGTGCATTTACGATGTCAACCCTTCGAATCAGCGGATACACTTGCGCGTGGTGGAGGCGGAACTCGACAGCACCGGCGCCCGCGAGCGCAATCCCCGCGGCCAGGGCGAGCGCCTGCGCACCGCCCTGATCGACGCCGCGATCGAGCTGCTGGCCGACGTCCAGAACGTCGAGGCGCTGTCGATCCGCGCGGTCACCGCGCGCGCCGGCGTCACCCCGACGGCGCTGTACCTGCACTTCGCCGACAAGGAGGCGCTGATCGAGGCGGTCAAGGAGCGCTGCTTCGCCGAACTGCTCGCCTACAACTCGGAGGCGGAGGCGCCCGACGACCCGCGGGCCAACCTCGAGGCCGGCTGCCGCTCCTACATCCAGTTCTCGGTCGACCGCCCCGGCTACTACCGCGTCCTGTTCCACACCACCCGGGCCGCGCCGAATTCCGCGATCGCGGAGCCGCACCAGTGGCCGCGCGGCGCCGCCGAGGCGCTGGGCCAGCTGATCGAATCGGTCCGGGACTGCCTGCCGCCGGGAGCCGACCCGCGGCCGCCGTCGATGATGATCTGGGCCGGCCTGCACGGCTACATCGGGCTGCGGCGGTCGATCCCGAGCGTCCCGTTCGCGCCGCCGGACGAGTACGTCAAGCGGCTGGTGGACGCCCACGTCCGCGGCTGAACGCGCCGGCCTGAGCCGTTTCTCGCCGGGGCAGGCCTCGCGGGGCCAGCCCCGGCGCCGCACGCGCGCGACGCTCGCTGGCGGCACCGATCGAGCCTGAGACAATCAGCGTCGCAACCGGCCTGACATAGGAGGGCGACGTGATCGTCGATTGTGCTTACTACCGGGATGGGAAGCGCCAGCACGACGGGTCGACCGAGCTGGGTGCCGTGACCGAGATGCTCGTCGACGACGACGAGTTCGTCTGGCTCGGGCTGCTCGAGCCAGACGACGCCGAGCTCGCTGACGTGCAGCAGCGGTTCGGCCTGCACGAGCTGGCGGTCGAGGACGCGCGGACGCCGCACATGCGACCAAAGCTCGAGCGCTACGACGAGGGCGAGGTGCTGTTCGCCGTGTTCCGCACCGCCCGCTACGTCGACGAGCTGGAGGAGATCGAGTTCGGCGAGGTGTCGGTGTTCATCTCCTCCCGCTTCGTGATCACGGTTCGCCACGGCGGCGGGACCGGGTTCGGTCGGGCCAGGCAGCGGCTGGAGCAACGGCCGGACCTGCTCAGGGAGGGCCCGGCGGCCGCTCTGTGGGCGATCGTCGACACGATCGTCGACGACTACGGTCCCGTGATCGAGGGGCTAGACCGCGACGTCGAGGAGGTCGAGGCGACCGTGTTCAGCGGCGCCGCGGCACCGACCGAGCGGATCTACGCGCTGCGCCGCGAGGCGACCGAGTTCTATCGGGCGGTGCACCCGCTGCTGACGCCGCTCGAGGTGCTGGAGCGCGGCACATATCTGAGGCGGAGCAAGGAGCTGCGGAAGTTCTTCCGTGACGTCAACGACCACCTCAAGATCGTCAACGAGGAGATCGCGACGCAGCGTGATGTGCTGGCGATGATCCTGCAGGCGAACATGGCCGTGATCTCCAATCAACACAACGAGATCAACCTCCGGCAGAACGAGACGATGAAGGTGCTGACCCTCGTCGCGACGATCTTCCTGCCGCTGTCGTTCATCGCCGGCTTCTTCGGGATGAACTTCAAATGGATGACCGACCACATCGAGTCTCTCGCCACGTTTGCGGCGGTGGGCGTCGGCAGCTTCGTCGTGTCCACGGCGGTGCTGCTGGGCTGGCTCAAGCGGGAGGGTCACATCGGACGCTAGACGGGTGCGTCTGTCACATCGCGGATCACCAGCGACGCGTACAGGCCGCCGCGCTCGAGCAGCTCCTCGTGGGTGCCGCGCTCGGCGATCCGGCCGTGGTCGAGCACGACGATCTGGTCGGCGTCGCGCACCGTGGAGAGTCGGTGCGCGATCGTGATCGTCGTGCGCCCCTCCGACAGGCGCTCGAGCTCGGCCTGGACGGCCGCCTCGGTCTGGGTGTCGAGCGAGCTGGTCGCCTCATCGAGGACGAGCACCGGCGGGTTGCGCAGGACCGTCCGGGCGATCGCCATCCGCTGCTTCTCGCCGCCGGAAAAGCGGTAGCCGCGCTCGCCGACGATCGTGTCGTAGCCGTCGGGCAGCGACGCGATCAGGTCGTGGATCCGGGCGGTGCGGGCGGCGTCCTCGATCTCCTCGTCGGTCGCATCGGGGCGGGCGAAGCGCAGGTTCTCGCGGACGGTGGCGTGCAACAGATAGGTCTCCTGAGAGACGACGCCGACTGTCGCGGCCAGCGAGGTCAGGCTCGCTTTGCGGATGTCGACCCCGTCGATCGTGATCCGTCCCTCCTGCGGGTCGTACAGTCGCGCGACCAGATACCCGAGCGTCGTCTTGCCGGCGCCGGTCTCGCCGACGATCGCGGTCCGAGTCCCGGGCGCGACCACCAGATCGATGTCGCGGACGGTCCAGCTGTCGGGGTCGGCGGCCGTGTACCGGAACCAGACGCCCTCGAAGCGGACCTCGCCGACGATGTCCTCGGGCTTCAGTTCAATCGGGTGCTCGCACTCGACGATGTCGATCGGCAGATCCAGGTACTCGAAGATGCGGTCGAACAGCGCCAGCGAGGACTGCATGTCGGCCTGCACGCCGAGCAGCGAGTTGATCGGGAACAGCAGCCGCGTCTGCAGGGTCGTGAACGCGACGACAGTGCCGACCTGGATCGGGTTGCCGAGGAACGACTGTCCCGCCAGCCAGTAGATCACGGCCGGCTGGGCGGCGAAGATGAACTGGATCGTTCCCATCATCCAGCGACCCGCCATCCGGCTGCGGACCTCGAGGTCGGCGATTCCCTTGGATTCGCCCGTGAACCGGTCGGCGAGATCGGCGCCGCGGCCCATCGTCTTGCCGAGCATGATCCCGGAGACCGACAGCGACTCGGCGACCAGCGCGCTCATGTCAGCCAGCCGGCGTTGCTGCTCGGTCGTGATTCGGCGCCGGATCTTCCCGACGTGCTGGGTCATCCACACCGACGGCGGCACGAACGCGAGCGAGAACGCCGCCAGCCGCCAGTCGAGCAGGCACATCGCGACCAGCGCCGCGATCACCGTCGTGGCGTTGGAGGCGATCGTCGTCGCGGTCGAGGTGACGACGTTGTCGAGGCCGCCGATGTCGTTGGCGATCCGCGACTGCACCTCGCCGGTGCGGGTACGGGTGAAGAACGCCAGCGACATCCGCTGCAGGTGGTGGTAGACGGCGGCGCGGAGGTCGTGCATCACCCGCTGGCCGACGACGTTTGAGATGTAGGTCTGCCAGACGCCGGTCGCCTGGGAGACGAGCGCGACGGCGATCATCCCTAGCACCGTCTCGGTCAGAACTCTGTTGTTGTGCTGGAGGAGCCCCGTGTCCAGCGCCGAGCGCAGCAGGAATGGGCTGAGCATGCTGATCCCGGCCGAGGCGCAGATCAGCACCAGCACGGCCGTCAGCCGTCCCCGGTATGGCCTGAACAGCCGCAGGATCCGGCGGCCGTCGCGCTGACGGGTCGGGTCCATCAGCGGCGGCGGTTTCTTGTCGTTGCCGCGCAGGGCGCGCATCGCGCCGCTGCCGGGGGTACCGTGCATGGCTCCCAATCCCTGTCGTCCACTACTCATAGACATTCCATGATGACGACTCGCGAAACTGACCCAGCCAGAGGCACCCGTAAATGACTGCGTTCGAACCGGTCGACGGCGCCCAGCCAGAGCCGCTGACACCGCAGATCCCGGCGGTGCCGGAGATGCGGCAGGCGGCCAGCGCGATGCTCGGCGGCAGCCCGTTCCCGCCGATCGCCGAGTACGGCTTCCTGTCCGACTGCGAGACGATGGCGCTGGTCGCCCCCAGCGGCAACATCGAGTGGCTGTGCCTGCCCCGGGTCGACTCGCCGAGCGTGTTCGGCGCGATGCTCGACCGCGACGCCGGCTCGTTCCGGCTGGCGCCGTCGGGCGTGACCGTGCCGGCGGCGCGCCGCTATCTCCCCGGCACGATGGTGGTGGAGACGAGCTGGGGTACCGGCTCCGGCTGGATCGTCGTCCGCGACGCGCTGCTGATCGGCGCCTGGCACCACGAGGACGACCGGTCCGGGACCCACCGCCGTGCGCCGACCGACTACGACGCCGACCACGTGCTGCTGCGCACCGTCCGCTGTGTCAACGGCCAGGTCGAGGTGACGATGGAGTGCGAGCCCGTGTTCGACTACGGCAGCCGGCGGGTCAGCTGGGAGTACTCCGGCCCCGGCTACAACGAGGGCGTCGCGACCGCGCCGGGGTCCGACCTGTGGGTCGGCCTGCGGACCGACCTGCGGCTCGGGTTCGAGGGGCCGCGGGCGACAGCCCGGCACCGGATGAAGGAGGGCGAGCAGCTGTTCTGCGCGCTCTTCTGGTCAGAGCACCCGCCGCCCCAGGATCTCGATGAGGCCTATGCCCGCCAGGTGTGGACGGCGCACCACTGGCAGCACTGGCTCGACCGGGGAACGTTCCCGGATCATCCGTGGCGCACGCACCTGCAGCGCAGCGCGCTGACGCTCAAGGGCCTGACGTATGCGCCAACCGGGGCGCTGCTGGCGGCCGCGACCACGTCGCTGCCGGAGACGCCGCAGGGGGAGCGCAACTGGGACTACCGGTACAGCTGGATCCGTGACTCGGTGTTCATGCTGTGGGCGCTGTACACGCTCGGGTTCGATTGGGAGGCCAACGACTTCTTCTATTTCATCGCCGACGTGGCCGGCGGCGAGGAGGCGCTGCAGGTGATGTACGGGCCGACCGGCGAGCGCGAGCTCGAGGAGCGCGAGCTCGACCATCTCGGCGGCTACGAGGGCGCCCGGCCGGTGCGGGTCGGGAACGACGCCCACAAGCAGGCGCAGCACGACGTCTGGGGAGCGCTGCTCGACTCCGTCTACCTGCACACCCGTTCCCGCGACACCCTCGACGAGCGCGTCTGGCCGATCCTGAGCCGCCAGGTGGAGCTCGCGATCGACAGCTGGCGCAACCCCGACCGCGGCATCTGGGAGGTGCGCGGCGAGCCCAAGCACTTCACCTCCTCGAAGATGTTCTGCTGGGTGGCGTGCGACCGCGGGGCGCGACTGGCCGAGCTGCGCGAGGACTGGGAGCGCGGCGAACGCTGGCAGGCCGCCGCCGACGAGATTCACGCCGACATCTGCGAGCACGGGGTCGACGAGCGCGGCGTCTTCGTCCAGCACTACGACACGCTCGCGCTCGACGCGGCGCTGCTACTGATGCCGCTGCTGCGGTTCCTTCCACCCGACGATCCCCGGGTCCGCAACACCGTCCTCGCGATCGCCGACGAGCTGACCGAGAACGGCCTCGTCCTCCGCTACCGGACCGAGGACACCGACGACGGCCTCAGCGGCCGCGAGGGCACCTTCCTGATCTGCTCGTTCTGGCTCGTCTCGGCGTTCGCCGAGATCGGCGAGCTCAAGCGTGCGCGCGAGCTGTGCGAGCGGCTGCTCGGCTACGCCTCGCCGCTGGGGCTGTACGCCGAGGAGATGGACCCGCAGACCGGGCGGCACCTGGGGAACTTCCCGCAGGCGTTCACCCACCTGGCGCTGGTCAACGCGGTGATGCACGTGATCCGCGCCGACGAGGCCCAGAACGTGCACGCGCCGAGCACCTGGCACTGACAGAGACATCCCCTGGGGGCCCGCCTGTGGCGGCCACGTGGCCGCCACAGTCACCCCTGGTTAGATTGTCTCTCCGGGTCGCTGGAAGACGATCTCCGGCACCACCGCGGTCGGCGACAGCGACAGCACGAAGCGGACCGCGGCCACAACATCGTCGGTGCGGATCATCTGCTCCTGCGGGACCGAGTCCCTGATGAACTCGGTCATGTCGGTGTCGACGAACCCGGGGCACAGCGCCACCGACCTGATCCCGTCGCCGTTCAGCTCCTTGTTCATCGCCTGGGTGTAGGCGATCACCCCGGCCTTGGTCGCCCCGTAGACCGACAGCCAGGGCTGCGGCGACTTGCCGGCCAGCGAGGCCATGTTGACCACGAGCGCCCGCCGGTGCTCGGCGCCGGCGGCCTTCAGCAGATCCAGCGCCTCCCGGTACATGAGGATGATCGCGCGTAGGTTCACGTCGAGCTGGATGTCGACGAATCGCGTCCGGTGCTCGCCCGCGATGGCGCCGGCGCCGAACCCGGCGCTGTTGACCAGCACGTCGAGCCGACCGTGCCGCTCGCGGTGCAGGGCGACGACGGCGCTGATCGCCTCCTCGTCGCTGATGTTCCCCGCGATCTGCTGCACCTCGTAACCGGCGGCGCGCAGGTCCGCCGCCGTCGCCGCCAGCGGCTCGGGCTTGCGCGCCGTCAGCGTCAGCGCGTAGCCGTCGGCGCCGAGCGCCTCCGCGATCGCCCGGCCGATCCCGCGGGAGGCGCCGGTGACGATCGCCGAGGGCATCGAGCTAAATGGCGGCGACCGCGGGCCGCTGTGGACGGCGCCTGGCCGCCGGCTCCAGCGCCGGATTCGCGTAGCCGCCGTCGGGGGGGTTCAGGTTCACGCCGGGCGGGACGATCTCGTCGATCCGGTCGAGCAGCTCGTCCGACAGGGTCACTTCGGCGGCGGTCAGCTGCGACTCGAGGTGTTCCATTGTCCGCGGGCCGATGATCGCCGAGGTCACTCCGGGGTGGCGGATGACGAACCCGATCGCCAGCTCGATCAGCGTCATCCCGGCGTCCTCGGCGAGCCTCGCGAGCGCGTCGGCGGCCTCGAGCTTTCGCTGATTGCCCGGCTGCGACATGTCGTAGCGCCACGGCAACCGGTCGGCGCGAGTCGAGGAGGGCGGCTCCTGGTCGAGCCGGTAGCGGCCGGACAACCAGCCGCCCGCCAGCGGGCTCCACGGGATCACGCCCATCCCGTAGCGCCGCGCGGTCGGCAGCACGTCGGCCTCGATCCCCCGGACGAGGATCGAGTACGGCGGCTGCTCGCAGACGAACCGCTCGCGGCCACGCTTCTCGGCCACCCACTGGGCCTCGACGATCTGGCTGGCGGGGAAGGTCGAGGAGCCGAGGTAGCGGACCTTGCCGGCGCGGACCAGGTCGGTCAGCGCCCCGAGCGTCTCGTCGATTTCGGTGTCCTCCTCGGGCCGGTGGATCTGGTACAGGTCGATCCAGTCGGTCCGCAGCCGCCGCAGGCTGTTCTCCACCTCCTGGATGATCCAGCGCCGCGAGTTGCCGAAGTGGTTCGGATCCTCCCCCATCTCGCCGTGGACCTTGGTCGCGAGGACCACGCTGTCGCGCTTGCCGCCCGCCAGCGCCTTGGCGACGATCTCCTCCGACTCGCCCTGCGAATAGACGTCGGCGGTGTCGATGAAATTGATCCCGGCGTCGAGGGCGCGGTGGATGATCCGGACCGAGTCGTCATGATCACGGTTCCCCCAGGCGCCGAACATCATCGCGCCCAGGCACAGCTCGCTTACCTTCACGCCGGTACGTCCGAGTTCACGAAGTTCCATGATCGGCACCCTACCGCCCAACCCGAAAGGCAGGACCAGATGACGGACTCGCCCGCCCCGATCGACGCCCAGCGCGCGGCGCTGCTGCTGATGGACTACCAGAACGGAGTCATCGAGATGCTCGGCGACGCGGCGGCCCCGCTGCTCGACCGCGTGACCGAGACGATCTCCCAGGTCCGCTCCCGCGGCGGCCAAGTCGCCTACGTCCGGGTTGGCTTCGCCGACGGCGAGCGCCCGTCGGGGCCGATGGCCGCGCGGGTCGGCGACGCGGCGACGACCGTGTACCACGCCGACGCTCGCGGGACACAGATCGACGACCGGATCGCGCCGCAGGACGGCGACATCGTCGTCCGCAAGACGCGCGTCGGGCCGTTCGGCAGCACCGACCTCGACGAGCAGCTCCGCGCCCGCGGCGTCGACACGCTGATCATGGCCGGGATCGCCACCAGCGGCTGCGTGCTCAGCGCCGTCCGCGACGGCCACGACCGCGACTACCGCCTGGTCGTACTGTCAGACCTCTGCGCCGATCGCGAGCCGGAACTCCACTCGTTCCTGGTCGAGCGGATCTTCCCGCGGCAGGGCGACGTGATCACCACCTCCGAGCTGGGTCAGTTGCTGCATTGACGGGCGTTATCAGTGGACGGTCCCCACCTGGATGGCGTTCATGACCGCGTGACTTATAGCCACCAGGTTCGTGTTGCACGTCCACTGAATCGTTCCCGGCGCACTGAACGTCGTGACCATCGTCGCGACGAGCGTCTCGGTGGGGTGCGTGTTCTCGTCGACGGAGCCGAACGTCTCGTCTGAGCCCGTCCCACCGCTGAGATCGCACTCTGTGTTCGTGGTGGGGACGCTTGCGCTGGTAATCGTCGCCTTGGCGATGACGAAGTAACTGCCTGCGGGAACGGAGATGTCCACAGGCGTCGTGCTCCCGGAGGACGTGCCGTTGCCGGCGGTGTACGCGTCGCTCGGGCCCCGCTCGCCGGGGAGGCCGTTCGTACCGTTGGTGCCGGCTGGACCCTGGGGGCCCTGGGGCCCGGTCGCGCCGGCCGGACCCTGAGGCCCGGTGTCACCCTGCGGCCCCTGCGAACCAGTGGCGCCAGCGACGCCCTGGGTCGCCTTCACTGCGGCCGGAGCCGTGCTCCAGCTGAGCTTCTTGTCGTGCTTCGCACACCTGGGTGCCTGATAGATGATGCCGCCCTGGTGCTTGACGCAAACCGTGATGGTTTGCGATTTCGCGGAAGCAAGGGCGTAGGCGCCCCCGCCGACGACCAACAGCGCAGCGGGCAACAACGCCAGCGCCGCTCTTGACAGACGTGTCACGTCGAGTCCCCCTTTTATCCCTGATTGAAACGTGCGGAGCCGGACACGACCCCGGTCGGTCCGCTCTGCTTGGTGGTGGCCGCACCGCCACCACCAATGAGCAAAAGATACGGAATCTGGCTGCGATTCGTCGGGCGCCGAGATGACCCGCGCCCTCAGGCCAAGAGCCCGAGCCGTTGCGCCTTCTGCACCGCCTCGGTGCGGTTGCGGACCTCGAGCTTGCGGTACAGCGAGCTCGTGTGTTCCTTGACCGTGTGCTTTGACAGGTACAGCGCGTCGGCGATCTCGGGGTTCGTCGCCCCGGCGGCCATCAGGCCGAGGACCTCCCGCTCGCGTTCGCTCAGGCCGAGGATCCCGGTCCGGTCCTGACGCTCGAACACGGTCCCGCCGAGCCCGACGCGCCTGACCGCTGCGGCGATCTTCGACGCCGGCCAGTCCTTGTGGGCGAACCCGGAGGCGCCCGCGGCGCGGGCCGCGCTCGCCGAGATCTCGCCGGCGCCCGAGCACAGCAGCACCCGGGTCCCGGGCGCGGCCGCCCGCAGCCGTTCGCACACCTGGGCGCCGGACTCCTCGCCGATGAACAGATCGACGACCGCGACGTGGGGGCGGTAGCGCGTGGTCAGCTCGAGCGCCTCGTCGCCGGTCGAGGCGGCGACGCAGCGCTCGACCCACTGCTGCTGGCTGAGCATCAGCCGGAATCCCCAGTGCACGACGTCGTGATCGTCGACGACCAGCACCCTCAGCCGCTCGGGGCTGCGGGCGCCGTCAGCCATCGTGGGGAACCACCAGCCGCACCTGCCAGGACCCCGGCGCGCGGCTGCCGAACTCGAGCACCCCGCCGCTCTGCAGCGCCTCGAACGCGGCCAGCCGCAGCCCCATCCCAGGGCTGTCGGCGCCGCCCTGGACGCTGACGCCGTCGTTGACGACCTCCAGCACGAACGTCCCGTCGGCGCGCTGGGTGCGGACCCGGACGGCGGTCGGCGCGGCGTGCTTGCGGGCGTTGCGGACGGCCTCGATCAGGACGCTCTGGGCGACCGCCTCCAGCGACGGCGGCACGGCGCCGCCGTCGGGCTCGAGCACGACGCCGAGCTCGGGATGCGCCCGGGACAGCCGCTGGACCTCATCGGCCAGGGTCGTCTCGGTCGCCTGCGGCGCCCGCCCGAGCGGCCGCTGCAGGGCGTCGCGGAGCTCGGACAGGGCGGCCTGCGTCTCGCTCGCGCACCGGGCCCGCGCTTCGGCCGGCAGCTCGCCGTCGCCGTCCAGCGCCAGCGACACCCCAAACAGGCGCTGGATCACCCCCTCATGGACCTCCCGCGCGAGGTCGATCCGCTGCTGCAGCTGTTTGGCGTTCTCGGCCTGTGTCGCGACGCTGCGGGCGACCGACGCGAGCGCCGCGGTCTTCCCGAGCGTCCACAGCAGTTGCCGCTCGGCGGCGTCGAGCGGGGGCGCGCTCGCCTCGCGGTCGGCGAAGATCACCCCGAGCGCCCTGCCGGCGGCGGCCATCGGCGCGCACGCGAGCCGCATCGGCTGCTCGACCAGCGCCGCGTACTGCGGGGGGAACTGGCTGCGCAGGTCGCCGGCCGCCTCGATCACCTGGTCGGCCCGCAGGGCGCGGGCGGTGATCGGCGCCAGGTCGACGGAGATGTGGGCGCCGACGAACTGGCTGATGTCGATCCCGTAGGCGCCGGCGGCGCGGACCCGGCGGCTGGCCGGGTCATAGCGGAAGATCAGGGCTCGGCGCATCCGCGCGAGCCGGCAGATCGCCTCGCACAGATGGTCGTAGAAGCGCTCGCCAGCGCTGACCCCCTGCTCGGTCGCCGTCAGCACCTCGACGAACAACTCGAGCGCCTCGACGAACACCCCCTCGGCGGCTGCCGGCACCTCCGCGGCCATAACCGGCCGAATGCTAGTGGTGATGGTGGAGAACGCTCAGCCGCAGCGCCTGCTCAGGCGTCAGGTAGACGAGCCAGCGCTGCCGGCACGCCTCACACTCGCACTGCGCAGTCGGGTCGTATCCGACCAGCGTCGCCTGCCACTCGCCGGCGCACAGGCAGAACGGACACGCGAACGCCGCCTCGACGAGCTCGTCGGGGTCATCGGGCAGGAACCGGGCGACGTCGGAGAGCATCACTGCGCGAGCGCTTCGGCTCGGCCGATCGGCCGCTTGCCCCAGCGGCTGCGGGTCGCGAAGTCCAGCAGCCGCTCGAGGTAGTCGTGCAGCGGCGAGGCCTGGATCCCGGCGGGGGCCAGCCGCGCGCGGGTCGTGGCGTTGTCGAATACGGTGCCGATCGCGAAGTACGGGAAGTACACGCGGCTCGATTCGAGCGCCGCCGCCGACATCGCTCCCTCGAGCGCGGCGAACTCCGACGGTGGCACCACCTGCGGCAGCGGCAGCCGGAAGTAGGTGCTGGCGAGCGACGCCAGCTCGCCCATCGTCGAGGCCTTGGCGCTGGCGGTCAGGTGGAAGGTCTCCCCGGCGATCCCGGGGCACTCGCAGAGCTCGTGGATCGCGTCGGCGACGTAGTCGATCGAGACCACGTCGAGCGGCGAGGCCGGGTTGGCGGGCACCGCCTTGAACATCCCGGTCGAGAACGCCCGCAGCGGCCAGTAGAGGACATTGAACGCCGCAGTCCAGCCGCTGCGGCGGTCGCCGACGACGATGCTCGGTCGCAGGATCATCCACGGGAGATCCCCGCCGTGGGCCCTGACCAGCTGCTCGGCCTCGAACTTCGACTGCTCGTAGGAGTTGCGGAACTCCTGCCCGACATCGAGGTCGGACTCGGAGTACGAGCCGTCGTGGGTGCCCGCGACGTACGCGGTCGATACCTGCGCGTAGCGCTGCAGACCGCCTCGCGAGCGGGCCAGCTCGGCGAACTCGAGCATCCGCTGGGTCCCTTCGAGGTTGACCTTGCGGGCCTCGGGTAGCTGCATCGAGAACGACACCGACGCGGCGCTGTGGACGATCGTCGTGACCTCGGAGGCGAGCGCGTCTCGCAGCGGCGCCGGCAGCCCCAGACCCGGCGCCGTCAGCTCGCCGGGGACGGCGCGGACGCGGCCGCCAAACCGCT
>Ga0123356_10005283_pt1 | contig 13185 bp, 10 predicted proteins | sample TergutEmb28metaG_2_FD_92546 | JGI IMG/M metagenome (GOLD analysis project Ga0123356, IMG submission 92546) | Embiratermes neotenicus P3 segment gut microbial communities from Petit-Saut dam, French Guiana - Emb289 P3 | ecosystem: Host-associated > Arthropoda: Insects > Digestive system > Gut ... | reverse complement strand
TAGTCCATACAATCGATAACCTTGACGCATCAACGCAGGCTGCTCTTGCATCAGGGGCATGGTTTTGGCGTTTGTCATTTGAAAATGCAGTTTTATCTTCCGGGCGGTTAAATGTTGTTGAAGCATCGAACTTAAGTCTTTTAAGCCCAATAAGGAACAGCACAGTTCGTTATCAAAATAATTTGCCTTCGCTGCATTTTAATTGGTCGGAAATGGAAGAAGTATCGCATTATATTTTAGAAATCAGCGAGAATCAGAATTTTTCGCTTGCAGTAGAAAGAATAGAATTAAATACGGCGTCATTTATTAAATCGAATATGGGAGAGGGAACTTGGTATTGGCGTGTTTTACCTGTGTATGGATCAAATTATGAAGGCAGTTCTGTCTACTCGCAGGTTTCGAGTTTTCGTGTAGAGCAGACTGCATTGACAACAAATGTTGCCCCAGCACAGAATATTGTTCTGCCTGACATTCCTCCTGTGGTTTCTCCGCCGCCAGTGCAGCCGCAGCCAACTGTAGTTGCGCAAACGCCTGCTCCGCAAGCGCCAGCTCCTCAACCTGCGCCACGTCCTGCGCCTGCACCAGCTCCAGCACCAAGACCAGCTCCTCAACCTGCGCCACGTCCTGCGCCTGCACCAGCTCCAGCACCAAGACCAGCTCCTCAACCTGCACCCACGCCAGCTCCGCAACCTGCGCCAGCGCCCGCACCGCAACCTGCGCCAACGCCCGCACCGCAACCGCAGCCAACTGCGCAAGCGCCTGCGACAACACCAACGCCTGCACCGCAACCTTCTCCTGCACCAACACCAGCTCCGCAACCAACTGCAACTGTGCAAGCGCCACAGCCAGAACAACAGCCAACACCAGAACCGCAATCAGTTTCAACAGCGACACAGCCAACACCTCCAGTGCAACAGCCATTGGCGGCGCCAGGAAATTTATCACCAAGCGCTGGTTATCGCATCGATATAGAAGTACTGCGCAGACAAAGAGATGTTACTTTTACCTGGTCTACTGTTAATGAAGCAAACGCATATATTTTTAGTTTATATGAGCAAACCGCAAACGGACGGCGGCTTATTACGCGTACAAATCCGGAAACCCGTACAAGTTGGACACTGGAAAGTTTAAGCGAGATGAGCAGAGGAACATTTGTTTGGCAGGTTGAAGCTGTCAGCATTGGACAAAACGGTGTAATAGAAAGAAGAGGACTTATTGGGGAAAATAATTTTATCATCGATGTACCTCTTCCAGGAGTTCAAGCAAACAGACCAGGAGTCTTATATGGCAATTAAAAAACTCCTGTTTTTATTAATAATGCTTTTGCTTTTTTCTGTTGTTTGGGCTCAAGATTCAGATTACTTTTTAGAGATGCGTTTTATGCAGCGTCTAACATGGACAGGCGATGCTTATGCTCTGCGTTATGAAGTTATTATCGAAAGAGAAGACGGCGGAGTATACCGTGAATTAATGCGGGAGTTTACCAATGAATTCTTTTTGGAAGTTTCTCTTGCTCCTGGAAAATATCGGTATCGTGTAATTCCGTATGATTTCCTTGAACAGCCAAATAGAGATTCAGGTTTAATTGAATTTGAAGTGCTTCCTGCGCACAGTCCACGGCTTCTTAATTATGAGATTGAACAGGAAAGTTCAGAAGTTGGCGGACACATGCTGGTTAGCAAGTTAACTATAAATATTTTAGCACGGAATGTTGATGACAGATCTGTAATAAGTTTAAAAACAAACGATGGTACAGCAGTTTCTGCAAGCAGTATAGAATTATTGCCCTCTCGTACACAGGGCGAAGGCGTTATTAAACTTGTGTTTAATAATCCGTATTTAGTTCCGGAAGTTTTTATTATTGCTGTTGTTAATCCAGGCGGAATGGAAACAAGTATGAGTATTAATGTTAATCTTCCTCCGCCTCCGCCTTCTGTAAAAAAAGCAGTTGATGTTTTTCTTACAGCCGCATGGCTGCCCATGTTTGTAACTTACGGCGACATAGACTGGCTTACAAAACAATCGATTCTACCAGGCGCGGCAATCAGGCTGGGTTTTATTTTTAATAATCTTGAACTTGATGTTATTGATATCGGAACAGAAGTCTCTGCATCGTGGTTAAATGACGAATCGCCGATGTGGGCTATAGATGTGAATCTGCTTGCTCAGAAATTGACATTAAACGAAAAGATAGCTTTTAGATTCCGTTTAGGGGCAGGTTATGGTTTCTTGCAGTCATTTGACTGGATGTCCGCTCATATGAATATAGGCGGATCTTTTCTGTTTAATGTCTGGAAGCATATGTTTATTGAGATTGGTATAGACAGTGTCTATTGGTATGAAAATAAAGATAACAAAGGCAGTTTAAGACCATGGGTTGGAATGGGATGGAGGTTTTAAGAATGAATAAAAGATATTGCTTTTTATTCTTATTTTTTGTTCTCTTTGCAAGTTTTGTTTATTCCAATGAAACAGAAACCCTCTCTTTACGCAATGCCTGGGTAAGTCCTGTTTTTGAAACAGCTCTGTATAGTTCGTCAGGATCAAGTTATGGCGGAGGTCTTGCCCTAGGTTATGGAAGCGGAGCTTGTATTGGTTTTAAAACTATTTATTTTTTAGACAGCGAAGGTGAAGTTGACGTTTTGGAAATTGGTTTTTTACTGCGGTATTATTTAAAGGGAAGCGGTTTTAATTCAGGTCCGTTTGTGCAGCTCACCGGAGGACAGGCTCTCTTTTTTAAAAACGATGATATTTCTTTGCCGACTAATTGGGGAATACTAACTGTTGGAGTAAATTTGGGCTGGCGGATAAACTTGGGCAAACTGTTTTTCATAGAACCCGCTTTGCGCGCAGGGTATCCTTACCTAATCGGCGGCGGCTTGTCTGCAGGAATTTATTTTTAAGTTTTCGGTTATAAATAAGCTATTTTAATTCCAATTGCGATTTCTTCATTTCCCAGAGTTGACGAAAAAACACGTGTTTTTTCATTATTTAGAATACACATATTTTCTCCTTTAAATAGAAAAGGAGTTGAAAGGTTAAAAATAATGTTTGATTTATTTAAGCGCTGTTTAGCGCTGCCAGCTGTCATGTTTACAAGTTCACGCATGGTGTCTTCTGTATCTTTTGTACTGACTTTATCTTTTGAAGTACCTGTCATGCAGGAACAAATATACTGTATTGTGTCTTCCTTTGCAGAAAGAAAAAGCATTCCACTTTTTTCTCCGGGTAGTATCATTGCTCCTGTAATGGCGTCAAAGCTGTTGTTGTCTTCAGAAGATATAACTTTAATAGAAAGCCCTGCCATTTTAGACATAATTTCTGTTAAAGCATCAATAAAATAATTTTCCAAATTGTCTATAGAAAAAAAGTTCATTAAAAGCCCCCTTTGTTACCCAAACATTCAAGTATTTTTTCTTCCAGCTCTTCGCTTGTAAATGGTTTGGTTAAATAATTTATTGCGCCTGCCTTTACAGCAGCGACAATATTACTTTTTTGTCCTTCTGTTGTAACCATCATTACAGGGATATCTTTATATAGGGAATTATTTTTTATTTCTACAAGTACGTCGTACCCGTTCATTTCCGGCATATTCCAGTCTAAAAGTACCAGGTTAATCTCGTTATGTTTCTCTGAAAGTATTTTTAGCGCTTCCTTACCGTCTTGTGCTTCAACAGTTTCCATTTGAAGCAAATTGGCAGTAATTTTAATTATCTTTCTAATTACAGACGAATCATCAACTACTAGCAGTTTCATTTTTTTTCTCCTTCTTTATATAATATGTAAAGTTTTCGTAATGTGCGGAATCAAAGTTTTTTTTAAATAAATCATGTATAACATAATTGCCGGTAAACAAAACTCCTTTATCCAATAATGAGCCGTGCATTTTTTCTGCTATCTCTGTTTTTAATGAACCAGAAAAATATATAAGAACATATCTGCAAAAAATAATGTCAAATAAGCCAAAATTATTATAGCTGTTTATCAGGTTGTAATTAGTAAAGTTAACCGCATCTCGTATTCTAGGATCGATATTCCATGCAAAGTCGGTCTCTGTGAAGTATTTTGTTTTATAATATTCGTTCAATCCCCGTATAATGTTTATACTATCATATCTGCCGCTTTTTGCTTTTTGTATAACATGAGTGGAAATATCTGTTGCAAAAAATTCAAAATTTTTTAAACTAATTCCTTTTATGTTGTTTTTGTTTAAATAGTTATCTATACACATAACAGTTGAATAAATTTCCTGTCCAGTAGAAGCAGCAGCGCTCCAAATACGTATACGCGATTTTTTACCTGTAACAAGGTCGTTTATAAGTTTTGGAAGCAAGGTTTCTTCCAAAACTGTCCATGGGGCTTCATCGCGAAACCATTTTGTTTCATTTGTTGTAATAGAATTAATTATTTTTTGAATAAGTAAAGGATCATTGTTTTTAACTAAATATTCATACAACTCATCAAAAGAATTGGTTCCTGTGTCAAGTAAATATTTGGAAAGTCTTGTTTCTATCAAATATGACTTTTCTATCGGAATTACAATACCGCAGTTTCTGGTAATGTAATTTCTAAAGAGAAAATATTCATTTTTATTTTCTAAACCTTGTTCTTCCATTATATCTCAATTAGTCTTAAAGTTTTTAACAGACGTTTCCATTTCGCTGGCTATTTTAAGAATAGCTTCGCTTGCTTCTTTTGTGGAACTTGCGCTATGGTTCATTTCTGTTGTCTCATTGTTTATAAGCTGGATATTTTTAGATATATCCACAAGCCCCTGTACCATTTCTTTTGCAGAGTAATTTATTTCGTTTATGTTATAAGAAGCGCGCTCGGAATTCTTTGCTATTTCCTGTGTGCCAATAACCAGTTCAGATATTGATTTTGCAATTTCATTAACACCTTCTGTAGATTCATTTACTGTTTTACTTACAGATTGAGCGTTTTCGGATATGCTGTTTATTTCTGAATTTATTTCGCTCATTCTTTGTGCCGCAGTAGCAGATTCTGATGCAATTTTATCGCTTCTGTCTCTGGTTTGAGATGTTTCTTTGACAAATGTGCTGATGTAATCTGTCATATCATTAATAATCTTTGTTATTTCTGAAACAGCATTTACTGCCTCTGGCATGTTATTCTGCATGTTTTCGATATGATTAGCTATTTCATCAGTTGCATCTGCGGTTTGCTTTGCAAGTTCTTTTACTTCATTTGCAACAACCATAAAACTTTTTCCAGCCTCTCCTGCGCCAGCTGCTTCTATTGCAGCGTTCAATGCAAGCATATTTGTTTGATCTGCTATATCATTGATAACGGTAACAATTTTGCCAATTTGTTTGCTTGCTGTTTCAAGCCGATGTATTATTTCGTTGGTGTTTCTGGCTTTTATATCAGCATCCGAAATTTTATTTTTAACATTTTCACTGTTTGCGCTTACAAAAATAATTGATTTATTTATTTCCTCAACACTTTTAGCTACACTGTTAAAGGCATTTGATACAAGTTTTACCGAACTTGAAGCGTTCCAAATACTCTTTTGAATATCATTTACAAGATCGCTTGATTGAGTTACTCTTGTACTCGTTTCTTCTGCCGCTGTTGCTACAGTGCTTATAGTGGAATTTATTTCTTCTATAGAAGATGCTGTTGCGCTTATATGGGTGCTAACTGTCGAAAGAGCATTTACTGATTGGGTCATTCCCGCAGAAAACTCTTCTGTCACGCTGCTAACGGCTTCTGTCTTATTACTTAGATCTTTGCTGTTTGTTTCCATTTTAGACGATAAAGATAAGAGGCTCATTGCCGCTTCACGCATTTGTTTAGCCGTTTCTCTTATGTTATTTATAGTTTTGCAGTTAAAATCCATTAGCTGATTACATGCGGAGTAAAACTCTCCAAATTCAGCGCCGTAATTATCAGGAAACTTTACTGTAAAATCACCGCCAGCGACAATCTTTACCAATTCTGTGCCTGTCATTATTGGTTTGCTGCTTGAAATGGAAAAATAGATCCCAAAAAATATGGTTATAGAAAGCGCAATAAGAGATATAACTATAAGTCGGATAACAGCAAGTTCCGAATTATGCTTGTTTCTTAGCATAATCTCTCTTCCAAATTCCAGTCTTATCATGTTCATTTCGGATAATATATCCAAACATCTGTCAGAAATCGGTGAAAGCACTTCTTGAATAAAGTCGCCTGGTCTTTCTCCTCTGTTTAACATATCCTGGAAATCACGCATGGACTTATCCCAGTAGAACAATAAACCGGCAAATTCATTATAAAGCACGAGAGATTCGTTAAGCTGAAGCGTTTTTGAGAAAACATACATTTTTTCTCTTATGCTTTCTATTTCTGCAAAAAAATCTTCAAACGCCGCATTCCGCTTTACAGAATCGTTTTCCAAAACAATGTCACGACCTTTAATTTTGATGTCTCCGATAGCTACTCTTGATTGCAGAACCAGCTCAAGCGGATCTAATACCCTTTCGATATTTTCATCGCTTATGGAAACTGTAGCATTCATATTTATAATGGAAAGCAGCGAAGTAAAAAACATTATAACCGCCATAAGTAAAAACGCAAGCAAAAGCTTGGTTCTTATTTTAAATTCTTTAAACACTTTCAACATTTTCAATTCCTCCGTTTTGTTTATATCTATTTATTATTGAATCAATTTTTATGATCCTATAAAGCCTGTTATCTATCTCGGCAATTCCGCAAATGCAAAAGCTTTCTTTTGCTCCGGTTAACAGGGAAGGCGGCCGAATAGTTTTATCATCAATCTCTACAAGATTACCGGGGTTATCAATTAATAAGCCTAATTGTTCTTCGCTGCCAGAGAGTGTTTTAAAAACAACTGCTTTAATTGTGTCAGAGCCGTATTTGCTGTCATGTTTTTTTCTGTGTCCAAGCAGCACACAAAGATTTAAAACAGTGATAACCCTGCCTTTTAAATTGGTTATACCGATTACTTCGTCTGGAGTGGTAGGAACGGGTGTTACTGTAATTTTTCGCATGACTTTCTGCACAAGATCTACATCAACTGCATAATATTCGTTATTTACCAGAAAGCTTAAATATTTCATTATATATTTCCTTTTCCGGCTATTTTTTTGTTGGAATTATCATTTTCTATATGCTCTATAATTGCTGAAGGATTCAAAAAAATCAGTATTTTTTCGTTATAGATCCCTGTTCCAAGAACAAAATCGCTGAGGATATGCTTGCTGTCCAGAGAAAATTCTTTTTCGGCTTTGTCTATTACTTTTTTTACCAGAAACCCTATGGATAACGAATTTTTAAGAATTATAAAATAAAGTTTTTCTTCGTTATAATTTTGTTTTTCAACCGGTGCGAAATTCTCAGGTCTTGCAATGCGCCATGTAAAACCGGTTATATTTATATAACTTTCATCGTTTATTTCCTGAATATCATTTGCTGCAATAATTTCGATCCTGGAAATATCTCCCATATTAATAGTAAAATATTCTTTTCCGGAACACATAAAAATTAAAACATGTTTTAAATCCTCGGTTTTCTTAGTGTTTTCCGCTTCCAAAGAGAACTTTTGTTCTGTATCTTTTTCTATATCCTCAATGCCCATGAATCGCATGATTCCTGCAGCGTCCAGAATAGTAACAGCTTTACCATTGCCTAAAACGGTTACGCTTGAATAACATGGGCAGTTTTGTAAATATATGGGAAGAGGCTTAACAAGTACTTGCTCTGTTTCCAATGCGTTATCTATTAATAGTGCAAAGTTTCTTCCGTCTGCTTTTAATACAAGACATTTTGTTACATCCGCAGCTTTACATTTTTCCAGTACTTTATCGGAAGAAACAGGCTTTGTGTTTTTTGCTTTTGCTTCTATCTCGTTCATGGTTATAACTGGGATTATTTTTCCGTTATAACATAAAACAAGGGATTTATTTATTTTTTCCAAGCGTACAGAAGCTGTATTGCTGCATATACGCACTATATGTTCTACATTTAATTCCGGTATAGCATAGGAAATGGAATCAATATTAACAATAAGCGTGTTAATAACAGATAATGTAAGCGGCATTTTTAGCCGTACAGTTGTTCCAATTCCCAGTTCTGATTCAATTTCGATAAAACCGCCCGATTTTTCTATATTTGTTTTTACAATATCCATTCCAACGCCGCGCCCGGAAAGATTTGTTACCTGTTTAGCGGTTGAAATACCAGGCCTAAAAATTAAACTGTATATATCATTCTTTGACATAGAAGCAAGCGTTTCTTCTGTTTCTATACCGTTTTCAATTGCTTTGTTTTTTAAAGCGTCAACATCAAGACCTGCGCCATCGTCAATTACTTCGATAATGGCTGAAGCATCACGCATATAGGCATTAAGTGTGATTGTTCCTTTTTGCGGTTTTCCCGACGCAATGCGCTTCTGCGCAGACTCTATGCCATGATCTGCTGAATTTTTTACAAGCTGTGTAATAGGATCGGTAAGCTCTTCTAGTAAATATTTATCTAAAGTTATGTCGTCTCTTATAATGTTAACTGTTATATCTTTATTCAATGCTTTTGCAGTATCACGTATTATCCTTGGAAACTTGCTGAAAATAACGCTTATTGGCTGCATTCTTGTAAACATGATTTTTTCATGTATTTCGCTTGTAAGATGGTTTATGTCATGTAAAAGCGGAGCAAGTCCAATAATTGATTTTTTATGATTTGCCATAACCGAAAAAAGCTGATTGCGCGTTAAAATCATTTCATTTGCCAAATCCATTATCTTGTTTATATCTGTTATATCAAGACGAATTGACAGGTTATTGTCCTTTAAAGATTTATTATTTTTATTTTGAGGTGTAATAGCCGTATTTGATATTACCGCTTCCTTTTCAATTTCTTCGCCAAAAATAGTTTTCTTTGACAAAAGGTTTATTTGGCATTTTTCCACACCAACTGCTTTTTCAAAAAGAGAAAGTTCCAAAATACTTGTTACAAGCAATTCCAGTGTAGATGTATCATGTTCTTTTAGCGTTTTAATTAATTCTTCTGTAATAGCGTCATTGCCAAAGTCTTTTGGTTTTTTTATTTCCTGGCTGTTTACAATTGCCTGCACGATAGAGCCAATCGAAATAAAATCTTCTATCATTCCTCTGGGGTTTTTATAGTATTTACCAAGGCTTCTGTTAAAATCGATATTTACATAGTATATTTTATGTCCGCGGCTTGATGCGTTTTTTAGCTCCTTTAATGTTTCACTGTCGCTAATATCAAATGGTATATGCAGTTCTTCACTGGAAGCAGCGGCGGAGGATACGCCAGGAAAACCTGTGTCGTCAGCATCATTATTTTTGTTTAAAGAATAATTTTGAAGCGTCTCGATAATTTCTTTTATGTTTACTTCTTCATCATTTTGTAAATAATCGATTAGTTCTTTTAGTTTATCTACGCTTTGCAGTACAATGTCTGCAATATCATCATTAATTGACAAAATCCCGTCTTTCATCTGCGAAAATATATTTTCCAGCTCATGAGTAACTGCAACAATTTTTTTTAATGATAAAAAACCCGCTGTTCCTTTTATGCTATGCGCTGCGCGAAAAACAGTATTTATCAATGTCAGATCTTCTGCAAATACAGAAACATCCAAAAATGCAGTTTCTATCTTTTCTATGTGTATTTTGGCTTCTGCTTCAAATTCATTAAGGAAAATACTTGTATCAAATATCATTATTTGTTACTCGTTTTACTTGCATTACAATGTTCTGCAGCAACGGCAAGTAAATTTTCGTATGTTACAGGTTTCTCCAAAATATCATTCATGCCGGCTTTTAGGCATAACTCAAGCTCTTTTTCATCAGTAGATGCAGTTATGGCAATAATGGGAATTTCCCGTGCGTTTTCGCAGGAAAGGCTTCTTATAATTTTTGTTGCTTCTAACCCATCCATAACAGGCATTTGAACATCCATTAAAATTAATGAATATAATTCCGGTGTTTTTTCGAATTTTTCAACAGCTTCTTTCCCGTTATTTGCAAAATCAATTTTTAATCCCTCTATTCCCGATAAAATTGTTTCTATAATATCTCTGTTTAGTTCAATATCTTCAGCAACAAGAATAGTTTTGTTAACCAAAGCCATTTCCGGAGCGTCTGTATCGGAGGACAAGCCATCATGGCTGCCTATAAGTTTTTTTTCGTTTTCGCTTGAATTAATACGAAGCTTTATGCGGTTAACTAATGCATTGGAAGTACCGGGTCTTTTTGCAGAATAGTCGACAGCTCCCATGGCAAATGCAGTGTTTTCATCCTCATCATTGCCTCTTTCTGTTAAAAATGTAATAGGTATATTTTTATTTTTGGCTAAGCTAAATATATCAGTAAATATGGAAAATGCAATTTTACGGTTTTCAAAGATATAAATAACGATAGCTGACATATCATAAATTTCCATAGCCGAAAGCGCCGCTGAACTTGTAGCGGTAATGCTAATATCAAAATGATCCGTAAGCTCCGATTTTAATTCTGCCAATACACGAGGTTCTTCACTGATAATAAGTATATGTTTCTTTTCCTGTCGATTTAACAAATTTAAGAACTCCTAATTAAATAATAAATAATTAATTATTATACAAAAGAAATCGCCCCAAAATTGCAATTATTTAAGTATTATAGTATAAAAAACGTACCAAACCTGTACCAATTAAAAAGAAAAACGTATTAATTCTATAAAAATCGAATTATTTATTAATTATTAATCTATTATTAACAGAATGCCTATTTTATTTCTTCAAATTTCCATTTTGGCGCTTCTGCCCAGCTGTATTGACTCATATATTGCCCTCTATAGGCATTTACACAGGCGCTTTCGCCTTTCATAAATCCATAACTGTCACATACGATTTTTTCAGGTATAATGGCAATATTCTTATGTTGTTTTAATAAAATATCTTCGGCATGGATTAATCTTAGTGTTTTAAATAAGTCGCTTACTAGTTTTCGTAAATATGCCTTCATGTTTTCTGTATCTTGTTCATTTTCCCATAATACGGCGCATATTTCGTTCATGCTTGCCATTGCGCCATTACGGTCGATTAAATAAGCAAGAAGCTCTTTTGATTTACTGCGGCTGAATTTTAACGGAGTTCCGTGCGAAAATATTTCAAAATTGCCAAAGGTCTGCGCATATATTCGCGCATTTTTATTTTGAGCAATAGGATGACGCAGGTTTTCTATTTCTCGTTCTACAGCTTCTTTTGTTACTGGTTTTAGAATATAACCGCTGGGATAAAGATCAAATGCTTCACTTGCGTACTTGGAATGTGCTGTTACAAAAATAATGTTTATTTTTGGATTAAGGTCTTTAAGTTCCTTTGCGACTTCAAGTCCGTTCATACCCCACATTTGAATATCCAAAAATGCGGCATCGCAGGGTTTTTCTTTTGCAAAAGCAAGCAGCTCTGAAGGTTTAGAAAATGCATAAACTTCAGCTTGCGGCTGTGCCTCGGCAATTGAGTTTGTTAGCAGTTTTAATGCCGGTACGCTGTCATCGATGGCTAGTATTTTCATATTTTTTGATATCCGTTTGATGTAACTGCAGACTATTATACATGATAATGCGTACCAAAAGTGTACCAGAGCCTGGGAAAAGTATAAAAAATTAATAAAAAACAGTAAATTAATCCCGGGATTTTGTTTTTGGTATACTTATTACTGCGGTTGTTCCTCTGTATGACCCGCTGGTGATCTCAAGTGTTCCGCCGCATTGAGCTTTGAGCCTTTGTCTTACGTTTTCTATGCCGATATGTTTTTGCTTGTCATGAGGCATATTCGCTTTATCATAGCCTGCGCCGTCGTCTGATACAGTAATTAGAAATTCTTTGTCTGTTTCACAGACAGAGAGCATCACCGTTCCGCCGCCTTCCTTTTTTCCAATGCCGTGTTTAACAGCGTTTTCTACGATAGGTTGAATTGTGAGCGCAGGCAGCATAAAACCGCCGGCTTCTATTTTGTAAACCAAATTTAATGAATCGCCGTATATTGCCTTTTCCAGGTTAAGATAGCCTTTTACATGGCTTAATTCTTTTTCTACCTGAATCAAATTTTTATTATTCAATGATTCCATATTGCTTCGTAAATAAACAGAAAAATCCATAGTTACTTGTTTTGCTTTAACAGGGTCTTCATCGCATAGCTGGGCAATTGCAGAAAGCGCATTGTATAAAAAATGGGGTTGTATTTGCGAGAGCATAATTGCAATTTTATTCTCTGTAAGCTCAAGCTCTTTTACAGCGGCATTGTTCTGTAAAATATTATTTATTTTTAACAGATCGTTTTTTACATTTCTAAGTTCCATGTTTTTTTGAAAAAGAAAAGCTATAAGAACGCTTATACTAAAAAATGTTATTGCTAAAATCCATGTTTCGGGGTGTTCATACCATGAACGCAGCGGATAAATGCGGAAGTACCAGTCAGCATTATGAATTTTAACAAGTCTTTCCACATAAGAAACATCTGCGGTAGGATGTTTATTGGCATTTGCAATTACCTGATGTTCTCCTGTGTCAGGATTAATTCGCCATAATTCATAAGAAAAGCCATGATGTTCCAGCATCGAAATCCCTGTGCCTTCCAAAGCATCAGGAAACTTTAATGTTACAGAAACTAATCCCCAGAATTTATTTTTTTCTGTTTCTGTATTGATGTATACAGGGTATCTTCCAACCAGTCCTAAAAACCCCTGTAATACAATAAAGGGACCTGCCATTACAAGCTCGCCTGTATCGCGGGCAAGCATTGCTTCTCTGTTGCCAAAAAAAGATTCGTCAAAAAAGTTTAATCCCAAAACTGCGCTGTTTCCTTCGAGAGGGTAGACATCAGTAACAATGCCGCCGGGAGCTAACAGAACATTTGCAATAGCAGGCTCATCTGCTATTAAAACTTCGGCTATCCCATGAAAGTTATTTACAACCCCGTCTCCCTGAATTACTAATGCCGCCAATGCTTTTGTTTTATATAATTTTTTGGAAATGTCTTCGTGTATTCTATAACTGCTTTCCAGGATATGTTGATCCATTTGCAGTGCTTCTATATTCATTTTGTATTCATTTGTAAAAATAATAAGAAAAGAACAAAGTAATAATGAAGAAAGAAATGAGATTATTGTTTCTCCGTATATTCTTTTTACTGTATATTTACTTTGCAT
>Ga0123356_10005282_pt1 | contig 13185 bp, 11 predicted proteins | sample TergutEmb28metaG_2_FD_92546 | JGI IMG/M metagenome (GOLD analysis project Ga0123356, IMG submission 92546) | Embiratermes neotenicus P3 segment gut microbial communities from Petit-Saut dam, French Guiana - Emb289 P3 | ecosystem: Host-associated > Arthropoda: Insects > Digestive system > Gut ... | reverse complement strand
GTAAGCCAACGGGCAAGCGGTCTGCTTCGGATCGCTGTGCGCCCACGGGGGTCGCGGACGCACGGGTCTTTGCCCGGCAGCACGCACCAAATGTGTACAGCGGGTGCTCCATCGTAGTACACGGGCATCGATTCGGACCTGTTACAAAGAGCTGGCTGGCTCAGCAAGCCCCTTGCGGCAGCGCGCCTGTCCAGCACAGCACGCCTGTCAGTCGTCGCGGCATGCAGCAGGTATGCGGATGCTTTGCAACGAAAAGTATTTGCTCCTGTATCGATTGCGTTGGTGATACCGCGGCCGGTAGCACGGCTCAACAGTCACCACCGCGTTCTTCGCTGTTGGGTATACATTCAAGAGGGGGGGCTGCGTGACTGGTTCGTCCGGCGTGACCACACCCCGCAACGGGCTTATCGTGGTGCGAGTCGATTGTTCTGAAGGAAGAGGGGAAGGCCACATTCCTTCCCTCAATCTGGCGGCGCGTGCTGGCGCGCCGGGAGCGGCATGAGCGAACATCCGATCAATCGTGTGAGCGCGTTCGCGCCCAGCTACATGTCGGTCGTGGCGCCGCTGTTCTCCACAGCTGCCATCACGCCGAAGATGGTAGCTGACATGTGTGGATGCTCATGCCGTTGCTGGAGGCTCCTCGAGCCTTGTTCTGCCTCGCACTGCTCCTGGGGTCGCGATTGTGCCGCAACACGACTCGCGGCCCGGCTGATACAAAGGAACGCTCGGCTTCAGGCGGTGTATCCTGCCAGTCCCCTTTTCGACCGAGCAGGCACCTGCCATGCCAGAGCTCTCCCGAGACGTTGTCTTCCTGTTCGACGTCGACAACACCCTGCTGGACAACGATGCCATCGTCAGGGACCTGAGCGAGTACCTGGAACGGGCACTCGGTCGCGAGAGCCGGGAGCGCTACTTCCGGATCTTCGAGGAGCTGCGCGCGCAGCTCAGCTATGCCGACTACCTGGGCGCCCTGCAGCGTTACCGTCTCGAGCACCTGGATGAGCCGCAGCTGCTGTGGACGTCCACCTTTCTCGTGGACTACCCCTTCTCGAGCCGGCTGTTTCCCCGCACATTCGAGGTGCTCGAGCGCTGCTCCAGCGTGGGTCGCACGGTGATCCTCTCCGATGGCGATGTGGTGTTCCAGCCGCGCAAGGTGCAGCGCTCGGGGCTGTGGGACGCGGTTGAGGGCCGGGTGCTCATTTACCTCCACAAGGAGCAGATGCTGGATGCGGTGCAGCAGCGCTACCCGGCCCGGCACTACGTCATGGTGGACGACAAGCTGCGCATTCTCGCGGCAATGAAGGGCTCGTGGGGGCCGAAGCTCACGACGATCTTTCCGCGCCAGGGTCACTACGCGCTCGACCCGAAGCACCTCGATGGCTACCCGGCCGCCGATCTCACGATCGAGCGCATCGGGGATCTGGCCGAGCACGACCTTGCAGCCCTGCCCGGCTTGCGTGAGAGCTTCAGGCCGGCATCTCCTTGAGGCGTGGCAGCGCGGCGGCGGTAAGCTCTCGGGCGAGCGGCACCCGCTTCCTGCCGTAACGAAATGACCGGAGAGGGCACATGGGACAGCAAGGCATACCGGACTCGCATCTGGATCTCTTCAAGAAGAAGACCTTCGCGCACCTGGTGACCTTGATGCCGGACGGCGCCCCGCAGGTGACGCCGGTGTGGGTCGATCACGACGGTGAGAACGTCATCATCAGCACTGCGGTGGGCCGCCAGAAGGACAAGAACCTGCAGCGTGACGGGCGGGTCGCGCTATCGATCGTGGACCCTGATAACCCGTATCGCTACCTGGAGGTTCGCGGCCGTGTGGCCGAGCGAACCCTCGACGGGGCGGATCGGCACATTGATGCCATGGCCAAGAAGTATCTCGGCCAGGACCGCTATCCCTACGGTCAGCCGGGGGAGGTGCGGGTGATCTACAAGATCCGACCCGAGCGCACGACCTCCACCTAGGGCGGCCTCGGGAGGGACCGGTCCGCGCGCCGGCGCCTCACGCGGCACGCCACAGCTCGCGCGCCTTCAGGGCGCCGGCGTAGCCGCCCCGGGGGACCCCGGCCGCAAGGATAGCTGCGCGCACCCGCGGGCTCACGAGCGCGGCGAGCTCATCGCCGTGGTGGTACGTGCTCTGGGCTGCATTGACGGCGGCGCCCGACTCGGTGGCCGGATGCAGGTAGACCTCGGTGATGCCCGCCGGGAGCCTGGCAAGGATCTGCAGCAGCCGTTCCTCGTTCATCGCGCCGGTGGCGGCCACACCGAACAGCTGGTCATTGTGTGCGACTCCCGCTCTCTTCAGCCGCTGGCCCATGAGGGCGAGCCACGGGCTGAGCAAGGCTGCACTGATGGCAGCCGTCGGCACCGTGCGACCGCCTGAGAACCACAGAGGCTCACGTGGCAGGCGCATCGCGGTGAGGCCAAAGTCGCGGCCCACGCGCAGGATGATCTCGAGGAGCGTCGGATGCAGATGAAAATGCTTGTGCGCATTCACGTGATCCAGCACGAGACCTGTCCGGGCGAAGGCCTCGAACTGCGCGCGGACCTCCTTCTCGAGCTGCCTGCGCACCGCCGGCAAGGCGAAGTAGCGGACCCCGTCGGCGAACATGCGGCTGCCGAAGCGGCCGTCGGGGCCAAGCAGACCGGGAATCGCCTCGGGCGGCAAGACCGGCTCCCCGTCCGCCAGCACGACGTGCAGCCCCACATGGAGGTCCGGCAGCTCGCGCGCACGCCGCACCGCATCGGCAGCGGCCGGCGCGGCAACCATCAGGCTCGCAGCCGTCAGCACCCCCACGCGGCTCGCCTGCTCGATGGCCTCGTTGACCGATTCGTGCAGCCCGAAATCATCGGCCGTCAGGATCAGGAATCGCTGCTGAGGCCAGGCAGATGGGCCCTGCGCGGCTGACACGCGTGGCTCATGCATGGCAGTTGCACACGGCTCGGATCGCGCCTGTATAGCTGCCCACGACAGTCAAGATCACGAGCTGCCATGCCCCGAGCCGGCTCGTGCCGGGGGGCGATGTTGCTTCTCGGTCAGGGTAGCGGATGGACAGAGCCATCGCGAGCCACCCGATAGCGCGCGTCTCGCCATTGCACCCGGCGCGCGACGAAGCCCCAGCACCAGAGCGCGAACGCCAGCGCATCGCTGAGCGGCGCCGCGCCGATCTGGGCGAGAGGCGCATGGGGTCGGCGGGCTGCGCCATGTATGACCACCCGTGCGGTGAGCGTGATGCCGAGCAGCACGAGCGCGGTCCGGGCACCGCGCGCCAGCAGGGCGCCCAGCACGGCAAGGGGCAGGCTGAAGGTGATGAAGGAGAGACTGTAGCCGAGCGGGCGCACGATGAGGATCGTGCGCAGCCAGCGCAGCTCATGGCGCACCAGCTCGGCGAGGCTGCCTTCATCGACCCAGGTCTCCACGATGACATCGGAGAGCACGGTGGTGAGCCCGCGGCGGCGGGTCAGCTCTCCCAGGCGATAGTCATCGGCGAGTTGGTTGGCGATGGCCGCGAAGCCGCCTATCGAGCTCAGCGTGTCGCGCCGCAGCGCGATGCTCGCGCCGAAGGCAAATGCGCGTGAGCCAAACAGCGCCGCCACTTGCACCGACGGCATGAACCAGTCGTTGATGAAGAGCGCTCCGAGGAGCGACCACAGGCCCGCGCGCGGCCGGCCACGGTAGGGGCAGGTGACGATCCCGACCGCCGGATCGAGGAGCGGCTCGATGACCCTCGCGAGGTAGTCCGGCGGGACGCAGACATCGCTGTCGGCAATGACGAGGTAGTCATGACGGGCGAGCGGCATCATGTTGATGAGGTTGCTGACCTTGGCGGACGAGCCATGCTGGGTGGGATCGACCGCAAGCTGCAGGTCAAGCCCCGGCAGCTCCCGTTGCAGCCGCCGCACGATACTCACCGCGGGGTCGGCCGCGTCGCGCACCCCGCAGACGAGCTGCACGGCACCTGCGCCCGAGGCGGACCGGTAGTCCTGCTCGCAGAAGGAGCGCAGGCAACTGTAGAGCTCCGGCTCGGCCCCACACAGGGGTTTCAGGACCGTCACCGGCGGCAGGGGCTTTGTGCCTGTGGGCCGCCGGGCGCGGCGTGCCAGCATACTCACGCAAGCTGTCAGGGCGTAGCCTGTGGCGAGCGCCGCCAGGGCCGTGCCGAGCCACACGAGCAAGCCAGGCTCGGCTGCGCTCACTCGGTACACCTGTCACTTAAAAGCGTCAATGCAGCTCCCTCCCATGGGATAGGCGTCCGGTGGCAAGAAGATTGCTGCCGCCGGCCGCGCGGGCCAGTTATCATTGCACACTTATGCTCCCAGCAGCGTTTTGCCCGGTAACGGGGGACGGATCGGGGGTCCTTGAGGACCACCGGCCGCGCACGCGTGCGCGGCGCCGCGGGGGGGCTGTGACGGCTGAGGAAGCTCGGGACAAACATTGCAGCATGCGAGCCACAGTTGCGCCCGATGAGGCCGCGGATAGCGAGCTGCTGATCCTCGTGGATGAGACGGACCGGGAGGTGGGTCACCTCGGCAAGGCGGCCTGTCACCAGGGCAGCGGGGTGCTGCACCGGGCCTTCTCGCTGCTGATATTCAACGGCCGGGGCGAGCTGCTGCTGCAGCAGCGCGCCAGCGCCAAGCGCCTCTGGCCGCTTTACTGGTCGAACAGCTGCTGCAGCCATCCGCGGCGTGCCGAGACCATGGAGACCGCGATCCACCGCCGCCTGCTCGAGGAGCTCGGGCTGCGCTGCCCCTTGCACTTCCTGTTCAAGTTCCAGTATCAAGCGCAATTTGATCCGGCGGGAGCGGAGAACGAGCTGTGCTCGGTGTTCATCGGCAAGGCCAGCGGGCGCGTGCGCATCAACCGCAGCGAGATCCATGCCTGGCGCTGGGTGAGTCCCGAGGCGCTCGAGAGGCAGCTGAGCGGGCCCACGGCCGCCCAGTTCACTCCATGGTTCATGATTGAATGGGAGCGCATCTGGCGCGAGCACCGCGCCGCGGTGCTGGCCCTGAAGGACGGCACGCAGTGAGGGCAGCCGGTGCCCTCACTGCGTGCGTGTTTGGGATGTTGATTTCAAGCCGTGCTCGCCGGCGCGCCGCGGGAGCGCGCGCCCCTGCGGGCACCACTGGCCGCGCGGCCGAGCGCGTGACCGCGATCTGCGAGGAGGACGACGTTTGGGCATTCCCCTGATCCAGAAGTACCGCGTGGCCCGCTACATCGCTGGACGCAAGCTGCGCGGCGTGAAGCGCTACCCGCTCGTGCTGATGCTGGAGCCACTCTTCCAGTGCAATCTGGCCTGCGCGGGCTGCGGCAAGATTGATTATCCGAAGGAGATCCTGCAGAAGCGCGTGAGCCTGGAGGATGCGCTCAAGGCCGTGGATGAATGCGGAGCGCCGATGGTGTCGATCCCGGGTGGTGAGCCGCTGATCCACAAGGAGATGCCGCAGATCGTCGCCGGGATCGTCGCGCGCAAGCGCTTCGTGTACCTGTGCACGAACGCGATCCTGCTGCTGAAGCACATGGATGAGTACCGGCCCTCGCCCTACCTGACCTTCTCCGTGCATCTGGACGGCAACCGCGAGCGTCACGACCAGTCCGTCTGTCAGGAAGGGGTCTTCGACAAGGCGGTGGCGGCTATCCGCGAGGCGCGCTCCAGGGGTTTCCGGGTCACGGTCAACTGCACCCTGTTCCAGGGGGAAAACCCTGCAGACGTTGCCGAGTTCTTCGACACGGCGATGGACCTGGGTGTCGAGGGCATCACCGTCTCCCCGGGCTACAGCTACTCGCATGCCCCGCGGCAGGACGTATTCCTGGGCCGCATGGCGAGCAAGCAGCTGTTTCGCGACATCTTCAAGCGCGCGCGCAACGCGCGCCGCCGCTGGTCCTTCAACCATTCCGGGCTGTTTCTGGATTTCCTGGCGGGCAACCAGAGCTATCAGTGCACGCCGTGGAGCACCCCGACTTACAACCTCTTCGGCTGGCAGCGACCCTGCTACCTGCTCTCCGACGAGGGCCATGCGCCCACCTTCGACTCGCTGATGAAGGACACCCAGTGGGAGCAGTACGGCGTGGGGCGCAACCCCCGCTGCGACAACTGCATGGCTCATTGCGGCTTCGAGGGAACGGCGGTGGATGACGCCTTCGCGCATCCGCTCAAGGCTCTGATCACCGCCCTGCGTGGGCCCCGTGTGGCCGGCGCGATGGCTCCCGAGCTGCCGTTCCTGTACGAGGACCGCCCGCGCCCGGCGCCGCTTGTGGCCATTCCGGTCGCGGAGGTCAAGCGCCGCACGGCTCCCCCCGCCAGCAGCCAGGTCGACTGATTGAGCGGCACTGAGCGAGCAGGCGGCGCGAGCGGCACGTCAGACACAAAGGCGCCACCGGCCGAGCCGCCTCAGGAAGTGGCGGGCTTCACCGCCCAGGCCGAGCTGTGGCGCGTGCGCATGGAGGCCGCCCTCGCCGCCCGGCTGCCCGCGTCGCATGTTGTGCCAGCGCGGCTGCACGAGGCGATGCGCTATAGCGTGCTCGGGGGCGGCAAGCGCGTACGGCCGATGCTACTGTTCGCAACGGCGCGAACCCTGGGCCTCAGGGAGGAGGAGGTGGAGGGGGCGGCGTGCGCGCTCGAGCTGGTCCACGTGTACTCGCTTGTCCACGATGACCTGCCGGCGATGGACGACGACGACCTGCGCCGTGGCCGCCCGACCTGTCACAAGGCTTACGATGAGGCGACCGCGGTGCTCGTGGGCGATGCCTTGCAGCCGCTCGCTTTCCAGCTGCTCGCCCGCGACCCGGCGCTGCCGGGCTCGGCGGCCGTGCGGGTGCGGCTGGTGGACCTGCTGGCCGAGGCCGTCGGGAGTCTCGGGATGGCCGGCGGCCAGGCGATCGATCTGGCGGTGCAGGGCCAGCAGCTGGATATCGCGCAGGTGGAGCAGCTGCATGCCCGCAAGACCGGCGCGCTGATCCGGGCCAGCGTGATGATGGCCGCGGCCTGCGTTCCCGACCTCGAGGGCGCGCTGCACGCGGCGCTGTACGGCTTTGCCGTGCCGATCGGACTGGCATTCCAGATCCAGGATGACTTGTTGGATGTGCTCGGCGATACCGCGACGCTCGGCAAGGCGGCCGGTGCCGACCGCGAGCGCGGCAAGCCGACCCATCCGGCCGTGATCGGCGTGGCCGCCTCGCAGGAGCGCGTGCGCCTGCTGCACGAGGAGGCGCTGGAGTCGCTCGCACCCTTCGGCGCGCGCGCACAGCCGCTGCGGCTGCTGGCCGACTGGCTGCTCTCGAGGCGTTATTAGTCGTCAGTCAACTTACACACTGCACGCCCGTTGCCATCTGGGGCGTGGGTGTGCGTACGCGGCTGCGAGTGCGTGCGCAGGAGGAGCTGTAGGAAGTCAGCCTTCCGTCAGCCGGGACCTTTCTTGATCAAACCCGCATCGGCCTGGCGCAGGGGCAGTGCGGTGGGGCGGGGTGCGGCAGCGCCAGCGCCTGTTGCGCGCAGGGGACTTGCGCCATCGGTGACTTCAGCGGAGCATGGGCTATGACTACATATCTTGCTGCGGTACCTGCCGCTCAGGAGCCTGAGCGGCGCGGGCTGCGGGTGTGTGTTGCGCGCACGACGCGCAGGATGAGGACCTATTCAGGCGACAGCTGCCATGGATATTGAATCCGGCATCTCCGATGAGGCGTACCAGGACCAGATCCTGCCGCATGTGTCGCGCACCTTCGCGCTGACGATCCCGCAGCTGCCTGGCGCGCTGCGGACCGCGGTTACTTGCGCGTATCTGCTCTGCCGGATCGCCGACACGATCGAGGACGAGCCGGCTCTCTCACCGGAGGAGACACTGGTGTACCTGCGCCGCTTCGCGGCGGTGGTGGCCGGCAAGGAGGAGGCGGCCCAGCTTGCGCGGGAGGTGGCGCCGCGTCTCTCGGAGCGCACTCTGCCAGCGGAGCGAGACCTGACCCGCAACATGGAGCGTGTGGTGCGCATGGCTGCCGGCTTCAGCGAGCCGCAGCGCGCAGCGATCGTAAGATGTGTCGAGCTGATGTGCTACGGGATGCCGCAGTTTCAACATGGCGCGAGCATCCGTGGCCTCGGCCGCTGCGGCGACCTCGACAACTACTGCTACTACGTGGCGGGCGTCGTCGGGGAGATGCTCACCGAGCTGTTCTGCGACTACTCCCCGCTGATCGCGCAGCGGCGCCCGGCCCTGCAGGAGCTGGCGGTCTCCTTCGCCCAGGGACTGCAGATGACGAACATCCTCAAGGATGTCTGGGAGGATCGGAGTCGCGGCGCGTGCTGGCTGCCGCAGGAGCTCTTCACCCGCTACGGCGTGGATCTGGGGGAGCTGTCCCCGCAGAACGCCGATGTGGGCTTCCAGCAGGGCATGCTTGAGCTCGTCGGTCTGGCGCACAGCCACCTGCGCAACGCGCTCGCGTTCACGCTGTTGATTCCCGGGCAGGAGGCGGGCATCCGCCGCTTCTGCCTGTGGGCCATCGGGCTCGCGGTGCTCACCTTGCGCAAGATCCACGACAATCCAGGCTTCACGGCGGGCGAGCAGGTCAAGATATCGCGTCGCGCGGTCGTGCTGACACGCGTCCTGACCAACCTCGCCGTGCGCAATGATCGGGTGCTCACGCGCCTGTTCATCCAGGCGGCGGGACCCTTACCGCTCGCCGCCCCCGGGGCCGTGCGCCGGCCCGCCCGCGCAGCCCCTGCGCCCTACGCGCCGGCGTCCATGACAGAATACGGCCGTCAGGCACTGCGCTCGCACGTGGGAAGCGCCGGACGCCGCTCCGACGGGAGTTCCATGCAGTGAGTAGCAGCTTGCCCAACCGCGATCGCTCGGCCAGCAAGGCCCCCCTTGCGCGCCTGGAGGCCTCGGCGCCCGCCCCGGCCCCAGCCCCAGCCCCGGCCCACAAGCCGCACCGGCGCGCCGATGTCGCCCCGCTCACCAACCCGGCCCTCGAGCGCTCGATCGCCACGGCGCGCGATGCGCTCATCGACCTGCAAAGCTCGGATGGGCACTGGCTGTTTGAGCTGGAGGCGGACTGCACCATCCCCGCGGAGTACATCCTCATGATGCACTTCCTCGGGGAGGTCGACACGCAGCTCGAGCAGAAGCTGGCAACCTACCTGTGCGCGCACCAGGGGCTGCACGATGGCTGGCCGCTCTACGACGGCGGCAGCTTCGACTTGAGCTGCACGGTCAAGGTCTACTGGGCACTGAAGCTGGCGGGCGATGATCCGGAAGCCGAGCACATGGTGCGGGCGCGCGCCGCGATCCTGACGCACGGTGGAGCTGCGCGCGCCAACGTGTTCACCCGGATCACGCTCGCGCTTTTTGGCGAGATACCCTGGCGCGGCGTGCCCTTCATCCCCGTGGAGATCATGCTTCTGCCGCGCTGGTTCATCTTCCATCTCGAGAAGGTGTCCTACTGGTCGCGGACCGTGATGGTGCCGCTGTTCATCCTGGTGACGCGCAAGCCGCTCGCCAAGAACCCACGCAACGTGCACGTGCGTGAGCTGTTCGTCACGCCGCCGGAGAAGGAGCGCCACTACTTCCGCAGGACAGGCGTGCGCAACGGGCTGCTCGCGCGGGTGTTCCTGACGATGGACCGCCTCGGCCGCCTGATCGAGCAACGTGTCTCCCAGGAGGTCCGCGAGGAGGCCACGCGGCTCGCTGAGGCGTGGATGCTCGAGCACCTGAACGGTGAGGGCGGGCTCGGGGCGATCTTCCCAGCGATGGTGAATGCGCTCGAGGTCATGGCGACTCTTGGCTACCCGGCCGATGACCCGCGCCGCGTCACGGCCAAGCGCGCCCTGCAGAAGCTGCTGGTGATCCGTGACCACAGCGTCTACTGCCAGCCATGCGTCTCGCCGGTCTGGGACACGGGCCTGGCGAGCCTCACCCTGCAGGAGGTGGGCGATGTCAGCTCCCTTGCCGCTTCGGGACGGGCGCTGGGGTGGCTCAATGCGCGCCAGCTACTGGATGAGCCGGGGGACTGGCAGGCACGCCGTCCCGGGCTGCCCGGGGGCGGCTGGCCGTTCCAGTTCGAGAATGGCCACTACCCGGATCTCGATGACACCGCGGTCGTGGCCTGGTCGATGCACCAGGCGCGCGATGCGGCGCGCTACCAGCACAGCATCGATCGGGCGCTTGACTGGCTGGTCGGGATGCAGAGCTCGAACGGTGGTTTTGCTTCCTTCGACGTGGACAACACGCACTACTACCTGAACCATATTCCGTTCGCGGATCACGGCGCCCTGCTCGATCCGCCGACCAGCGATGTGACTGCACGGGTTCTGACCGTCTTGACCCGCGTGGGGCGTCCGCAGGATGGCAAGGCCATCGATCGTGCGCTGCGTTTCCTACGCAAGGAGCAGGAAGCAGACGGCTCCTGGTTCGGGCGCTGGGGCACCAACTACGTCTACGGCACCTGGTCGGTGCTCATCGCCTTGGCGCAGGCGGGCCTGCCTGCGCAGGACCCGGCCGTCAAGCGGGCCGTGAACTGGTTGAAGACGCATCAGAACGCCGATGGCGGCTGGGGCGAGACGAACGACACCTACTACGTGCAGGGCGGCTCTGCGGAGAGCGGCGCGGCGAGCACGCCGTATCAGGCGGCCTGGGCCCTGCTCGGGCTGCTCGCCTATGGCGAGGGCAGCTCCGAGGCGGTGCGCCACGGGGTGGAATATCTGCTCAGGACGCAGCAGCCCGATGGGCTCTGGAGCCATCGGAGCTTCACGGCCCCCGGATTTCCGCGCGTCTTCTATCTCAAGTACCACGGCTACTGTGCCTACTTCCCGCTGTGGGCGCTTGCCGCGTACCGCAGGGCGAGCCGTGCAGGCCACGGCCATTGAGTGAGCTCGGCATTGTCTCGGCGCTTGCGGCCGAGGCGCGCCACCTGTGCAGGGACCGGCCGCAACCCGGGGTGATCACCCGCTTAGGTGCCGGCGCGCTGCTCATCGTGACCGGCATGGGCCCACAGGCCGCCGCAGCGGGTGCGTGTGCGCTCATCGAGGCGGGCGCGGGCGCGCTGCTGAGCTTCGGGCTTGCGGGGGCGCTCGACCCTGCGCTGGCACCCGGAACCGTGTGCTTGCCTGGTACGGTGATCTCCCGTGAAGGGGCGCGCGTCTCCACGACTCAGTACTGGCGCGAGGAGCTGTGCGAGGCCCTGGCCGAGCGCTGCCTCGTGACCGGCGGCAAGCTCTTGACCTCTCCGGCCGCCATCGAGTCGGTCGCCGCGAAGGCCAGGGCGTTTCGCGACACGGGCGCGACCCTCGTGGACATGGAGAGCTTGAGTGTGGGCCAGGTGGCGGTGAAGCACGGGCTGCCCTTCGTGGCTGTGCGGGTGATCGTGGACGCGGCCTGTGACACGCTGCCGCCCTGCGTGACCCGGGCAGTTGAGGCAAGCGGCGAGGTGCCGATCGGACGCTTGCTCGGCGAGCTCGCCTGGCATCCGCAGGAGCTGCCCGCGGTGATCCGCCTCGGTGCTCGCTACCGAGCGGCCAGCCGGGCGCTCGCGGCCGTGGCTGACTCAGGCTCGCTGGCGCCGCAGACCGCGGCTCAGACATGAGAGCCCTGGTCACCGGTGCGACCGGGTTCGTCGGCTCGCGTGTGGCGCGCGCGCTGCTGACCGACGGCTGGCAGGTGCGTGCGCTGGTTCGTGAGGGCGCTGACGGGCGCAACCTGCGCGAGCTCGAGGTGGAGCGGGCCCAAGGCGACCTGCGAGACGGCGCCTCGCTCGAACGTGCGGTGGTCGGCTGCCAGGCCCTGTTTCACCTGGCTGCCGATTACCGGCTCGGCGCACCTCGGCCGCAGGAGCTCTACCGCAGCAACGTGGAGGGCACGCGCAACATCGTGAGCGCTGCAGTGCGGGCCGGCGTGGAGCGCATCGTCTACACCAGCAGCGTCGCGACGATCGGCTTGCCTGCCGATGGCGCCCCCGGCACCGAGGAGACGCCGGTGCGGCTCACCGACATGATTGGCCACTACAAGCGCTCCAAGTTCCTGGCCGAGCAGGCAGCCCTCGAGCTGGCGCGCGCGGGCGCGCCGCTCGTGATCGTCAACCCCTCGACACCGATCGGGCCCGGGGACGTGAAGCCGACGCCGACCGGCCAGATCATCCTTGATGCAGCGCTCGGACGCACGCCGGCCTACGTGGATACGGGCCTGAACATCGTGCATGTCGATGACGTGGCCGCGGGACACCTGCTCGCCCTGCGCTCGGGCCGCCCCGGGGAGCGCTACATCCTGGGCGGCGAGGACATGAGCCTGCGGGAGATCTTGACCCAGGTGTGCCGGCTCGCCGCCCGTCCTGCTCCGCGCATCCGTCTGCCGCATGCCGCGGTACTGCCGATCGCCTACGTCGCGGAAGCCTTCGCGCGGCTCACCGGCAGCACGACACGCGTCACCGTGGAGGGAGTCCGGATGTCGCAGAAGCACATGTACTTCTCGAGCACGAAGGCGATGCGCGAGCTCGGTTATCGCTACCAGGCACCCGCTCAGGCTTTCACTGACGCCGTCGCCTGGTTCAGGCAGGAAGGCTACCTCGCGGCGGCACCGGCACGCCAGCAGGCGTAGTAGCGCCTGAGGCGCGCCCGCAGCGGCGGGCGTGTGTGAGCCGAGCGCGCTCGCGCCGTTTGCATCTCGCTCCCAAATCGGTTGTAGGCGGTGGCGCGCCCACGAGCCCGGGACGGTGCCCGGAACAGGATCGTCCAGGCGCACCCGAGCACGAGCTCGCCGGCGCTGCCCGCCTGACTGCGGCACGGCGAGCAATCTCGCCGCGGAGAGCTGCAACAGCCGCCAGGCGTGCAGCGGCCCCGATCAGCGCCGGCAATCCGCTCATCACGCCGCCACGCACAGTGCGGTCGCGCTCGTGCACCTGCAGCCGTAGCCGGCGCGCAGCGCAGCCGCGGCCCGCAAGCGCGCCCCGGTTCTCGCTGCCACGGGGACCGCTCCTCCTGACCACAACAGTGCACGGCTGCCGTGCTCAAGGAAGCCTGGCATGCCTGCCGCGCACGGCGGCGAGCTCGCGGTGGTCAAGTCACCGTCACAGCCCAAGCTGAAGACCTGACTACATCAACGAAGAAGGAAGAAACATTGCTTCTCTCGATTCCTGTGCCGGCATGCGCGAGGCGCCATGATGCTTGTGAAGGTCAGCCGCTTAGCTTTCGTTCTGGTGACGGGGCT
>Ga0123356_10005281_pt1 | contig 13188 bp, 13 predicted proteins | sample TergutEmb28metaG_2_FD_92546 | JGI IMG/M metagenome (GOLD analysis project Ga0123356, IMG submission 92546) | Embiratermes neotenicus P3 segment gut microbial communities from Petit-Saut dam, French Guiana - Emb289 P3 | ecosystem: Host-associated > Arthropoda: Insects > Digestive system > Gut ... | reverse complement strand
GGACGGGCGATGTGATTGTTCCGTCGGACGGCATTTTGGCAATCGGCAGCGGCGGAGATTATGCAATGGCTGCCGCAAAGGCTCTTGCAACTCACAGCACCTTATCGGCAGCCGAAATCGTCAAAGAATCCCTGAAAATTGCTGCCGAAATCGACATCTACACGAATTCCAACGTTATTATTGAGGAGTTGTGAGAACCAAAGGTGTGGTGTAAACCTGCATGCGGATAGGGGCAACCCCCGACATTTGTTAAAATAGGCAGACTTTGACGATTTTTCCGCCTGTAACGCTCTTTGTGAAGGTTGTAGCGACTGTATGACGAAAACCTATTTAAGCGGTTGTAACGACTGCGCAAATTGTAACGAAAATACACTCTATTTTGGCGTTATTGTCCCTCCCAATGAGAACGTTTTCTGTCATTACGGTGCCATTTATTGTCGTAAGTTGCTGTTTTTGGGCTGTTTGTACCGGATTCGCTGCCGAATCCCGATCAAACTGGGCGACCGAAGCCTATCGGAAAAACCGAGACTCAGTGGTTTTTATCCAAGGAGACAAAAAAGTTGAAGAACGGCGAAGAAACTCTGCCGATTCCGAACGTACCTTCAACGGGATGGGCACCGGCATCATCATCGACGAACGCGGCTACATTATCACGAATTACCACGTCGTTAGGGACATCAGTGAAATTCAGGTTACGACCTATAATCAGGCATCCCAAACTGGTTCTGCCGAATCAAAGCCACACATTGCCACACTTGAAGCCGTAGATGCTGAAACCGACTTGGCAATCATCAAAATCAATTCCCGCACACCGCTCCGCCCCATCACATTTGGACGTTCCCATGATTTGATGCCGGGCGAGGTCTGTGTCGCTATCGGAAACCCCTATGGATACGCTTTTTCGCTTACGGATGGACGAATCAGTGCGATCAACCGGGAAGTTGGGGTCAATGACTCGGCACTGGTATATCGCCATTCTATCCAGACAAACACGGAGATCAATCCGGGAAATTCAGGAGGTCCCCTGATTAACGTTGACGGCGAGATGATCGGCATCAACGTTGCCATCCGACAGGGTGCCACCGGTATTGCCTTTGCCATCCCGGTCGATCAGGTCGTCGAAATTGCCGCCAAACTCATTGGAGAACTTGCCAGCAAACAAGTCGTCCATGGTCTGACGGTCTCGCAAATTGAGCCAGCAAACTACGATGCTGTCAAGCGGTTCATTATCAGGGTCGATGCTGTTGAGAGCAACAGTCCGGCGGCACTGGCGGGAATACAAAGGGGGGACTTCCTCACAGGGATTGGTAAATACACGTTGCGAAACAAACTCGATTTCCATAGGGCATTGCTCAGTTTGAGACCGAGCGAAGATGTCGCATTTTCGTTCTTGCGAAATGGCGAATTGCTTGATGCTACCGTTGCAGTCAGATCACCGAGAAGCGGATCGTTCGTTGCTAATCGGAATGTTTCGTCGAACCCCGCCCCTGTCGCCGCTGTTGCCGCACCCAGAACAGCAAGCGTCGCTATGACGAATGAGGAAAGGGAAAGACTCGTCTGGGAAAATCTCGGAATTCAAGGCGAATCTATACCGGTTCAGGAATACAAGAGGATGTATCCGCAGTTCAAAATTGCTCAGGATGCCGATTTCCCCAACGGCGGAGTGAACGTAAGGAGAGTGCGTCCCGGAAGTCGTGCTGCACAGGCGGGCATTCAAGCGGGAGACATCATCGTTGGAGTAAAGACGTTTATCGCCGAATTCGGTACATGGGAGATCGCATCGGTTGCGGATGTGCAGTATGTATGGGCACAAGAGTGGACAAACCTCCAATCGCAAACCGACGGCATTGATGTTGCTGTGATTCGGGACAATACACACTATTCCGCCAAGATGCCGACGAGGTAACGAAGGCAACGTTCGTCATCCCCTCCAACACCGTCATCCCTCGAAAGCGCGAAAGTTTCTGTCAGTCCGCTAACAAGTTCGCTTTTTCCGTCACCCCCGCGAAGGCGGGGGTCTAGGCAAACAGGGTTCACGTCTTTCATCTGGATTCCCGCCTTCGCGGGAATGACGGCACTTTTTTGCAAACTTGTTAGCGGTCTGAAGTTTCTGTGCATGGGTTAAGTGTATAACTTTTCGAATTTTGGTATAATGCCAGCATGGGACTTTCGTTCATCTGTCTCCTCGTTTCAGCAAGTATCTTTTGGACAGCACCGGAAACCAGTGTTGTTCAAGCCGAGCTTGCTCCATTTCTCGCTGGCAACGAGATACTGCCCGATGGGCTTCTATCAAGTACCGCCCGGTTCGACGAGGTCATCGGTATTCTGCGCCGCTCTTCCGTGCCCATACAGAGATACCTCGATCAATGCGATTCGCTCGCCTGGCAGGAATTGCCCTTTGCGATGTCGATTGCATTGCCACAAACCCCACTCGACATTTATGTCGGTGAAGGGCAAACGAACTATCTGTTTGGAGCGTTGCGTTATTACCTTGCCCGGCGGTTGGTGCAGGCTCGGCTTTTCGACGAAGCGAAAACCGTACTGGAAGAGTTGACCCCAGAAAACAGTATTGATCCGGCAGGAGTCTTGATTGCCAAGGCGGTGGTCTTTCACCATTTTTCTGAGCGTGAAAAGGGACTTGCCGCCCTCAAAGACTTTCAAAAAATTGCCGATCAAGAAATTGTTCCCCGCCGATCCTCCGAATTGGCAAAATTGCTCCAATTCGAGTGGGAAAGACAGGCACGAGAAGAAGAAACTGAAAGCATCGCACGGCAAATGAACAATGTGCGCCGCCTGTTAGGGCAGGGACGCACGGATGACGGTACCCAGGAAGCCGAAGAAGACGTGTTGCAAGCGTTGGAAAATTTGATCGAACGGCTTGAAGAGCAAGCACAAAGACGGAGGCAGCGTGGTCAAGGTGGTGGACAGCAGCCGGACGGTCCACCGGAGGACGCTTATCGGGCAGAATTGAAGGCACCCGGTAACGTGGATCGCCGAGACTTCTCTCCCGGCGACCACTGGGGAAACCTGCCGCCGAGGGATAGGGAAGAAGCACTGCTAAAAATCGAAAGAGAATTCCCGCCACATTACAGGGACATTATCGAACAATACTTCCGCGAAATGGCGAGATAAACATTCGCTGGTACTCCGGGGCTAATCCGTTTCATACCCATACCTCTCAAAGTATCGCTTCCATCGGGAGGTGATCTTCGATTTTAACTCTGGGTCCATCGAAAACTTGTTCTTCTTGTATTCCTTCTGCGAATTGGCGTACTGCTGAAAAATGGAGCGAACCTCATCGAAGTTGCCGAGTTCCAATGACCGATAAATCTTTTCCAACGTCTCCACCGGCGCAGCAGTCAAGTCCTTGTACGCAATGTCGCAAAACTGATTATCAGGAAGTTGCCGCACATCCTCCTCGAATGCATCATACATCGTGTTGAGGTTGTCAAAAATGTAGTCCTCCATTCCCCTGCCGCTAGGTCGCTGTGCTCCCTCGTCTTTGGAAAGCCGCATCCAAAGATTGTACGTCGAAGGAAAAATCGAATACGGATTGCGGTGAATGTGAATAAACTTCGCATCGGGATAGCGTTCCAACAACGTTTTGATTCTGCCCGTATGCGTTGGTGATTTCAACACAACTCGCTTTTCGGGATTCTGAAACGTCAATGTTTTCATGAAGATGTCCAAGCCGTCTAGCCAAGCCTTACGGTCTTCGGTAGAAACATTCCGCAACGTCAGATACTCGGAATCAATGTTCAGCCCATTGTTCGAGAAGATGATGTTCCGATACGGCGAGGGCAAGCCCATCGACGCAAGGGCGAATTCGTCTTCCTGTGGTCGGTCAAGTCCCGCCTCCATGTTGTCGATGGGACGCTTGGTGGGCATCAATAATCCGACTATCGGGCGGACGGTGAACCGGCTCACAACAAAGTGTTCCGGGACGAAACAAGCATAGGTGTCTGCGAAGGAAAATCGGGTATCTCGGATCATATACTCGTGCAACAGCGTCGTTCCCGACCGCCAGTGCCCAATGATGAAAATCGGTGCTCCCGCCAGTTTTGTATCTTGAATCTTTTTGCCGTAGAGTAATTTTTGCAGCCGCGCAAAAGGGGTGTTCACGAAAACGGCGAGGAGGGTAATGATGACTGCCATTGCCCATCGGATCGGCGCAACCCGATATCTACCGGCTTTCAAGAGTTTGAGCCACGCCCCAGTGGTCATTCCGTCCCAAAATCGCGGATACCAAAACTTGTCTTTGTAACCACCAATCTCGTCTTTTTGGTTGTTTTTTTGTTCTTTTGCCATTTGTAACGATGTGAAATCTATAAAGAGCGACGTTATTTTAACCTTATTTTTCGGACAAAACAACATCTACTTGCACAACTTTAACGTCTCGTTGGGCGAAATGCACATGTTGCGGCAAACCGTTTTTGCAGTAAAATAAATGGAGTACCGGCAAAATAAAAGATCAATGTTACAACAGCAACTACTCGACGACTTGGCACAGGCAACAACTGCTGAGCAGGTCGAACAGGTCCGCATCAAATATCTGGGACGCAAAGGACTCATTACGAACTTTGCAAAAGATACCGATTTTTCCAAACTTTCGGCAGACGAGAAAAAGGATTTCGGGCAAAAACTGAACGAACTAAAAGCCTTTGCAACCGAAAAGTTGCAGGAAGCCGCCGAACGCATTACCGCAACTGTCGCCCCGACTACGCACCGCTTGTTCGACCTGACTGTTCCCGGCGGAGGAAGCACGCTTGGTGCAATGCACCCGATTACAATGGTGCAGATGGAACTCGAAGCAACCTTCGAGGGCATGGGCTTTACCGTGCTGGACAGTCCCGAAGCAGAGACGGATTACAACAACTTTGAGTCGCTCAACATTCCGGCGGATCATCCCGCACGGGACATGCAGGATACGTTTTGGCTGCAAAACGAGATGGTATTGCGGACGCACACGTCCTCCAACCAGGTTCGGGCACTAAAACGGTTCGGCGCGCCGTTTCGCGGCATCTTTCCCGGTCGCTGCTTCCGGTATGAGGCGATTGATCCGAGCCACGAAAACACCTTTTTTCAGTGCGAAGGCTTAATGGTGGACGAAAACATTTCCGTCGCCAACCTAATTGGAGTGATGAAAACTTTGCTCAGTGAAATTTTCAAGCGGGACGTAAAAGTTCGACTGCGACCGGGCTTTTTCCCGTTCGTTGAGCCGGGATTTGAACTCGACTTGAATTGCTTGTTCTGCGGTGGCGATGGTTGCCCGACTTGCAAACACGGCGGTTGGATCGAATTGATTCCCTGCGGACTGGTGCATCCGAAGGTGTTGGAAAATGGCGGGATCGACGCATCGAAGTACAGCGGCTTTGCGTTTGGACTCGGACTGACCCGACTGGCAATGATGAAATATGGTATCCGGGACATCCGGTACTTCAATTCCGGCGACGCGCGGGTGCTGGAACAGTTTATGCCGGTGGTGTAGAGAGAACAACACGAGAACGGCTGGGGTGCACCTCTTGACAACTTTCCGAAAATTCGCTATCTTTTTAGCAGTGCTAACAAAAAAACAATTTCACGGAAAACATTTATGGCAAAATTCGAACAACTCGGAGCAAGGGAACGACAAATCGTTGAGGTGGTCTATCGCATTGAGGAAGGTTCTGTCAGCGATGTGCTGGCGGCACTTGCTGATCCGCCCAGTTACAGTGCCGTCAGAGCAATGCTCAACATTCTCGCCGGAAAGGGCTACCTCGATTACCGGCTGGTGAAGAACAAGTATCTTTACCGACCGGCAGGAAAGAAGAAATCAGCGCAAAAGACCGTGCTGCGCAACGTTCTCGATAACTTTTTCGGCGGTCAAACTGCCGAAGCCGTTGCCGCTCTGCTTGAAGGTGCCAAACTTGATGAAGCCGAACATAAAAAACTTCGGCAACTGATTGACGGTGCAAAGCGAGTGAAGAAGTAACGCCCCGCAGGTCATTCGCACTGCCGACACACAGGGTCATGCTGGAACCCCGTTTACAGTCTCGACCGATCCCGGTACACTGTACTCAATGGCGATGTTAAGGGTCATCATCAGGGGACGGTGTGAGCGGAGGGAGTTCGTCGAACCCTACCGGCAATGCACCGCAATGCTGGAAGGGATTGGCGCGGAGTGCTGCGTCAATCCGGTGGACACCGGTGAACCGACGGACTTTGTGCTGTTTTTTCAGTCCCATCCGCAAGAATTTTCCAAGGCGGAATTGGCACAACTCCGCCGAAACAATCCCTTTGCCCCTTTTTTCTATGTGCTGGGAGTCTGCTGCGAGGGTATGTTACGGACTACCGGTCCGCTGGACAGTCCCTTTTACCGCTACGCTCACGGTTGGACTGGACAGGAACCCGAACAAATCCGCCGGTTTTTGACGGACCAACCTTCCCTCTTTTCGCTGCCTCTGACCGCCGAAAATGACGAGATTGCCCAGTGGATGGATAGATCCGCAATCGTAAGGTTGCCCGGAGAGCGATTCGTTCACTCAGGCAATCTTACGATTACGGCTCCGTTGGAGTGTTTGATTCTGACCCATTTCGGACCTTTTGGCAACGATTCTGCGATGAATCGCTTTCTTTTCGACGAATATGAGCGGCTCGGCTACGCCCCCATCTTTTCGGGAAAAGCCTTACCGGAAGCCTTCGAGGGCAAAATTTTAGCCGATACGGATGATTCGCCGCCGGAAAAGATTTTGGAATCAATCCAAAGATTGTGCCGCCGGTTTGCCGATAACGACTTTACGGTTTATGTCGATTCTCCCAGATTTGACGAAAAAAACGGCTACATCCAAGCGGGTGTAACGCAAGTTTTGCCGAAAATACGTTAGCCGCCCTATCCTGCGGGGCGCACACATCGCCGCACAGGGTGCGGCGGCTAACAATCCTGAAACATGGCACAGAACAACATCCGAAAAGCAGCCGTCTTTCTGGTGAGTATTCCGAAAGAACAGGCAAAAGAGATTCTCATCCGGCTTGATCCCAAACAGGTCGAAGTCGTGATGACGGAAATCTCACGCATCGGACTGGTTACGCCAGAAGAACAAGAAAACGTCATCAGGGAATTTTCCAGAGCAAATCCCTCCAAGTTGGTCGGCAGTATCGGCGGTTTTGGCATTGCGCAAGAATTAGCAGAAGCCGCGCTGGGAGCAGATGGCACGGCAATCATCGACGGCGTGCGGAGTTCGCTGGAAGCAATACCGTTTGGTTTCTTGCAAAAAATCGAGCCGGAAAACTTGTTGACGTTTATCACCGACGAGCACCCACAGACGATTGCGTTGATTGTTACGCACTTGAATCCGGTACAGGGGGCGGGTATCATTAACGGTCTGCCGCCGGAGCGGCAACTGGCGGTGATTCGGCGAATCGCTACGATGCAGCAGACGAACCCGGAAATTATCAAAGAGGTCGAAAAAGGTCTCGAGGGAAGGATGGCAAGTTTGATGAACCAAAAACTGGAAAGAGCGGGCGGCATCGACAGTGTGGCGGAAATCATGAACGTGATTGACCGGGGAACAGGGCGAAATATCATGGAGAACCTCGCACAGGATGATCCAGAATTGGTCGAAGACATTCGCCGCCTGATGTTCGTCTTCGAAGACATCAACAAACTGGCGGATCAAGACATTGCGGCAGTCCTCAAAAACGTGGAGAGTACGCAGTGGGCATTGGCACTCAAAGGGGCAAGCGAAGAACTCAAAGGCAAAATTTTCAAAAACATGTCAAAACGTGCCGGAAAAATGTTGCAGGAAGAGATCGAATACCTTGGTCCCCAACGGGCATCGGATGTGGAACGGGTGCAGCAGGAGATCGTCGATGTCATCCGCAAACTGGAAGACGCAGGCGAAGTAACCATCAATACAGGCAAGGGCGGCGAAACGTTCGTCAGTTAAATTGTTCAATTTACACAAAAGACGATGGGACTTTTTATATTACGTTGTTTTTATATCGTGATCGCAAGCGGTGTCGGGGTCTATCTGTTGGGCATGGACACTACCCCTTCTCCCACGACAGGCTTGTTCGCACTCGCCGGTGTCATCCTGTTCACAGGTGCTCTTGTCGTGGTCGATATGTTGATTCCGAGAAAACGAGTAATATGGATTTCGTCCATCTATTTTGGGTTGCTTATCGGCACCCTTTTGACCGCAGCCATCGGATATGCCCTTGTGCCGTTGCTCTCATTGATTGATAATCAACAATTTTCGTTCAATTTGATGATTATTCTCGGCATTTCTTTGTGCTATCTTTGTACCAGTTTTTTGGTACAAACGCGGGACGACTTCCGATTTATTATTCCTTACGTTGAATTTCGGCGCGATGTCAAAGGAAATCGACCACTCATCTTGGATACCAGCGTTTTGATCGACGGTCGAATTGCTGATGTACTGGAAACGTTGGTATTGGACAATCCGCTCATTATGCCCCAATTTGCCCTCGAAGAGTTGCAAAATATCGCAGATAGTGCGGATCGCAGTCGGCGAACACGTGGAAGACGCGGCTTGGATGTTTTGAGCCGATTGCAAAAATTGAAAGGCGCCGATCTCCGTATTGATGACACCGATATACCGGAGTTTCGGAATCATCCGGTCGATTTGAAACTCGTCGAATTGGCAAAACATCTCGAAGGTAGACTCGTTACAAATGACTACAATTTGAGCAAGGTCGCCAAGGTTCATCACGTTGATGTGATTAACCTGAACGATTTGGCAAATGCGTTGAAACCGGTTTTTTTGCCGGGGGAAAAATTGACTGTCGATTTGTTAAAACCGGGCGAAGAGGCGAGTCAGGGAATCGGCTATCTGGACGATGGCACAATGGTCGTCGTCGAAGGCGGACAGGGCTACATCGGCGAACGGGTGATGCTGGCGGTAACAAGTGTGTTGCAAACCAGTGCGGGACGCATGATTTTTGGTCGATATGAAAGCACGGTTAAAAGAGGCAACACTTCTGACTCGATGACAGTGTTGCCGTCGAATCAAGAGGCAAATACGACCAAGACGAGCAAGTTGGATCGGGGCAAAAAAAACGGTGCTCATTAGGCGGTGTTCAGTCAATCCCAAATGTGATCTAAATCCTATTGGGTTTTCAGGACGTTAATAATTCCGGTGATCGAGGCTTCGGCGGCTTCGCGGTGTGGAGGAAAACCCAAATCACGAAGAGTTTGCGAGGTAATCGGACTAATGCTGATCAGCGATGTTTGCCGAAGTAACTCGCCGAACATGGCGACCAATGAACTTGCGATTGCCGAACTCGTTACCGTAACATAGTCAATGCCGCCGCGTCGCATCAACTCCGCAACCATCGGGTCGGCATGCGTTCGATCCACACTGCGATAAACTGTTATTTCCGTAACACTTCCTCCTGTTTCGGTTAGTAACTGCTTGATAATGTCCCGTCCCCGGCTTGCCCGAAGATGTAAAAAACGTTTCCCCTGTCTTGCTTCCGTCAAGAGTGCATCCGCAACGCCTTCCGCCGTAAATGTTTCAGGAACGACATCGGCATGCCGACCTAAACGGTGGTACAAGGTTTCGTCCGTACCGGTGCCGACGACGGCAATGCGGCAGCACAGTTGCTGGCTCTCGTTTCCTGCCCTATCGAAAAACGAATGTACGCCGTTACTGCTCGAAAAGATAAGCCAATCGAACTTGCCTTGCCGGAGGTTTTGGGTCGCTTCGTCCATTTCTGTCCACGATTCAGGCGGCAAAATGTCTATCGTGGGCTGTAACAGCACGCGAAAGCCGAGCGACTCCAATTTGCTTTTCACCGGCTCGACTTGGTGTTCCGCACGAGTTAACAGTACCGTCGGTTTGAGCCCCATCTGTGTCGTAATTTTTGTCGCCAGACTTTTCAGCGACCTGCCCAAATGTTTGACGGTTCGGACATCAACATTACGTTGCGGCAGAACGACGAAATCGAGACCATTGGGTAGCGCAGACTGGGATACCCGAAAGGCTTCGCGGATGAGCCGCTTCCATCGGTTACGGATGACGGCGTTGCCCACTTTTTTGGAGACGGCAAGTCCCAATCGGCAGTGCGGCAATTCGTTGGCAGCGGCAAACAGGATGAGCGTACCATCGGCAACGGAACACCGGGCGGCGAAAACCCTTTGGAACTGCTTGGTGCTGCGAAGACGCAGCGATTTGGGGAAGCGGTTGTTCATGTCTGGAAATGTGAACTTTTTGGCATTCCTTGCGGCAAATCTTAACCACAAAAGACGTAAAAAGTGCAAAAGCGACGTATTCACAAGTTCAACCTTGGTCGGGTGGTTCAGGCTTGGGAAGACGGGCAGTAAAATAAGTCGGCAACATTCTACATTGATGCGAATCCGATGTCAATGAACACGAGAGTTGCCGTCTTGTCAAGACCGTCGAATTGGTGTAGAATGGGGGGAGTTTTCACCGATTTCGTTCCCTATCCGGCGTGCAGCAGTGCCGGTGTATAGCAATGCCTGACAAAAAAACAACCTCGTCCGCTTGCGATTGTTCCAGACGCAGTTTTCTCAAAGGTGGTGTCCTCGCTACCGCTGTTCCCGCCGCCGCACTTTCCACCTTCGGTGTCGCTTATCACTTCACTGGCAATAGACCTGTTCGAGTGGGAGTCGTGGGTACTGGCGACCAGGGACAGGTTCTCATGAGCAACATCAATCCTGACTATGTCCAGGTCAAGTCGATTGCCGACATTCGTCCCTACAATCTCCACCGCGCCTTTCATGGAGATATTTCGTCTCCCGCCGCCCTCAAAGCCCGGCAAGGTTTGCTCTCCGTCTATGGCTGGGACTCGATACAACAAGCCCGAAAGCACGTCGCCGTTTATACCGATTGGCGTGAACTTATCCGCAATGCCAAAGCGGACGGTCTCGAAGCGATCATCATCGGCTTGCCGTTGCACCTGCATGCACCCGCCGCCGTCTATGCGATGCAGCAGGGGTTGCACGTCCTCACCGAAAAATTGATGGCACACAGCGTCGCCGAGTGCAAAGAAATGGCACGAGCGGCAAAACAATACGGCAAACATTTGGCAACGGGACACCAGCGGCACTACAACATCCTTTATCAAGAGGCGGTCGATCAAATCCGCCGTGGAACGTTGGGAGACATTCACTACATCCGCGCTCAGTGGCACCGAAACAACGCCCCCGGCGGCGACAGTTGGCAGATGCCGATGCCGAGAGCGGTCAAGCCTGATGACCCGCAAGCCGCACGGCTCCAAAACGAACTTACCGCTTGGACTCGCGAACTGAACAACGCACGAGGACTTGCTATCGAAGAGTGGGCAAAGAAGGTCGCTCTCAAAGAAGCCCAAATCGCCGACTATGTGCTGAAAGAAGGTGGGAGATACATGGATTTCGACCTTAAATCTGCCGCGGAATACGAGTACGAAGATACGGTTATCAGAGCAGGATCGGGCGAAAACGAACGGACGTTTGATCGTTGTGCTGCCGAAGAATTGCTCCGTTGGCGGTTATGGCGACGCACCGGTGGCGGCTTGATGGTTGAACTCGGTTCGCACCAACTTGATGCAGCAACCATTTTTATGGCGGCTAACCGCGACTATTATCTTGATCGAATCGGTAGTGATCTACCGCGAGGCGAAAAGGTCTATCCGCTGAAAGTCCATGTTTCGGCAAATCGGAACATCTTTGGGCTGGACAGGGAAGTAAGCGATCACGTTACGGTGTTAGTCGAATTTCCATCCCCCGACTACGACGCAAGTACCGAGGCGGGACGCAAGCGGAAAGTCTGCATGCAGTATTCGACGATCAACGGCAATGGTTTTGGCGGTTACGGCGAAATTGTTTACGGAACGCAGGGAACGTTGGTGTTGACTTCCGAAACCGATTCGGAATTGTTCCGTAGCGGCGGCGATGCCGCCAGCAGGGTTGCGGCAAGAGCGGCAGAGGCGGCGATGTTGGACACGCAGTCCAGCGGACCGGAGCAAACGGCAGCAGGCGGAGGCGGAGGCGGAGAAGTCAGCCGAGGTTACAACGAACAGTTGCAGCACTGGTCTTGGTGTATTCGGAACAATCCGAATGCAAAAGACCCGGCGTTGCAGCCGCGATGCCATCCAAAGATCGCCTTGGCAGACTCGGTGATTTCGTTGGTAACAAACATTGCAGCAGATGAGGGTAAGAGCATCACGTTCAACGAAAAGTGGTTCGACATTGACGATGATGCCACGCCGGAGACGGAGATTCTGAACGACCCGAACGGCAGACCGAGTTTGCACAAGGCGATGTACTCGTTCTAGTGCCTTGCCCCTTACAGAAATTAGGGTCTATGAAATTGGCGAAATTGGCGGTACTTCGGAAGGCGGGCATGACTCTCTTGGAGGTCATTCTTTCGCTCGCCCTTTTAGGTGGGGCAGTGGTGGTAGTCGGTGAGAACGCTCGTCTTTCATTTCAAGATGCCCGATTGGCACGCGACCTGACACAGGCAGAACTTTTGGCAGAAAGCATTTTGGCAAAGGTCCGGCTTGGTATTATTGAAATGGAGCCGGTGCTCGACACACCGGTAGGATTGGCGACAGCCAATCCGTTGGACATAGTGGTGGACACTCACGCCGTTTCGATGGGCAGCACCGGTGAGGCACTTTGGTTGTATTCGCTGGAAGTGTTGGATATTGACGACTATCTTGTAGAAATTGTGGTTACGGTGCGTCGAAATTTACCGGACGTGCGGCGACCTGTCGTTTGCCGTCTCGTTCGCTGGATCGCTCTCGAACCAGAAGAGGAAGAAGAGGAATGGTTTTGACGTTCTGTTCCATGTAATTATCCGTATTCAACAAGTACCAGAGAGTCGCCTCCTGTCTCCAATGTATCAACGACATATCCCCCTTGCGAAAAGGAGAGTATTTCATAGAATACGTAATGCATTGTCTATCGTGTTGGCTCCTCTAGCTCAGTTGGTAGAGCAACGGACTCTTAATCCGTAGGTCCTGGGATCGTGGCCCAGGGGGAGCAATCAGTCCCCCAAGGTTGTGTGCGGTACTCTGCACTGGAACAACCAATGCGTTTCCGGGGTGCTGGTCGGCTATCACCGACACCGGAGGTCGGCGGTTATTTTTGTCGATAAAATGGGTACAATGGATTGCCCTCCTATTGCCTTTTCTTTTCTGCATACTTGACAAACAGTCCTGCGCTGCGGTAGAATACGATGG
>Ga0123356_10005280_pt1 | contig 13188 bp, 11 predicted proteins | sample TergutEmb28metaG_2_FD_92546 | JGI IMG/M metagenome (GOLD analysis project Ga0123356, IMG submission 92546) | Embiratermes neotenicus P3 segment gut microbial communities from Petit-Saut dam, French Guiana - Emb289 P3 | ecosystem: Host-associated > Arthropoda: Insects > Digestive system > Gut ... | reverse complement strand
TATCACCTCTCTCGAATCGTAAAACTGACTAAATTATGAAAGTGCGACCAAAGGGTACAACGACCCACCAACCGCATCTACCAACTGACTAATTAAATTTTATCACAAAGTTAATCTTTTATTTGAACTTTATTCCTGGGTAAATATTTTTCGTCACTTCGTCAATCTCTCGTCGCAAATGTGGGAAAGGCACGCCTTCTCGCGCACTCACGCCTTCTAGCGCCCAGAACACTCGCTCGCTAGAACCATAGCCACAAGCCGGTGGCATGCCGTATTCCAGCGCCTCTACAAAATCAATATCGAGCATTTGAGCCTCACTGTCACCCGCATCACGCAGTTTCTGCTGCTCGACAAACCGCCCCAGCTGGTCAACAGGGTCATTTAGTTCGCTGTAAGCTTTACACATTTCACTACCCGCAAACACTAGGTTAAACTGCTCAGTCAAGCGCGGGTTTTTGGAATTAACTTTCGCTAGCGGCTGCATAAACACCGGAATGTCCACCAGGAACACCGGGCCACTAAGTGTTTTGCGATGCTTCTTCCAAAGTTTGTCTAGACTACGAACCCGATTGTCAGCTTCTTCAACCTCCAGGCCTTCTTTTTTCAGCTTCGCTTGTATCTCCGCCATCGGAGACTCAAACACATCAATACCAAACTCCTTTTGCAAAACTTCCACAAAACTAATTTTTCCGAAATGCTCGTTGTCTTTACCAAAATCAATCTTGTAATCTTTTAAGTCAAATTTTCGCGTGCCCCAGGTCTTGTCGCACAAGTAGCGCATCAGTTTTTCTGTCAGCACCATGCCTTGGGTCCAGTCGGCGTATGCCCAGTACCACTCCATCGCATTGTGTTCTGGCAGGTGCTCGTCAGAATAATTTTCGTTACGAAACCTCGGCCCAATGTCATAAACTTTTTCAAAACCTGCCACCAATAATCGCTTCAACGGTAGCTCGTGGCTAATGCGTAAATAAAAATCTTGGTCTAGCGCGTCCATGTGGGTAGTAAACGGCGTTGCGTCTGCCCCGCCGACTGTGTTTTCTAGCACCGCATTGTTAATCTCAATAAACCCGTTCTTGTTGAGGAAATCCCGCGTTGCCTGCCAGAATTTAGAACGCCTGACAAACCGCTCGCGCACGTCCGCGTTGACATTCATATCAACATAGCGCCGACGAAATCGCATTTCTTTATCGCTAAATTCCTCGTGAGACAAAGGCATCGGTCGTAGCGCCTTGGTTAGTAGCCGCAAGTTTTGCACCAACACCGACTTTTCGCCAGTCTGGGTTTTGCCCACCTTACCAACCGCCTCCACAAAATCCCCAGTGTCTAGCAAATTCAGCTGTTTCAAGCCAATCTCAGAACCCTCCAGGTCGCCATCTTTTAAGAACACCTGTATCTCGCCACTAAAATCTTTCAATACCAAAAAAGCTATCTTGCCAAACTTGCGAATAGAAACCACCCGCCCCGCTACTGTCACCTTTTTGCCATCATACTTCTTGAAATTCTCTACCAACTCACCGATATTCTTGCTCCGGCTAGACTTAGACGGGAAAGTCTCTACCCCTAAACTTTCTAGTTCATGCAGTTTTCTCAGCCGTTCGTCACGGTAATCCTTCAAAGTTGCCATGCTTATAATTTTATCACATCTTAAATGTCTTTGATATATGTTTCCACCACCGGAGGCTCGTCCGTCACCGCCATAGCTGACAAATGCACCGGGATTTTCTCGACCAAATCGTTAAGTGTCAAATAAACCTCTGCTGCCAGACGAATTTGTTTTTCTTTATGCTCGTCAATAGCTTCAATCCCGCCACCCGAACGCTTGTTTCGTCGATACTTCACTTCGGTGAAGTAAATCTCGCCGTCCTTCATCGAAACAATATCTATCTCACAAATCTTGCTCTTCCAGTTTCTCTCTAGTATCTCGTGACTTCTCTTCACCAAATATTCCGCCGCCAAATCCTCTGCCACGCTCCCAACCTTTGTCGTATTTTTACACACGGGTCTGACCCTTGTGTTTTGGGATTTATAGTCTAGTAATTGACTAACTGGGGCGAAAGATTTGCGATGTTCTGCTATAGGGCCGTGTTTTTCTAGTGCTGCGCAGTGTGCCGCTGTGCCGTAACCAACATGCTTTTCAAAGCCGTATTCCGGGTACTTCTCACCGAGCTTTGCCATATATATATCCCTTGCTACCTTCGCTACAATCGATGCTGCCGACACCGCCGGGATCAGCGCATCAGCCTTGGGCAAAGTCACCACCCGCGGGTCATCAATCAGCTTGACGGTTCCATCAATCACCACCTTGTCATACTCGCAAGTAACTTTCGCCACCGCCCGCCGGGTAGCTAACTTCAAAGCCTCCGTTAGACCTAGCTCGTCAATCTCAACGCTCGAAACCCAGCCCGTCTCTACTGCCTTGGCTTGTTTTTTGATCTCTCGCGCCAGTTGCTCACGCTTTTTGGCAGAGAGTTTTTTGCTGTCAGCCAGCCCTTCGATCTCACAGTCGCCCAAAATCACAGCGCCCACTACCATCGGCCCAGCCCAGGGACCTCTACCTACTTCATCTATCCCCAAAATCATAGTCTAATTCTAGCAAAATTCCAGCCGAAAATTGCCCCGTAACCGTTGTAAAAATAACAACGAAAACGACACGCTAGATGTAGCGTGTCGCTATCCGTTAGTATTGTATTTTTTACAACATTTTCAACAGGGTAAAAACAGGGCAATTACGATAACGTCGGCCCTGGCAATATTTCTGTACCATTATAAACGTCTGCCTGGACATACAAAGATTGTTCTATTTCGTCAATAAACTGTTCTTTGGGCTTCAAGGTCGGATGTTTGGTGTTACGACAGTCTAACACCCCTGCTTCGTTTAATTTCTGACAAATTGGCGTTTTGACTTCAAACATCTTGTCTACCACTTTATCATCGTTTTTCAGTGGCTCAACCTCAGTAAAACCGCTGACTTTTTCAAGCAACCACGAAAAAGGCACATCGCAATCTTCGCAATGGCCCACGCATTTAGCACCAACTTTAGCGATGATACCAAAACGGCTACGTGCTAGTTCCATATATTCTTCGCCACTTATAGCTTCTTTATGTCGTAGGTAATATTCCGGCGTACCGTCACTGGCTCGCGTTAAAACTTCGGTTGAGGGGACACTCATGCTATTTAACCCTCGTTGGCTTTGTGTGCGTCTTCAACTTCCTTCTGTTTGGCTTCTAACTCGGCTTGTTCTTTGGCTTTTTCCTCAGCTTTTTCGGCGGCTTCGGCGGCTTTTTGTTCCTTCATTTTTTCGGCCTCTTCTTCAGAACGATCATCTTTGATCTCGTTAATTCTCTTGTCAAACTCCATTCCCGTCAGGCGCGCTGATTTACCAGCTCGCTCACGCAGGAATGACAGGTAATTTCGGCGGACTTTGCCGCGCTTCACCACCACGACCTTTTCCACCAGAGGTGAATGTAGCAAATAAGACTTCTCTACCCCCACACCGTTGGTGATTTTACGCACAGTAATGCGGCTCGTCAGCGACCCCTTGCGATCACATCTTATCACCACGCCCTCAAAAGTCTGCAGGCGCTCTTTTTTGCCTTCCTTGATCTTCTGCGTCACGCGCACCGTGTCACCACTGCGCACATCTACAACTTCTGGCTTTTTCTGCTCGTCGTTGACCTTTTTAATCAAATCAAAACTCATTATTCTCCTTTACCCCGTTTGGTGCCCGCAGGGCTACCTAATGGGGTTCAATCAATTAATTGTTGAAATTCCTTAAAAGCTATCCTACCACAACAGAGGATTATTTACAATACCCCTTTCTTTCCAACCACAGTCCTTCAAATACCTACTTCCAATATTTAACCACTCGGTTACCTAACGGTAGTTAATTTGCAGGTGGGGGTTAGTGGATTTTAGGATTTTAGGGTTCGAGTTCATCAAGAACGGTCCTTGAAGTAAACGGGGGTTAATTTAGGGATTAGAGTTTGTGCGCTGTGGGACAGCCCCTAATTAATAAGTTTATCTCCAGTTAGCTGGCACTAGCGAAGTAAGACCTGTGCGATTACGGTATGCTTGGTTACTAGTGATAGGCGAGCCTATACTAGACAGTACTGTGCCGTCTTGGAATTTAGGTTCGCCAGTATCACCACCTTGAGCGGTTGATAAATAGAATGTTTGGTAGAAAGCGTTACTAGTATTCCAGATGTCTATGCTGTTTTGTTTGGCAGTTTTTATCCAGTTGGGATATATGGTTTGACCAGTCAGGGCCAGGTTGGGATTATTCGCGTGGGTTTCGCGGAGAAAACCGTTTATGTTTGCAGTAAAAGACCGATTAGATGCGAACCAGTCAGATAAAGGTGTGAGATCAATTGGGCTGGTTAAAGCTAAGTTATCCTGGTGGGTGTATGGTAGAAAAGCGCTTATATCAGTAATTGAAGTGTTGGCGTTAAACCAGCCGGACAGCGGGGTAAGGTTGATAGGGTTGGTGAGCTGGATATTACTGGTGTGCGTTGAGTGGAGAAAACCACCCAAATAGGTGACGGAAGTGTTGGCGTTAAACCAGCCGGATACAGGCGACAGGTCGATGGGGTCAGACAGGTTAAAGTTATAGTAGTGAACACCCCCCAGAAAGCCACCAAGGTCGATAATGGAGTTATTTGCGCTAAACCATTCAGCGATAGGGGTAAGGTCAGTGGGTGTTGTCAGATTAGTATTACCTGGATATGCCGAGTAGGCGTACCATAGGAAACTACTCATGTGGGTGATGGAGGTGTTATGATAAAACCAATCAGTGATTGGTGTTAAGTCTACTGGAGCGCTTAGATCAGAACCGACGTAGCTGATATGGGCGTATTCGAGGAAATCAGATAAGTTAGTAATAGAATTATTATGATAAAACCAACCCGAGATCGGACTCAGATCGATCGGATCGATAATTTTTGGAGACTGCAAATAAGTTTCTGTCATAAACAAATGTAAATCAGTGATGGATGTGTTGGCATTAAACCACCCGGACAGCGGAGACAGGTCGATGGTCGCAGTGAGGTTTGTGTTAGAATTGTGGGTATACCGTAGGAAATCAGATAAGTCCGTAATTGAATTATTACCATTAAACCAGCCAGATAATGGTGTAAGGTCAATGGGGGTGGTAAGTAGGTTGCTACCATCGTGGGCCGTATCTAAGAATCCTGATAAATTAGTAATAGTAGTATTATTGTCCAAGAAACCAGCCAGCCCAGTTAAATCAACAGGATCGGTAAGCTTGCTAGGGTAATGAATTCCGTTTAAGAACCAAGATAAATTAGTGAAGGTGCTGGGCAGTGTATAAGTGGTAGTAAAGCTAGCTGGTGTCGTCAGATTATTACAACCATTGAAAATACCGTTAAACATACTTGATGCATCGGTAATACTCTCGGTAGTCTTGGGCACAAAAGCCATAGTGGTGAGTGGGGCATCAAGTGTAATCATTTTGTTTTTATTAGTAGCCGTATTAGCAGCGCCGACTGTGCCAAATCTGTGCCCAAACGCATTCCCCCAACCTGGTGCAGGGCCATTATGGGACAAAATTTTTATCTGATGCTGGCCATTGGTCAGACCAGTTAAAGCTATGCCGTTGGCTTCTGGGACTGCCATGCCACTGGTGCCAGTGCAGTTCCCACTTGGACAATCAGTTGTTAGCACATCGTTAATATAGACGTCCCAGTTGTAAGAGTGATCCATCCCAGCTACCCTACCGCCGGTTGGTATATTATATGTCCCATCGCTAGTATTAATAGTAAAGATGATGCACTCAAAATCAGTCGTCCCGCAATATGTTATTGGCAGCTGGTAGGTAAATCCGTCAGTCAGTGTCTCCTCACCACCTTGAGTAGTTATAGTCACATCAACCGGTCCTGGATTAACATTAGATGGCGTATCACAAGTAATCTGAGTGTTAGAGATGATCTGGATGTTAAAGCAGTCTTCACCATCGACGGTAACGTTAGTAGTAGAGTCAAAGTTATCACCAGTAATGGTGATAGTGGTACCACCAGTAGTGGGTCCAGTGCTAGGGCTGACTGATGTAATGCTAGGTGCATCTACGAGGTTGCTAGTAGCAGTATATAGTACAGTATTGCCATAAGTACCAGAAGGTATAGTAGAGTCTACTTTGGCTCCGTAATAAATATTTACTACGTCTGGAATGTCGGTAGTTCCGTCATCAGTGGCAATTGATGTAGATTTGAGGGTTGTGGGGGCAGCACTGCTAGGGACTGTGCTAAAGTTAGCCGTTAGTGGGGTTGGGTCTGGATTGGTTAAAGAAAATCCCCAGGAGTTGTTAGTTAGTGGGGTGGCGGCCGAAATAGTGGGGATGGAATAACCCGACAAGGACAAATGTTCTAAGTTAGAACTAGTAGAATTGGTGCTGAATTTTAAATTATAGCCAGTTATTGTGGTAGTAGAAACACTAGCCGAGTCAGAGGCTGTAGTTATAGTGTTAGGAACAGCTGCCATGTTAATGCCAGTAGAGCTGGAACTTGAAGCAACCGAGATAGCAGATTCTGGGACTGGGCCATGAGGAAAGGTGGCTGCTTGAGTGAATTTAAGGGCTTGAGGGAAGGTGGCAAGTGAGAGAAAGGATAGTACCAAAAAGGTACTACTAATTAACAGTAGCTTTTCTAATTTATGCTTTGTTGTCTCCATTTTATTTGTGCCTTTATTTTTTAATGGTTGGTTATTGTTATTTTATGTTTACCACCACGATAAACACAAACAGTTTAACACTTTGTCTTATAACTTGTCAAACGGTTTTCCACAGGATTTTACAAAACCCGACTAATCTCTTCCAAAGTAGTCTCGCCGGCCAGGGCCTTGAGGATGCCTTTTTGTAACATCGTTACCATGCCGTCGTCTTTAGCAGACCGCTCGATATCTATCGCACTAATAGATTTTTCATCTCCACGCAGGAAAGCTTGGATTTTCTCATCAACTACCATTTGCTCCATCAACACTGTACGCCCCTTGTAGCCAAAGGGGTTTTCATCACTTCTGCCAGGTTGATACAAGGTAATGTTGCTAAGGTCTGGCTTGGGCACACTCTTGGGCAGATCCTTTAGCCCTTCTGTGATGTAGGCCATGGTGGCTTCATCTGGCTGGTAAGGCTGCTTGGTAATTTCATCTAGTTTGCGCACCAAACGCTGGCCAATCACCAACCGCACCGCTGTAGCAAAAATCGGGTTGACACCTATCATGTCGATAATACGCGCAAAAGCCGCCGCCGCATCCTGAGCGTGAAAAGTCGCCAGCACCAAATGACCAGTGATTGCCGCCTGGATGGCTGTTTTGGCAGTGTCGCTGTCGCGAATTTCGCCGACCATCACCACATCCGGGTCTAGGCGCAGCACACTGCGAAACCCTTCGGCAAAACTCTGCCCGGCATCAGTATCGACCGGAATCTGCGTCACGCCGACGATATTGTACTCAATTGGGTCTTCCAGGGTAATAAGCTTACGGTCTGAGATATTTAGAGCATTCAAAATAGAGTACAACGTGGTTGATTTACCACTACCTGTCGGCCCCACCACCAGCACCAACCCCCGCGGGTGACTAATAATTTCATCGAGCACTGCTCGCTCTTTTTCGTCTAGCCCCAACATATCTAGCTGCAACATCGACTGATCAAAAGTGAATAGCCGCATCACCACGTCATGGCCATAGGCCGTTACCACAGTTTCCACGCGCATGTTCAGGCTCTGGGTTCTACCTTCAACGTCAATAACTTTGCGCACAATGTGCCCACTTTGGCTTTCGGTCGCCGCTGTCGAAAGGTTCGCCGCACTAGCGATGGCAGAAAGCAACGTGTGGTATTTAGCGCGTTTGAGTACCGCCACCGTATGAAGGGCTCCGTCTACTCGAAATCGCACTCTCACACCGTCTGACTCGTTCTCCAGGTGAATGTCACTGGCATTCAACTTTCCTGCCTGTTCGATCAAATAATCCAGAATGTCTTCCGATGGCACACCGGCGATAGTTTGGGACACTTCGGCAACAGTGGAGTTGTCGCTCGCATGTCCGATCCGCACATCACCGTATTTGACCTCTGGCGGTGGGTCATAACGACGCATCAACTCCTGCCAACCAGAAGTACTAATCATCACAAAATCTACACCTTGGGCAGTGGGCGCAAACCTCTCATTCAGGCCGTTGATAAAAGACTGAGGTGTACTGGCAGTAATACCAAAAACATGCGGTTTGTCGTAATTCCCCTCACTTACCGGCACAATATGATTAGTGTACATTTCTTTTTTACTGAGCAAGTCTGGCACTAGGGTCATAGTTTGGGCCATCTCACGCGTGTCTAGGTATTTGACACCCAAAATATCGGAGCGCCGTTTGGCGGCCGTTTCTTCAGTTTCTCTGAATCGCTTTTGCCGTTCTTCTTCGTTCACCCCGTTAGATATCCTCACCCTTTATGCTTATTTTTATTATAGCAGAATTTTGCCCCAATACTATAAGTTTGTTACCGTAACTTATCTAACGGGGTGAATATGTTAAAATTAAGTAATGGAAATCGTTTTAATAGCCCACAACATCCGCTCCGCCCACAACGTCGGCTCGATTTTGCGCACCGCCGAAGGCTTCGGTGTGAAAAAAATCTACCTCACCGGTTACACCCCACAGTGGTTTAGTGGCCTGCCACATATAAAGGAAAAAGTGTTATCAAGAATCCACAAAACAGCGTTAGGCGCTGAAGAAATGCTAGACATTGAGCACCACGACAACATCGAAAAGCTATTGTTAGAACTCAAAAAAACCCACCGCCTCGTTGGCCTGGAGCAAGACAAAAAATCAATTTCTTTACAAAATTACCGCGACCACCTCGCTACACCCTACCCGCCTGTGGCTCTACTGCTAGGCGAAGAAGTCCACGGCATCACGCCTGAGCTTCGCAATCTGTGTGATGACCTCGTTGAAATCCCCATGTACGGACGAAAAGAAAGCTTCAACATTTCTGTCGCCACTGGCATCGCACTGTACGAACTATCTACATCAACTTGATAGCAGGCAAAAGGCCGCTGAAAAACACTAACAAAATCACAATAAATATCGTAGCAAATAGGGTTGGCAGCAAGACATCTGCTTGCTTGATCTGCCCGTCGTTGTGCCGAGCAGAATTATAAAATCGCTCAACGACAAAAGACACCAACGGCACAATCAAAGCAATTTCGGGGATTTTCACCAGCCCAAGCGTATATGTAATAGACCAGTGATACGCCAAAAACGCCAGCTGTGCTACCACCAACCCCCAAAACATCGCCAGTAAATCGTGCTGAGGTTCTTTGTGGATCATCAACGCATGGCGAGCCGTCGCAAAACCAACGCCAAAGGCGAGCAAAACCACCACTGGCGCCCATAGATAATCTGCCACACTAAACAACGCCGCCAACCCCACAAACTGGCTCAAAACCGCTTGCAGTAACACCGCCCAAGACTTAGTAGACGGTTTCAAAACCAACAGCCACGCCACGTACCCCGCCACCAAAACGCCTTGGTACACCAGCGCTTCCCAGCCCAAGCCCCAGCCCAGCGACACCCACATCAAAAGCACAATGCCAATACCAAGAATAAAATCAACCAACCCCGAGAGCAAATTCGGCAACCAATACCGAGGTTTCACCATAAACACCCGGTATTTACTCACAGCAATCAGCGCAATCGCTGGCCACGGCGTATCTGGGAACAGCCACAGCAACCCCCACGCCCCAGCCGCTATCACGACGTTAAAAATAACATGTAGCACACTAGCCACAAAGTTCTTAGTCCGGACTGAAACAATTTTTTCCGCCATATTGTTTACCATTGTATATTATATGGTAGAATAGTTCAATGAGTCCAAATCAAATGCAAAATCAACCACTACAAAAACACCCTGAAGAAGCCCCTCGGCCCCAGGCCAGAATGCGCTACCCTTGGCTCAAGGACATCATCGGGCTGTTGTTATTCATTTTGGCGATTTTCCTGGGCGCCGCCATTATCAACGCCGCAGTTTTTCGCTCGTTCAGCGTCATCGGCCCCTCCATGGAAGATACTCTCTACACCGGCGAGCGCATCATTGTTAACCGCCTACCCAAGACATGGGCGGCGCTACTAGGCGAGGACTTCACCCCATTACGTGGCGAAATTATTGTCTTCCAAAACCCTCAGTACACCCCTGGTGACGCCGAAGAATTTATCGTCAAACGCGTCATCGCCTTCCCGGGTGAAGTTGTCAATATCGAACAATGCCAGATCGAAGTCTTCAACGACGCGTACCCTGCTGGCTTTGACCCGTATCAGGACTTTGATGTCTCAAATCGTAACGAGTGCGTCAGTGGCCGAGTGAACAACTACACAGTACCACCACACGAAATCTTTGTTATTGGCGACCATCGCAACGGCAGTTTTAGCCACGACTCACGCGACGGCATTGGCAATGGCACTGCTTCCGACCGCTCCCCCGCCGCCATCCCCAAATCAGACGTTGTCGGCCCAGTCACCATGCGCCTCTCACCATTCGACAAATTTAGATTCTTCTAGAGAAATCAACGCGCGAATGCAAACTGCGTAAAATACTTTTCTAAGCCCTCGTCTGGTTGTTTGTCCACATACGCACTCAAAAACTGCTCCTTGGCGCGCAAGATTTCTTTATTTCGTACAAATCCGTTATTTTCTACGGTCGCGTCAAACAAATCTAGTGCTCGAACCATGGCGTTTTCAGCTCGTGTTTCATCTTTTTGCCGGATGGCATTAAAAGTTCGCCCAACTTCTGCGCCGATATTCGCCATCTGTTGGAATATCGTCAGCTTCGCCCATTTGGTACGGTCTATTTGGTAGTTATTCATTTACGACCACCTGATTTACAATATCAACAATCTGCTTGCGCACAGCCTTGTCTTCCACATATCGCGAGCGATTGTTTTGGCTCGGCCGGATGTTTATCATTGAGTCAAATTCAATAAAGTCGTCTGTTTCATATTTGTCTGGGTACAAATTTATACCCCACAAATCACCTTGTTTTGAGCCGTTTTCCAACATATACGCTTCTATATCAGCATGCAAATCGGCGTCTAGCACGATAATTTTTTGTGCCACATCTACGTCAGCCTTTACTAGTTCGCCATACATTTTTTCTGACATTTGCTTCAACTCATCTACAGTAATTTTACTAACCTGCTTCATGGCTACTAGTATACCATGAAATATACCAAATATATCATGCTTAAGATACAAAAAGGCTACACCAAACATTGTAGCCCTGCGTAACCACTGGTAGACATGCGCCTACCTACCCTACATTGTAGCAAACTTAAGCGTTTTTGTCAAGCTGTTTTCTTAATCATTTCCAATTCGAATTCACTGGTGTGATGCCGGCGCGGTTGGTGTAGGTGCTACGATTTGTGCTGGGTTGGCCAAGGCTAGACAGAACCGTACCGTCCTGGAACTTAGGCTCACCAGTATCACCGCCTTGGGCTGATAATGTGTGAAACATATTAGTAAAAGTATTACTCGCGTTAGTATAGGGATTATTAATGTCCCAAATTGGTGTTCCGTTTTGTGTAGCAGTCTTTATCCAATTAGGCAAGATGGTTTGGCCATTAAGCATAAGATTAGGATTGTTATAGTGGGTACTACGGAGGAATCCAAATAAACCCCAGTCGCCGAAAGAACGATTGTCATTAAACCAACCCGAGAGTGGAGTGAGGTCGATGGGATCAAGTAGGCTAGGATTGTCCTTATGGGTTTCAAGCAAAAAATCAGTTACCAGTTCTATGGAGCTATTGGTGTCAAACCAGCCAGCTAGCGGAGTGAGGTCGATGGGATTAGTAAGATTAATGCTGCCGTAATGGGTTTGTAGTAGAAATCCAGATAAGTCAACAATAGAGTTATTGCTATTGAACCAAGCTGGTAGCTTTACGGGCGAATCGACGATGCTAGGATGTTGCTCCGGCGTAAAGCCAATATGGGTATATTCAAGGAAGAAAGACAAATCAGTAATGGAGCTATTGTCATAAAGCCAACCGTCAAGACTAGAGAGGTCTACGGAACTAATGAGGCTGTCGTTGTGCTCGTGAGTGCTCATCATAAAGAATGATAGATCAGTAATGGTATCAGGCAACTTATAAGTATCAATGAATCTAGCTGGCGTAGTCAAATTGGTGCAACTGTTAAATAAGCTAGAAAACATCGCGCTAGCTTCAGTCGTGCTTTCGCTCGGCTTTGGCGCAAACGCCATGGTAGTCAGTGGGGCGTCTATGGACACTATTTTATCTTTGTTAGCCTGTGTGTTAGCTCCAATCCCACTATAACCATGCCCAAAAGCATTACCCCAACCAGGTATTGGTTCACCGTGAGGTAATATCTTGATTTGGTGTCGACCAGTAACGTCTTCATGGAGCAATTGACCCTGATCGTCACCATACATACCTTGTCCACAGCTAACGTCACAGCTTATAGTTGGGACTCCATCAACATAAACCTCCCAGTCAAAGGTGTGGCTTGTCCAATTCAATGACCCGCTCGTCGGTATCCTATAGTTTCCATCACTGGTCTCAATAGTAAATATGATGCATTCAAAATCCTGCGTGCCACAGTAGGTTGTAGGCATGAGGTCTATGGCAGTCCCAGTATAAGTAATGGTAGTCTGGTAGATACCACTAGGCTTGTTTCCTGGCACATTAGCCCCAAAGTAAAGAGTGTAGTCGTCTGTTCCTCCTGAATAAGTATCGGTTTCGGCAAACTTGGTAGTAGAGAGTGGAACGCTTCGGTATTTGGCAGTAGAAGCAGGTAGATTAGATTCTGCAGCGTAGGTACTGTCAAAGTTAGTAACAAATGCAGAGATAAGGTTAGCAGAGTTAGGTTGTTTACCATCATTGTTAGTCTTGGGTATAGCAAAGCCCCAGGTGTCTGAGGTTAGAGTAGCAGGTGTAGTACTAGTAGAGGGTATAGTAGCTTGAAGGGTAAGTGCTGGGTTGTGATTAAGAGTGCTACTGCTGGTTTCAATACTTAATTCATAACCTCCACTAGCATTAGTAGAGATACTGACGTTCTGACATTGATTAGATTGACTATTTCCTCCGGCATTAGGAGTGATGTAGATGTTGGTTTGGCCGGTTGGGTCAGTTACATTACAGGAATCGACGCTGAGGGCTAAGATGCTGGCTATTTGTAGG
>Ga0123356_10005278_pt1 | contig 13191 bp, 11 predicted proteins | sample TergutEmb28metaG_2_FD_92546 | JGI IMG/M metagenome (GOLD analysis project Ga0123356, IMG submission 92546) | Embiratermes neotenicus P3 segment gut microbial communities from Petit-Saut dam, French Guiana - Emb289 P3 | ecosystem: Host-associated > Arthropoda: Insects > Digestive system > Gut ... | reverse complement strand
TACTCACCTTTATTTTTAAAAGAGATATAATCGACTTAATAATGTATTAATTATTATGCCAAAATGGTTGAATGTTACCTTGTTGTAACTTGATTGTTGTATAATAAGTTACTAAATTTTTTTTGGAGGTGGATAGGATGAAAACAAACGGATTCTCAAAACTGGCGGTAATGATATTGCTTTCTTTGGCGCTGATACTATGCTTTGCAACCGGAGCGCTGGCTGTGGCGGATGACGAAACTACTCCCGGAACATGTAAAATAATCGACACTACATATTCGTTTGCAGATGCGCTGACGGCTGTATCTAATGCTGGAACAATAATACTATTATCGGATATCACTATTGATGGTAATCTAAACATAAGTAATGGAAAAAACTTTAATATTAACTTAAATGGCAATACTTTAGCAATTGAAGGCGATTTTCTGTTATTTGATGAATCGGTTGTACGGTTCATTGATAGTAGCGTGATTGCAGGCGAATTAATCGTTAAGGGTAATGTATGCTCTGACACCAGTGGTATATGGGCGGAATGCATTGCCGTAAAAGTCTTCGGTTCTATAAAAGCCGGTTGCGATGGCATTAGTGCTAATGACAGTACCGTTACCATAACTGGTGATATAGAAGCCGGATACAACGGTATTTCCGCTTACAATGCAGCGATTAAAGTAAATGGTAATATCAAATCTGGCGAAAAAGGCGTTTATGCGGATGAAGGTGCTGTAGTGATAGTCGAAGGTAATATTGAGGCAAGTGAAGATGGCATTTCTGCAACCTCAAATGCAGAGGTTACCGTCATCGGCAATATCAAAGTCTATACGGGCAGCATTTGTGCTGATGACGGCGCCAGCGTAAAAGTTTTCGGCGATATCAGTGGAGGTGGCGTTGCGGCTAATGCTGCTGCAGTGTCTGTTACCGGTAATATCGAATCCGCTGGGAATGGCGTTATGGCAAAAAATTCAACCATAAAAATAAATGGCAACATCACGGCTGACCAAGAGGGCATTTTTGTTTTCCACCCTGGTCTTTTAGCTGTTTATGGCCAATCTTATATAGATGGCGATGTAGGCAGTGACACCCAGGTAATTGTTAGCGGCAATGTTGTTGCAGTCTCTTGCGGAGTTTATGCTGTAAATGATACTGTCAGTGCTGGTCTCTTCTCAACTGTTACAGTCAACAACAACATAGAGATTAAAGTCGGAGGTTATATAGAAGCCGGTAACCAAGGAATCTATGCTGTAAACTGCAATATGTACGCCAATGACGGCGCAAAAGTTATAGGCGAAAGTAATTTAGCAATTGAGGTTAACGGTGCTATTAGCTCGAACAGTAATGATGGTGTTTTTGCTATAAACGGCTTTCTAAATGCTCATACCAATACCACCATTTCGATTAAAAAACATATGGTGATTGAAGTTGGAGGCGATATCGAAGCCAGTAGTCGCGGCATTTATACCGAAAACGGCGCTACGGTAAACGCTAATGGCAGTGTAACGTCGTTTAATAACGACGGTGTTCGTGCTAACAATTCCATCGTGACCATTGCCGGTACCATTAGTTCATACTTGAACGGTATTAATGCTGGGGGCTATGCCAATGTGACCGTTAACGGTAGCATCAAAGCCACTTCGACTGGCATTAATGCCTATGATGCCACCATAAATATCATAGGCGATATCAATGCCGGCGGCGATGGTGTTTTTGCTTGGAACAGCATAATAACTGTTAATGGCGCCATCAAAGCCGAGAAGAATGGCGTTTGCGCCAACGACGATAGCCAAGTTACAGTCACCGGAGTCATGTGTGCTGGAGAGTATTATCTACTTTTTGACTGGGTTCCGGTTGCTCAAACTCCACTGCCTGCAACCAAAACAATTAACGGTTTGGATTACTATGAATATAGCGGCGGTGACCCTCTCTCCTATGTGTGGGTAAAAATACCAACCGCTCCGGTCACCATTTACAATGCGGATGATATCGCGGTCATCAACGCCATCATAAAGGATAACGGACTGAACTGGACGCCGGCTAACCCCGCGGACGGTTCCGCCGTTCCCGCTGATTGGACGGGCGTTACTTGGTCAAATGATGATATGAACAAACGTATAACTGAACTGTATATACCGGGCGAAAACCTGACCGGAACGCTCAACGTGAGCGATCTCTATTCGCTGGAATGGCTCAATTGTGGAAACAATAAACTATCTGCATTGGATGTAAGCAAAAATACCTCCCTAATAACACTGGAGTGTTGGGGCAATCAACTGACAGTGCTGGATGTAAGAAATAATGCCAATCTACTGGAACTAAGTTGCGGCAATAATGATTTGACCGCGTTGGATATAAAAAACATCACGGATTTGAGACTTCTCTGGTGTTGGGGTAATCAACTGACGGTTCTTGATGTGAGTAATAACACCCTGCTTCTGTGGCTGGATTGCAGCTTCAACCAGCTTACTACGTTGAATATAAGCGAAAATATCGAATTGATTGTACTCGAATGTGGATTCAACCTGCTTACTGAACTAGATGTAAAAAATAACCCAGAATTGATTTCGCTTGAGTGCAATGACAACCAACTGGCTGCATTGGATGTTAGCAAAAATACCAAACTTGATATATTCAATTGCTCTGACAACCTCTTGAATAGGCTTAATGTAACCGGTTTACCGCTAACAACGCTGCTTTGGTGTCAACACAACTACATGAACGACATATCTGACGTTATTGGTTTTACCGGCACATGGGATGGTGAAGATTTCTGCTTTGACCCTCAATTCCGCCGTATATACGTTACGGCGGGAACGGGTGGCACTATATTTTATAAGGATGAATACTATTCATGGATTGAGTACTATGCCTACGGTTCTTTAACACTTACCGCTGTACCGGAAAACGGATATATGTTTGAGGGTTGGTATGAGGGCAACACAAGAGTATCGACTAACTCGTCATATACATTTACCGTCACTGTGAACAGAAATCTTGAGGCGCGCTTCATACGTTCCAACGGCGGTGAAACTACCGATGCAATCACGCCAATCATCACCACCCAACCCAAGGACATTGCGGTAAATGTTGGCGCTGAGGCACAACTCAGCATCGCGGCAAGCGTTGCCAAAGGTACTTTGAGTTATCAGTGGTACAGCAATACTAACAGAACCAACAGCGGCGGCACACTGATCAGTGACGCGACTGGCGCGGTATACAAGGCTCCAACTAACAATGAGGGAACAAGCTACTATTATTGTTTGGTTACTAATACAGATAACGACGCAACTGGCAACAAAACAGCCTTCCTTGCCAGCAATGTGGTGCAAGTGACAGTGAAAACCACCGATCCGGGCGGCCCAGTAGGAGGCGGCGGCGGTGGAGCGCCGGCAGCCACCCACACCGTGACCTTCAACTCCAATGGCGGCAGCGCGGTGGCAAGCAAATCCGTCGCCTCCGGCAGCAAAGTAGCGAAACCCGCCGACCCCGCCAAAGAAGGCTTTACCTTTGACGCCTGGTATACCGATGCGGCGCTGACCACCGCTTATAACTTTGATAAAGCGGTGACAGCGGATTTCACCCTCTATGCTAAATGGACAGCGGTGATCATTGAAGACCCCGAAACCCCTTTGGCCGGTCTGATCAGCTTTGCCGCTTTCATCCAGGGCTTCGAAGACAATACCTTCCGCGGGGATACGCCGATCACCAGGGAGCAATTTGTCGCCATCCTCTACCGGCTCAAGAACGCGCCGGCAACACCGGCGGCGGATAAAAGCAATCCTTCCTTTAAGGATGTGGCGCCGCAAAGGTGGTCTTATGACGCTGTGGAATGGGCCTTAAAGGCGGATATCATCGCCGCCGACGCCGAGGGCAATTTCCGCCCCGCCGCCCCGCTAACCCGCGCCGAGATGGCGGTGATGCTGGTGAAGACGGATAAATTGACGGAGATAGCCGAAAACACCTTCAGCGACCTGGCCGAACATCCGCATCGTGATGATATCCTCAAAGCGGCGCAAGCCAAAATCTTTACCGGCTATCCCGACGGCAGCTTCAAACCGGAAGGCCATAGCACCCGCAACGAGGCGGTAACAGCATTGATCCGCTACTTACTGGGTGGGGAACCGGAGGATGAAATGTGGCAGGAGCTTAGCATAACCTTTAGCGATGTTCCCCGGGATCATTGGGCTTATAAGTATATTGTGCTGGCGGTTAATGGGAAATAAAATGCATAATGCATAATGCATAATGCATAATTCATAATTAAAAACAAGAATAATGATTTTAAAGAGTGGACTGGCGTTTTGGCGCTGGTTTGCTCTTTTTCCTATGTTGTAGGCATTCGGCAGTTAAGGTGTGTGGTTATTCAGCGAGTTCATAAAATCACAAATTGAAAGGTGAAAAGCTACATATAAAAGTAATATTTGTCTTGACAGTTGAATATTATTGTGATAATGTGAAACTATTGCGATCTTTGACCGCAAGTGTGTAGTGTGTAGTGTGGAGTGTGGAGTTATAAGGAAAACAACAAATATTATAATACGGAGGTTATATCATGTATCGTTTTACCAGGGTATCAATGCGGGTTTTGGTGCTGATATTGGCAGCTTCAATGTTATGCGGAGTATTGACGGGAACAGCGGCTGCCGCCACATCCGATGATCATTGGCCGCCGGTTCCGCCCAGCGCCGGTTGGGCCGGTGGCGGCGGCGATTTTGCGGATGATGACGGTTTTATCTCGGGCGAAGTATTGGCGTCTGCCGATTCATTGGAGCAGGCGCAGGAAATCGCCGCGGCTTATGGCTTGGCGCTTAAATCCTATGCCTACGGTATCGCGGTGCTGGACGCGCCGGATCCGCAAACGGCGGTAGCCCAAAGTATGGCCGCGCACAGTGTAACGCGCCAGGGCGAAAAACTGTTGCCGCAGTTGGGGCTCAATAGAATATACCATACCTGTGAAACCGCCTACAACTATGCCCGCTTACCGGATACATACGGGGATTACAAGGCTCCTTTTATGTACAAATACGTAGCGGATAAGCAGCCTGTATTCAGGCGGGCGGCTTATACCTCGGAGTATCCGGACGGGGCGGAACCGCCTGGATTTTTGCATAGCGTCGGGGCGGAATCGCCAGGGCAGTGGCATCGCGACGAGATGGACATGGAGCGCGCTTGGCCCATTTCGACAGGGGAAGGCGTGGTCGTCGCGGTGGTAGATACGGGTATCGACATCAGCCACCCCGCTTTTGCCGGGCGTATCTCAGCCAAATCCTACAATGCCTTTACCGATAAAGTAGGGCTGGAAAATGTGCGTGACGATTTAGGCCATGGTACGCATGTCAGCGGTATCATCGCCGCGTCAATGGACGAAGTCGCTGACGTTTGCGGCGTCGCGCCGGACGCGGGGCTACTGGTAATCAAGGTGAACAAACCAAATAGCGACGATTATGCAGCGGCTGATATATTCCGTGGCATCAACTACGCGGTGGATAACGGCGCGAACATCATCAATTTGAGCCTTGGCAGACCCTATGCCGGGGGCGCCGACAGTGTGGAGCGGTCAACTATTGTCAATGCCGTGGCTCGCGGCGTGACCGTGGTATGCGCGGCGGGCAATTCCCGTGACAGCCACGCGAGTTATCCGGCGGCATATCAGGAGGCCATCGCTGTTTCCGCGACAAGGCCGGGTTACAGTTTTGATGGCGTCTATTCCAATTATGGTGCGGAAATTGATGTTGCCGCGCCCGGAAGCGACATATATTCAACCATCATGGGTGGTGAATATGGTTTTAAAACAGGCACCTCTATGGCCGCCCCGAACACGGCAGGCATAGCCGCACTGATACTGTCTTTGCACCCGGGATACACACCGCAGCAAGTGCGGAAAGCCCTATGCGATACGGCGCGGGACGCGGGTGTGCTGGGCCGGGACGATTATTACGGCGATGGCATTGTCAATGCTTACGCGGCGATGCTGGGATCCGACGCGCTTAAAACCGTCACCTACTACTATGGTTACAGTGGGCCCGCGCCGGTCGCCGTAAAGGTTATATCAGGGGATACCTTGATTGAGCCATATTGCCCGCAACGGCCTACCTATGCCTTTGCTGGCTGGTACTATAGAGGAACCGACGACGAGTACGACTTCGCCGACCCGGTTACGGATGATATTGAACTGGAGGCGAAATGGGTTTCAGTAGCAATGGGTATGTACATCAGTGAGTTCCCCGACGCGAATTTCCGCCGGGAAGTGCTGCGACTGCTCAATGGGCTGGATGGCGGAAACAGAACAGAAAGTAGCCTGGTTGCGGACGATTTAGCCGTTCTGGCTTCAATAGTAAGCTTAAGAGTTGAGGGCCAGTTCATCCACATTATAACGGGCTTGCAGTATTTTTCCGGCTTGGAAGAGCTGTGGTGCTACAGCAACTATCTAAACGCGCTAGATGCTACAAATAACGCCGCACTTAAGGAGTTGTATTGTAGCGAAAACAATCTGGCAGCGTTGGATGTAAGTAATAATACCGCCCTAGCAACTCTGGATTGTTGGGTAAATCAACTCACGGTGCTGGATATTAGTAATAACACTGCACTAGAAGAGCTCGATTGCGGCGCTAATATACTTACCGCGCTGAATATAAGTAAGAATACTGCCCTGAAATGGCTTAATTGCAGCTATAATGAGCTTACTTCGCTGGATGTGTCAAAAAACACTATGCTGAGTGAGCTGTATTGCACCGTTAACCGGCTTTCTGCGCTGGACGTATCGAAAAACACCTTGCTTAGGGAGTTATATTGCAACGTCAACCTAATTTCTACGCTGGACGTATCGAAAAACATCGTACTTCAGGAGTTAGGGTGCAATATAAATCAACTTTCCACGTTGAATGTTACACAAAATACCTTACTGGAATGGCTTGATTGTGCCTTTAACCTGCTTACTGGGCTGAATGTAAGTAATAATTCCCAGTTGATAGTACTTGCATGTGATGACAATGAACTGTTCTCTTTGAATGTCAAAAATACCAAGTTGACATATTTAAAATGCTCCGATAATCAATTGACTTCACTTGACATAACCGGCTTGCCGCTAAATACGCTATTTTGGTGTCAGCACAATTTCATGGACAGCGTATCCGATGTTAGAGGCTTTACCGGCACATGGGACAATAATTTTTTCTGTTTTGATCCCCAATTCCTACATATATACGTTACAGCAGGAATGGGTGGCCGTTTATTTTATGAGGGAGGATATTCTCAAGGTATTGATTTCCGCACTTTCGGTCCGCATACGCTGACCGCAGTGCCGGACAGTGGGTATACGTTTGACGGTTGGTATGAGGGTAGTACAAAAGTGTCCGCAAACACCGTCTATACATTTACCGTTACAACCAACAGAACTCTCCAAGCGCGGTTTACAAGCTCTGGTGGCGGTGGCCCAGCAGGTGGCGGCGGCGGCGCGCCGGCTGGTGCTTCGATCTCGCCCAGCAAAACCACCTTTGATGTTAATGGCGGCAAGGATATTTCCATTAACTTGGATAAGAGTGGATTCACCCTGCGCGGACTTAAAAACGGTAATACCTCGCTTAAGGAAGGTACGGATTACACTGTAAGCGGCAATACTGTCACCATCAAGGCGGAATATCTGGCCAGCCTGGGCAAGGGCGAGCATACCATCGTTTTCGAAATGAGCGGCGGTGGTAATCCCAAACTGACTATCACGATCACGGACACCACAACGGAACAGCAGCCGGAAGGGCCTACTTACCGGCCCATGGCGCCGGCCCATGCCGCCGGAACGCGGATAGATGCCGCTAAGACTAATAATCTGCTGCTCCTGGATGGCAAAGAAACCCAATTCCCGGCGGTCAAGATAAGCGATTACAACTGGCTTAAGCTGCGCGATTTCGCCAAGCTGCTGAGCGGTTCGTCTAAACAATTTGACATTTCCTACGACGCGGCCACCGGCATCATCGACATCCGCACCGGCCAGGCTTACCAGCCCCTGGGCGACGAGCTTGAAGATAAGCTGGCCGCTACAGAAACCGCCATCGCTTCGCCGCAGCGCATACGCGTGGACGGTGAATTCATTGAAGTCGCCGCCTATAATATCAAGGGTTACAACTATTTCCGCCTGCGTGACCTGGCTATCATCCTCAATTTCTCCGTAATATACGAAGATGAAACCGGTAAGATAACGCTGGATTTTGATAATCCTTACAGCGAATAAGTCAATGCATAATTCATAATGCATAATGCATAATTAAAAAGAGCGGATCGGCGTTTTGGCGCTGGTTCGCTCTTTAATGGAGTAGTTTCATTTTAGCTTGTCGCCGGGGGTATGGGAAGTAGATGCCGCTTATGCGTGGATAAAACCAAGGTGAGCTATGCCCACAACCCAAGAATCCTGTAAAACTTCATTTGCTAATTAGACACGGATTTAATCAGATTTTTAATGGATTCACGCGGATAAGATAAATTTTTCCTTGTACTATAAGTAAATCTGCGATAATCTGTTGTTCAAATCCGTAAAATCTGCGTCTAATAAAAAAGAAAAAACATGCTACTACTTTTTTATGCTATGCTACATGATTTTTTTGTCTTTTTGTTGGTATGGTTTGTCTGTAAGGTACTACAAATTCCGCAATCGCCGCTGCTTTGCTTGGGAATATGGCAGGTAGGCCGCGCTGATGAGTAGCGCTGTCGCCACGCATTGCCAGTAGGTTAGCGTCAGCCCGCCTACCCATGCCGCTGTCCAGCGGATCAGTAGCGCGTCGGCTAGGGGCGTTACCAGGCCGGACAGCAATAGGTTGAAGGGTAGCGCCGGTATCAGTAGCAGCGGGCGTACTATTACATAAAGTATCGTAAGCATCAGGCTGCCGATCAATATTCCGGGCAGCGTGGCCACGCCGGGAAATAGCAGGGGGCTTAGGGCCAGCGCGCTCAGGCAGCCCAGCCAGCGTATGATTATGACGTTCATGCTGTGTCACCTCCGCTGAATAATCCGCTGGTGCGCGCCAGCACCCGCAGACGTTGCTCGCCGTCCTGTATATTGATATCGGCGATGGTCAGCGGCGGCGCGGCCAGCAATTGAAGCAGCATGGCGTGTATGGTATCAATAGCGGCGCGGGCCCATTTCCCGTAGCGGCCGGGCAGCAGCGCCAGCGGGCCTTCCCAGGCTAGCAGAAACTGATGCGGTACATACAGGGCTATCGGCAGCCATAGCCATATGCGTGGCCGCGCGCCGCGCTTGCTTATATATAAGTTAAGCCATAAAGAGCGGTTATTCCACATAGACCCGTACCGTAAGCGACATATCATTCTGATTGATGTCGGCGTTTACTATATCCTCGTCCAGGTTTTCCAGAGCGTCCACCAGTTGCCCGATATTGAGCTGGCGCAGGTTTATGCCTTGGGCCATCAGCTCGCGGTTGGCTTCCTCCGGCAGGCAGGATACTATCAGGTTATCCACATAACGGGCCAGCAACAGCGGTACGCTGACATTGACGTCTATTTTTTTGTCATTTTCCATAAAACCGTTCACCTGCACGCGCAGTTTTTTGCCTTGCAGCCGCGCGTCGGAACGCTTGATCTCGCCGGTGGCGCGGTTGGCGCCGCCTTCCGGTTCATCCAGGCTTTCCAGTAAACGGGCCGCTTCCTCCGCGTTTATTTGCCCTTGGGAGAGCATATCCAGTACCTTTTGACGTTCAGTATTCATTTTATTTCGCTCCTCTCATGTTGTTTAAGGCCGCTATAGCCTCTTCTACGCCGATTTCCTCGCGGGAAAGGCGGTTTAGGATTTCCTCTTTTTCTTCCCGGCGGACAGCGCCGGGGCTGTTTTTGTCGCTGAGGCCCAGCGCGGTCAGGGCGGCTTCCATCATATTGCGCACCGTGGGATAACTTATGCCCAGCGCTTTTTCCACTTCCTTGATCGAACCGCGGCAACGCAGAAAAGTTTCCACGAATTGCATATGCTTATCAGACAGGCGGCAAAAGCGGCAGGGCATGAACTGGCCGCTCAGTTCGGTATTACAATTACGGCAGCGTAGGCGGCTTATCTCCATAGGCTGAGAACATACCGGGCAATCAGCCGGCGCATGATAATCCATAAAGTCCCCTCCTTTCATTCACATTATAATACCACGTCTCAATAAAGTCAATACTTAAATTAAAAAAATCAATATAAATATTGATTTTTTTAATTTAAGTATTGACTATTGTCAAGAACCCTATCATCTAATCTCTAAATTCTAAGTTCTAAGCTCTAAGTTCTAAGCTCTAAGTTCTAAGCTCTTCCATCTTAGCCTATCCCCTAAGATTTTTCACCCGCTCGTCGATGCTCGCCAGATGCTGCTCATCGGTCATACTGGGGTCGCGCCAGCTATGATACAGTTCACAGGGTAGTTCGGCGCATTCGGCGCAGCTTTGATAGCCCTTTTTGCTTACCGGACACTCGTACAGGGGGCAAACATCCACGCCGATATCCTTCAGGAAAAACGGTTTGCCCTCAATAGCTACGCAACCACCGCAGCTTTCGCCACTGTATGGGCAACTGCTGCAATCTACTCCGCATGGTGATAAAGACATAAAAACACCTCCATAATTTTTGTGATTACAGCATAACATATTTTCCATGATCGTACAAGTGTTTGTTTAATAATTTATTGCTAGCCGATAAATAGTAAAAGTTGAATAATGAACATATCGCGGCAGGAATTCTGTGATGCCAGAGAGAATATTTAATGCGTATATTCAATATTATAATCATATAGGCGACGAGCCTACTATTTTACGGTTGCTCTTGGGGAAAGGATAGATAGTGTGGAGTATGCTATTGCGCTTGTCTGCGGCTTGCTGTTCGGGGCTTTAGTGGCTTGGGCAAAACATTTTTTCATCTGGCGCCCCTATGCGCAGGAACGCGCGGACGGTATTTACTGGCGTATGGCCGCAAGCTCCGCCGTTAATGTGCTGGCATTGCTATTGGTTTTTTTAGTGCGTAATATATGGCCCTACTCTTTTTCCACTACCATCATCGCCACAGCTGTCGGTTTAACTGCTATTGCACGTGTGCTGGCGCAAAGTATCCAAAAACGAAAAGTGCTGGAGAATAAATAAGTTAGTTTTAGTCTAGGGAGGAAAAACTATGGAGCATAGCAGCGCCTTGTTTCATATCGGCCCGCTGGAAGTAACCAGTGTCATGACGACCATGCTGGGCATCACCGTGCTTTTGACAATTATTTGCTGGCTGGGTACGCGGCGGATGCAAACGGTGCCCTCCGGCCTGCAAAATGTGCTGGAAAAAGGCATGGAAATGCTGGACAACTTCATCGGCGGCATGCTCTCGCCAAAGCTTAAGCAGCGCTTTTTCCCGCTTATGGCTACGTTGTTCATCTTTATTATCTTTTCTAATTACAGCGGTTTACTGCCATTAGCTGGAACTTTGCCCGGTTTGGCGCCGCCCACCGCTACTTTAAGCGTAACGGTAGGCCTGGCGGTGATGATTTTTTCTATCACACATTTCGTGGGCTTTAAAGCACATGGCTTTGGCTATTTAAAACATTTTTTAAACCCACACCTTCATAAATCTATCATTCTTACAATAGTATTTTTCATAGGCAATCTTCTGATGATGCTACTAACTATACTGGAAGAAATTGTGCGGCCCGTTTCGCTTTCTCTGCGTCTTTACGGCAATATTTTCGGAGAGGAAACAGTAACGCATCAGCTATTCGAAATGGTGCCCCTTCTTTTGCCGATAGTAATGAATGTATTCAGCCTGCTGATGGGCGGTATACAGGCTATGGTATTCGTGCTTTTAGCTTCCATTTATATTGAAGGAGCAGCAGGAGACGCGCATTAATAAAACCGCCGTTTTATCAAAACGGTGTTAAAAGATTTTGCAACTATTAAAACATTAAGGAGGTTTAAATATGGATTTAGCAAATGGTTTGATCGCTGTCGGCGCAGGCTTAGCTATCGGCCTGGGGGCCATTGGCCCTGGTATTGGACAAGGCAGGGCAGTAGCAGGGGCTTTAGAGGGTATGGCGCGCCAGCCCGCCGAAGCCGGCAATTTGCGTACAACTATGATTTTAGGTATGGCAATTATGGAATCACTAACTATTTATGGTTTGGTTATTGCTTTCATGCTGCTGGGCAAAATGAGCTAAAGCGGTCTGTGGCTTAAGCCGTGCTTAAAACACGATAGGGGGAGGCCGTTATGGAAATAAGTTTACATACCGTTATTTTTGCGATGGTCAATTTTTTGGTATTGCTGGTATTGATGCGTATCTTTTTATATAAACCGGTACGCAAGATGCTGGATACCCGTCAGCAGACCATCAGTGAATCTCTGGCTGCCGCGGAGCAGGCCCGGCAACAGGCTGCCGCGGCCGGCGATGATATCCGCGCCCAGCTTGAACAAGCTAAGGGCGAGGCTGAGGGCATCGTGACTGCCGCGCGTAGCGCCGGCGACGAGCTGAAGAAGCAGTTGCTGGAGGAAGCGCGCAAGGAAGCGCAGTCCATTGCCGAAGCCGCGCGCGCGGCGCTTGCTAAGGAGCGCGAGGAAGCTATCGCGGCTTTGCGCACCGAAGCGGCTGCTTTGGCCATCAGCGCGGCCGGACGTATCCTGGCCGAAGAAATCAGCGCCGAGCAACAGCAGGCATTACTCCATAAATACATCATGAGAGTGGGGCAGTTGCAATGAGCGGCGCTAATCAAACCGGCCGTTACGCGGAGGATTTTTTGGCCGCCTTTACAGCCGATTGGCAGCACTTTGAGGACGCGCTTAAATCCAGCGCGGATCTAAGCGGCTTTTTAGCCGCGCCCGAACACAGCCTGGATGAAAAGAAACAGTTGTTGCGCCAGGTATTCGAAGATATGCTTGATCCATTCACGCTATCTTTTCTGGGCCTGCTACTGGAACAGGGCAAGCTGGGCCTGGCCGCTGATATCGGCGCCACGGCGCGGGATATGCTGATTCGCTGGCGCGATATGCTGACGGTGCGCATCACCACGGCGGCGCCCTTAGCGGCGGAAGAGGAAGAATCCCTGCTCAATATGCTGAAAGAGCGCTACGGTAAAGAAATATTGTTGGAAAAAGCCGTCGATACAAAGCTTATTGGCGGCGCGGTGCTGCGCATCGGCGACAAACTATTCGACGGCAGCATTGTTAGCCAGTTAGCCGCCTTGAAGAAAGACTTGGTG